>ERZ746981.298-NODE-298-length-25798-cov-879.211228_pt1 | contig 25798 bp, 29 predicted proteins | sample MGYA00374948_ERZ746981 | MGnify/ENA primary metagenome ERZ746981 (study PRJEB28757, sample SAMN06711160) | food metagenome | host: microorganism | place: China:Harbin | collected 2017-01-30 | study: EMG produced TPA metagenomics assembly of the Analysis of...
CGTGGTTGATGATTGCCCATATCCGCAGAGTTCTGCGAAAAATCAATCAAACCGCTTTCTGATTCAGGCTCTTAGAGGTTATATTGTTTTCTTAACTCGTCTTCAAAGCCACGACTGTTCGGTTTCTTCCTTTTTGCGGCTTCGGCCTTGGCTTTTTCTGCATCTTCCTGATCTATTTTTGCCATATCTTTTTTATATTCACCGCTGATGAAATATATGAAAATATGATATGTAAAACGGATTGTATACACAATAATTCTGAATAAAAATGGAATGAAAAGGCCCAGAAATACAAGTAAAAAAGCAAATATTGCTTCAGAAGAAAGTATGGCTATTCCCATTTTATCTCTTTTCGTAAATACTTTTTATGCTAGAAATTTTAACATAGATATTCATCGAAATCTTAATATAAACCAAAATGGACATTTTTAAAATTATAAAATTCTGACAGTCGATCAGGCCCCGGCAGGCGCCTGTGCCACGCGGCTTTCGCGGATCAGGTCATGGATGAAGGACAGCTTGCGCAGGATCTCGGGCGTCAGCACGAAGGGATAGAAATCCGGCAGCCCCATGGAGCGGTTGAGGCTGTTGACCGCATAGGTCAGCGGCAGCCAGCCCTGCGTGATTTCGTCAAAGGACATTTCGGTATAGGGGTCACGCCGGATGCTGGTGGATAGCGGCGGGGCATGCGCGCCCGCCGCATCAATGGAAATGCGGTAGGCCCATGCGGTTTCCAGTGTCGAGATGATGTGCAGGTAATGCGCCCATGTCTCGGCAAAGTCCTCCCACGGGTGGGATGTGGCGTAGTGGCTGACATAGCGGCCACGCCAGTCGGTGCTGGACGGCGTATTGTAATGGGCCTGCAGGCTTGCGGCGTAGTCCTGTCGTTCATCGCCAAACACCGCGCGGCAGGCGTCCAGCCGGTCCGGCCTGGCATCGCGGATCAGGACGTTCCAGTAATAATGCCCGATCTCGTGGCGGAAATGGCCCAGCAGGGTGCGGTAGTATTCCCCCATTTCCTGGCGCATTTTCTCGCGCTGGGCATCATCCGTCTCGTTCATGGCGATGGTGATGATGCCATTCATGTGGCCGGTCATGGCGGGCGTGCCATCGGGCAGGCTGTCCAGAAAGTCGAAGGCCAGTCCGTTTGCCGGGTCTTCGCGCCGGTTGCGCATGGGCAGGCCCAGACGCAGCAGGGTATAGAACAGCCGGTGCTTGGCCACTTCCAGCTTCTGCCACCGCGCGATGTTGCCCGGCACCGACAGGTTGGGAATGGTGCGGTTGAAGCTGCACGCAATACAGTAGACCTGCCCCGGCTCGGCCAGCCAGTTGCACGCGCTATGGGCATTGTTGGCGCACAGGGCGCGGGGTGTGTGGTGCGCACCCGCGCCCAGCGGCCGCCACAGCCCGTCGCCCATCGCATCCAGTGCATACAGTTCGGTATCCTGTGGCAGGTAGCCCAGCGTATGGCCACAGCGTTCGCAGGCCGTATTCTCGAAAAACAGGACCTGTTCGCACGACTGGCAGAAAAACAGCTTCATGAGGAGATATGGGTTCGCCGCAGGGGGGGGCGGGCATTGGTAGCGGGGGGCAGGGGAATGGTTTCCATCACCGCCTCGAATGTGGCCACGCAGTGGTCCAGCAGCCCGCTTACGGGGGCGGCCTGATGGGGGGCGGCCGCCACGGCCAGGGGTACATGGCCCTGTGCCGCCAGCAGGCCCGATGTCGTATCCAGCCCGATCCATCCCGCGCCGGGCACGTATGCCTGCGCCCAGGCATGCAGTTCACCGCCATACTGCCCCGGCGCACCGGCACGCGGCTGGAGCAGGTAGCCGGACACGAAGCGTGCGGCAACGCCCAGCCCGCGCAGTACCGCGATCAGCAGCCATGCACTGTCCCGGCATGAACCGGCACCGTTGCGCAGGGTTTCCTCCGGTGACCATACGCCCGCCTCAAGCCGGATGCGGTAGGTGACGCGGGTGGCGATGGCGCGCGTCAGTTCCACCAGCATCTCCAGCGTGGGGCGCGGCAGGGTGGCGCGCCACGTCCGTACCAGCGCATCCAGCAGCGGGGTGGGGCTGCCGGGCGGGCAGGCGGGCTGCAGGTAGGGGGCCAGGGCGGGGTCAGCACCCCTGTCCGGTGCCGGCGCGGGCCACAGGCGGGCCGCCGGGGCGATGGTGAAATGGAAGGGATTGGTGGGCGTCTGGTCCGTGGCAAGGCGGATGGTAATGTCGAAATGCGTGACCCGCCGGGTAAAGGTGACGCGGGCGATCCGGTTGCCGAAAGGATCGTGCTCCCATGTACAGCCGTGCGGTGTGGGGCTTATGTCCATGCTGTAGGACAGCACGCCCGGACAGTCGGGCACGGGATGCAGGCGGATTGTCTGGGGACCAAGGTGAACGGGCCGGTCGTAGCGGTAGCGTGTGTGGTGGACCAGCATGGCATGCGCGTTCATGTACTCTTGAGCCCCGGAAAACAGTCCCGCATGCCTGCCATCGAGACCCGACGATGGTACGGTTCGGACATGGTTGCAGTGTGCCGCCCCCACGCTATCAGGATTGGCGGTGGCAGCAATATCGTATTTTTCAGCGATTTGCGCCCGAAAGGGAAGGTCGGGCAAGATTCGTTCTTGGCAAGAGACGATTTTCTTGCTCCCGTAGTCATGGATCGAAATGATTAACGGCAGGTGGGTGGATATGATTCCTTCGCCCCTGATCCACCTCCATTCCAGCGGGGGTAGGGCATGAATGACATGAAAATGGCGGCACAGGCGGCCGGGCTGTTCGCGACGTATGACGTTCCGGATTTTTTCTGTGAACTGCTCAACCGTAGGGACATCCCGCCCCCCGGCCTGCAACTGGTGCGCGAGCGCCTGGCGCGTTTCGATCTGGCTGAACTGCGCCGCAGGGCGGCGGCGGTGGAAGCCCAGTTCTACCGCCTGGGCATTACCTTTACCGTCTATTCCGACCGCGAGGCGATCGACCGCGTCCTGCCCTTCGACGTCATCCCCCGCGTGCTGACCGCGGCCGAGTGGGATCATGTGGAACGCGGCGTGCAGCAGCGCGTGCAGGCGATCAACCTGTTCCTGCATGACATCTATCACGACCGCCATATCCTGCGTGATAACGTGGTGCCGGCGGATCTGGTGCTGGGCAATTCCAATTACTGTCAGGCCATGGTGGGGCTGGATGTGCCCGGCGGGGTTTACGTGCACATCAATGGCACCGACCTTGTGCGCGACCGCGATGGCCGTTTCCTGGTGCTGGAGGACAATGCCCGCACCCCCTCGGGTGTGTCCTACGTGCTGGAGGACCGGCAGATGATGCTGCGCCTCATGCCCGACCTTGCCACCGGGCTGGACATTCGCCCGGTGGATGAATACGGCCCCCGCCTGCACCGCGCGCTGGCGGAGGTCGCCCCCACGGGCGTTGCGGACCCGCAGGTGGTCCTGCTTTCGCCGGGCATCTACAACGCCGCGTATTTCGAACATGTGTTCCTGGCGCGCGAGATGGGCATTCCGCTTGTCGAGGGCCGCGACCTCATGGTGGAGGACGGGCGCGTCTACATGCGCACGGTGGGCGGCCCGCGGCCGGTCCATTCCATCTACCGCAGGCTCAATGACGACTTCCTTGACCCGCTGGTCTTCAACCCCGACAGCCTGCTGGGCGTGCCGGGACTGGTGGATGCCTACCGCCGGGGCAACGTGACGCTGGCCAACGCCCTTGGCACCGGCGTTGCCGATGACAAGGCGGTCTATGCCTACATGCCGCGCATCATCCGCTACTACCTGGACCAGGAGCCGATCCTGACCAATGTGGAAACCCATATATGTGGCGAGCCCGAGGGGCTGGCCTACACGCTGGCCAACCTGGAGCATCTGGTGGTCAAGCCGGTGGGTGAATCCGGTGGCTACGGGCTGCTGATCGGCCCGCATGCGACACAGGCGCAGCTGGATGAATTCCGCACGCTGCTGCGTGCCGACCCGGCCAATTACATCAGCCAGCCCGTCATCAGCCTGTCCGTCTCGCCCACGCTGTGCCCGGCGGGGGTGGAGGGGCGGCATGTGGACCTGCGGCCCTTTGCCGTGACCGGGCGCGATACATGGGTCCTGCCCGGTGGCCTGTCGCGGGTCGCGCTGCGCAAGGGGTCGCTGGTGGTCAATTCCTCGCAGGGTGGCGGGGCAAAGGATACATGGGTTCTGGCATCATGACACAGGTTTCAGCCTTTCCCCCCCCGGTGCTGCCGGGCCTGCGCAACCTGCTTTCACGCTATGCCGAAAGCACGATGTGGCTGGCGCGCTACATGGAGCGCATCGAGAACATGGCGCGCCTGATCGAGGTGACCAGCACATCCGTGCAGGCCAGCAACATGGATGCGGGGTGGGACAGCGTCATCCGCATCAATGCCGATGATGCGCTGTTCTTCCAGCACCACAAGAGCGTGACCGAGCGCAGCGTGGTGTCCTTCTACATTACCGACCGCGACAACCCGGACTCCATCGTGTCCATGGCGCGTTGCGCGCGTGAGAATGCCCGCGTGCTGCGCCCGCTGATCTCGACGGAGATGTGGATGCATCTCAACGTTTTTACCCGCTGGGTCATGGAACTGGGGCCGGATGATACTGGCGCGGGATACCTGTCCACCCTGTGCACCCGGCTCAAGCAGGACTGCCAGACCCATTTCGGCATTACCGAAGGCACGCTGTACCGTGACCAGGCATGGCTGTTCTACATTCTGGGCAAGAACCTGGAACGCGCGGACCAGATCACCCGGCTGATCGACATAAAATACCATACCCTGCTGCCCAGTGGGGCGGGCGTGGGGTCGGATATCGACATGAGCCAGTGGACATCGGTCCTGCGTTCGGCGGCGGCCTATCATGCCTTCCGCCGGGTGCTGCCCGAAGGCATGACGCCAGCCAATATCGTGGGCTTCATGCTCAAGAACGACGGATTCCCACGCTCGCTTTCCGCCAGCCTGCGCAGTGTGGACTGCGCGCTGGCCTCCCTTGCGGGGGAATACCGGCTGCGCCATTGCAGCCCAAGCCAGGAGCGGGTGGAGGAACTGCGCGTGACACTGGTCGAGCAGACGGTGGAGGACATCATCATGCGTGGCCTGCATGAATACATGGACTGGATCCAGCGCCAGCTCAGGCAGATCCAGAACGATATTGCCAATGCCTTCTGGCCGCCGGTTGTGTCCGTGCAGGCATAGGGCCGCGCCGTCTGTCGGGACCGGATGAACATTTCCGGATGCCGCCTTTATTTCAGGAAGGCGGCAGTTCCCGGCGCTTTGCGGGAAAAGCTTCGTCCGAAACGTCTGTAATTTCCAGATGCCGGAAACTGGCTGGGGCGGGAGGGTTCGAACCTCCGCATGGCGGAATCAAAATCCGCTGCCTTACCACTTGGCTACGCCCCACCAGATCACGGATCACGCGATTCGCATGATCCGGGGATCTTCTAATGTCTAAAGGGCGGTGCCGTAAAGGGGGCAGCACCCGGTACCATCATTCAGGCGGAAGGTTCCAGCGGCAGGTCGACCATCGGGTCGGTGCCCGCGTCCGGGGTGGTGCCGGCGGGGGATTGCGGGGTGACGGGCGCCAGTCCGGTAAAGCGGGCCGCGCGGTCCAGCGCCTGATCCAGGGCGGCCATGGTCAGGCCCATGTCCTGACTGTCATCCCTGTCCCAGGCACGCAGGGTCAGGGTCCATACACCCAGCAGCGCCTGCAGGCGCACCACACCGGCAAGGCCCGCCGTGTCCAGCCCCGCGGCATCCGCAAGCCACTTCATGCTTTCCATCGTGGCCCCGCCCAGCAGGAGTGCGAGCGGCGGGTCCAGCGGCACGGCGCGCAGGACGGCGCGCACGCCCTCGCGGTACTGCTGGAATACATCAAGGCGGCGCATGATCATGTCGAACAGCTTTTCGCGCACGCTGCCTTCGGACCCGTCCTCGACCAGGGCCGCCTCATCGGCCAGCCGCCCCAGTGTCAGCAGGAGCATGGTCTTGCACCCAAAACGCTTGCGTGCGGTATCCAGGCTCAGCCCCGCCTCGCGCGCGGCGTCCACGACCGTCGTGCGGCGCCAGCCGTGCAGGGCGGCACGTTCCAGGGCGGAGCGGAGAAGGGTGGCGTCAAACTGGTCGTTATCCATAGAGGGCCTGGTCTTCCGGGTTGGGGGTTCAGCAAGGGCAAACCATGCGGGCACGCATGGTCATGAAACGGGTGATGCGCCCGACAGTTCGCGTGACCGGCGCGCCGCCGCCCGTACGGCGGTGGCAAGGGCGGCAGGCCAGGCGTCCGGGGCCATCAGCACCTCAAGCGCCTGCTGTGTGGTGCCGCCGGGACTGGTCACGTTGCGGCGCAGGGTGGCGGCGTCCATGCCGCCCTGTATCATGAGCGCGCCCGCGCCCGCCACCGTCTGGCGGGCGATCTGGCGGGCCAGGGCGGGGGGAAGGCCCTGGGCCACGCCGGTTTCCTCCAGCAGTTCGGCCAGCAGGAAGACATAGGCCGGTCCACTGCCGGATATGGCGGTCACCACGTCCATCTGGTCTTCATGGTCTATCCAGGCCACGTCGCCCACCGCGCGCAGCAGGCGCGTGCACAGGGCACGCTGCGTGGGTGTCGCGGCGGGGAGGGCGTAGCATACGCTCATGCCCTGGCCAATGCTGCTGGGCGTGTTGGGCATGGCGCGGATCACCACCGGCATCGGGCTGCCCGCGGGCAGGGCATCGGTCAGCCGGTCGGCCAGGTCGCCCGACCGGCGGCCCGCCAGAACCGACAGCACCGGCGCGCGCAGCGCGAAGGGGGCGATGGCGGACATGACGGCGTCCACCTTCTGCGGTTTGGTGGCCAGTACGATCATGCCGGGATGGAAGCTGTCGGGAACCTCGTCCGCGCTGCGCACCAGATGGTGCGGGGCGGGGACGGAAGGGCGGTGCCGGTCGATGATGAAGGAAGGGGCAAGCCCTTCCTTCAGCCATCCATCAAGCATGGCGCCACCCATGTTGCCGCAGCCGACAAGCAGCACGGGGGGAAGCATGTCCGCCATCAGGCCATGCCCGCGCAGTCCAGCATGGCGGCTTCCAGCGCCTCGGCGGGTTTCTTGCCGCCCCACAGCACGAACTGGAAGGCGGGGTAGAAGCGTTCGCATTCCGTCAGGGCGATGTCGATCATGTCCTCCAGGCTTTCCATGGAGGCCCCGCGTGATCCGCGCAGCAGCACGGCATGGCGGAAGACCGGGGTGCCATGCTCCAGATCCATGCCGAAATGGCCGATCCACAGCCGCTCATTGGCCAGGGCCACCAGTTCGAACAGGTTCTGGCGCTGCTCGGCGGGGACCTTGAGGTCGAACGTGCAGGTAAAATGCATGGCGCTGACTTCTTCCGACCAGCAGAAGAACAGCCCGTAATCGCACCATTTGCCCGGTGCCTCGGCAGCCATTTCCGAATCGCTGCGGCGTTCGAAATTCCAGTCGTATCCGCCCACGATCTGTTCCATCAGATCGAGTGGATTCGTATTGCGTGTGCGTGTTGTCTGAGTCAGAGCAGGCATGTGGCACTCCCCGAAGCCGTCGTGGAGGAAATCCGGCGTGCTGGCCGGATTCCGTGTCTCTGCAACCCGGTCCGTGTCCTGTTGCGGGGAATCAGGGCGCGGACCGTCCTGATACCCTATGGCGCGCGGGCACCGGCTGCAAGCGTTGTGCTGGGGCGGGGTGATCAGGCGTGCGGCCGGGGGGTGGGCGCGGTCAGGCTGGCTTCCAGGTCGGATACGCGTTCTTCCAGCCGGGCAATCCGGTTTTCCATTTCGGACTGGGCCAGCCGGGCGCGGGTGGCCACTTCGCGCACCACCTCGAATTCGTCGCGGCGCACGAGGTTCAGGCTGCCCAGCGTCTCGTCCACACGGGCGCGGACGATGGCGCCGATTTCCTCACGCACGCCGGCAAGGGCGGAAAACGCCCCACCGGCCACACCGGCAAGGTCATCAAGAATGCGGGGCCTGTCGGACATAATGGGTACTCCATGAACGGACCGCGCCGCGTCTTCTGTCAGGCCACGGGCGGGATGAAAGCCGCCACTATAGACACATTGCCGCCTCAGGGCTATCCGCACGATAGTCATGGGCGCGCATGGGCCGCGCCACCGACTTCCAGGCGGCAACAGGCGGGGTGCGGGACAGTGATCGTGATTACGGGTGGCGCGGGCTTTATCGGTTCGTGCATGCAGCAGGCCCTTCATGCGCGTGGCGTGGAGACGGTGGTGGTGGACTGGCTGGGCAGCGCGGGCAAGTGGCGCAACCTGCGCCATCACGCCCCCGGCCGGATCATCGCCCCCGAGGCGCTTGACGCATGGCTGGCCAGCGGGCCGGATGTGGGGGCCGTGATCCATCTTGGCGCCATAAGCGAGACCACGGCCACGGACGGGGATCTGGTATGGCGCACCAACGTGGACCTGTCCCACCGTCTGGCGTCATGGTGCGCGCATGCGGGCGTGCGCTTCATCTATGCCTCGTCCGCCGCCACCTATGGGGCCGCCGACCGGGTGGAGCAGTTCAGCGATGACCCGGGGGCGCTGGACCACCTCAGCCCGCTCAACCTGTATGGCTGGTCCAAGCAGGCATTCGACACTGGCCTGCTGCACCGGCTGGAAAAGGGGGAACTGCCCGGCCTGTCCTGGGCGGGGCTGAAGTTTTTCAATGTCTATGGTCCCAACGAATACCATAAGGGCCGCATGATCTCGGTGGTCAGGGTCAAGTATGACGAAGCCCGCGCGGGCCAGCCGCTGCGCCTGTTCCGCTCCGACGTGCCGGGCCTGGCCGACGGGGCGCAGGCGCGCGACTTCATATGGGTGGGAGACGTGGTCGATGTCATGCTCTGGCTGCTGGACCACGGGCATGTCAGCGGGCTGTTCAACTGCGGCACGGGGGTGGCGCGTACCTATGCCGATCTGGCGCATGCGGTGTGTGACGCGGCGGGTGTCGCCCGCCAGATCGAATTCATCGACATGCCCGAAAGCCTGCGCGGCCAGTACCAGTCCTTTACCTGCGCGGACATGCGCAGGTTGCGCGCCGCGGGCTACAGCCGCCCCTTCACCACGCTGGAGGATGGCGTGCGCCGCTACGTGCAGGACTATCTTGCCCGCCCCGACCCCTATCTTTAGGTACCCTGCCCGTGGGCGTCCTGCCTGGTGCCGCCGCAACCCTGACATGAAAGTGGGCCGATGCTGCCTGTCCTGATCTTTCCGCAGTTCGATCCGGTAATGGTCCATTTCGGGCCGTTCGCCATCCGCTGGTACGCCATGGCCTATATTGTCGCACTGGTGGCGGGGTGGCGGATCGCGCGCCATCTGGTGGCCCTGCCACCACGGGCCGCGACCACGGTGCAGGTGGATGACTTCCTGACATGGGCCACGCTGGGCGTGGTGCTGGGGGGGCGGCTTGGCTACATCCTGTTCTACCAGCCGGGCTATTACCTGGCCCATCCGCTCAATATCCTGCAGGTCTGGCATGGCGGCATGTCGTTCCATGGGGGGGCGGCGGGGGTGATCATCGCGCTGATCGTGTTCACACGCCTCAACGGGTTGAGCTTCCTTGCCTTTTCGGACCGCATCACGACGGTGGTGCCCATCGGGCTGGGGCTGGGGCGCATTGCCAATTTCATCAATGGCGAACTGTGGGGGCGTCCCGCGCCGTCCTCCCTGCCATGGGCCATGATCTTTCCCGACGCCGGGCCGGAACCACGCCACCCGTCCGAACTGTACGAGGCCTTTGCCGAGGGGCTGGTGCTGTTCACCGTGCTGTGGTGCGTCTCGCGCAGCCTGCGCGCGCGGCAGCATCCGGGGTTCATCGCGGGGCTGTTCCTGTTCGGTTATGCCGTGGCGCGCACGGTGTGCGAATGCTTCCGCGAGCCTGATGCCTTCATCGGCTTCCTGCCCTTTGGCGTGACCATGGGGCAGGTGCTGTGCGTGCCCATGGCCATTGGCGGGGCGGGGCTCATGCTCAATGCCTGCCTGCGGCCGGCGCGCACATCCGTCATGGCCGCGCCGGAACCGGAGCCGAAAGCCGTGGATGGCGGAGCAGCGCGGTGAGGGACGGGGCGGAACGCCTGGACCATTTCATGGCCCGGGCCAATGCCGCCTATTACGCGGGCTGCGACCCGTTTGCCGATTTCATCACGTCACCTGAAATATCGCAGATGTTTGGTGAACTGCTGGGGGCGTGGGTTGCCGTTGCATGGGGGCAGCTTGGCAGCCCGGACCCGTTCATGCTGGTGGAGGCCGGGCCGGGCCGGGGCACGCTCATGGCCGATGCGCTGCGCCTTGTGCGCCGTGTCGCCCCGGCCTGCCACCGGGCCGTGCGGCTTCACCTGATCGAGACATCACCGCGCCTGCGCGGCGTGCAGGCGCATGCGCTGGAGGGGGGCACCCTGCTTCCGCCCTGCTGGCATGACAGCCTTGCCACCGTGCCGGATGGCCCGATGATCCTGCTGGCCAACGAATTCCTTGATGCGCTGCCCATCCGCCAGTTCACAAGGCGGGCAGGGGGGTGGGAGGAACGGTTTGTGCATCATGGCGCGTTCGTGGGGGCGCCCGCATCCTTTCCCGCCACCCATCCCGCCCGCGGGCGGGCGGTGCCGGAGGGGGCGGTGCTGGAAACCTGCCAGCCCGCGCTGGATTTCACGCAGGCCCTTGCCGCTCGGCTGCGGCGATGGTCGGGTGCGGCACTGCTGATCGATTATGGTTATGACGCGCCCGCGTGGGGGGACAGCCTGCAGGCCCTGCGTGATGGCCGCCCGGCGGACCTGTTGCGCGATCCCGGCACGGCGGACCTGACCGCGCATGTTGATTTCCGCTCCATCGCACAGGCCGCGCATGGCGTGGATGTATGGGGCAGCGTGCCGCAGGGGCGGTTTTTGTCCGCGCTGGGGCTTGCGGCGCGGTGCGCGCGGCTTGAACGCGCGGCCCCGGACCAGGCGGCGGCAACCCGTGACGCGGCGGCAAGGCTTGCGGCGCCGGAGCGCATGGGCCAGCTTTTTCGCGTGCTCGGGCTTGCGGCGGGGCTTGCGGGTGACCTGCCGGGCTTTGCGGGCCGACGCATGGATGACGACGGGACAACACCCAACGGGGGAACACGATGATGACGGACAGCGCCATTACGGATGCACAGGTCGTGCGCGCACCGCTTCTGGCAGCCGCCCGGCACGGGTTCTTTACCCGGCAGGGGGGTGTTTCGACCGGCCCGTATGCCAGCCTGAACTGTTCCACCCGCTCGGCCGATGCGCCCGAAGCGCTGCGTGAGAACCGCCGCCGCGTGGCGCAGTACATGGATGTGCCGCCGGGGAACCTGCTGGGCCTGACGCAGGTGCATGGCGCGCGCACCCTGACCGTGACCAGCCCATGGCCGACAGGTGCCGGGCCGGAGGGGGACGGGCTGGTGACCAGCCAGCCGGGCCTTGCGCTGGGTGTGATTACCGCCGATTGCGCGCCCATCCTGTTCAGCAACGCACAGGGCACGGTGGTGGGGGCCGCGCATGCGGGCTGGCGCGGGGCATGTGGGGGTATTGTGGAGTCGGTGGTGGCCGCCATGGGCGCGCTGGGCTGCGCGGCGGACGGGATCAGCGCGGTGGTCGGGCCCTGCATCGCCCCCAACAGTTATGAGGTGGGACCGGACATGCGTGATGCCGTGCTGGCATGGGATGCATCCGCCGCCCGCTTTTTCACGCCGGCCAGCCGGCAGGGGCATTTCATGTTCGACCTGCCCGGCTACTGTGTCGGGCGGCTGGCGCGTTGCGGTGTGGGGCGGGCCGTGGCGGTGGGACTCGACACATTGCATGATGAAGCCCGGTTTTTCAGCCATCGCCGCCGCACGCTGGCCGGCGGTGGCCCGATTGGCCACCAGATTTCCGTTATTGCCTGCCGGGCGATATAGAAGGATCATGATGTCAGAAGTTTTTGCCCGGCGGCTGGTCATGATGTCAGCCGTCGCCGCGCTTGGCGCCCTTGGTGGCTGCGTGAACATGCCGCATCCTTTCCGCCCCACGGGCGCGGGCAGTGTGGCGCAGGCACCGACCGCGCGGCTGGCGGTGCCGGTCTCGACCGGGTCGGGCACGGACGCGGCGGCGGCACAGGTCTGGCAGCATGCCATGGTCGATGCCCTGCTGGCGCAGTCCGTGCCCGCCATGGCCCAGCCCGTGCGCCCCGGTGACTGGTGGCTGAAGATGACGGCCACCACCAGCAATGGCGCGATCGTGCCCATCTATGCCGTCATGACCCCCAAGGGCGAGGAACGTGGCCATATGGCGGGCGCGCCCGTTCCCGCGGCCCAGTGGCAGGCGGCGGATGGACAGGCCGCCGCCCGTTCGGCACAGGTGGCGGCACCCGGCGTGGCCGAACTGCTGACCGGGATTCAGGCGGCACAGATGCAGAAGGACCCCAACAGCCTCAAGAACCGTCCGGCGCATGTGTATTTCGCAGGCGTGCGTGGCGCGCCGGGCGATGGGGACCATGCCCTGGCGCAGGCCTTCATCGCGGCCTTCCCCGATGCGCATGAGGATATCCGGCATACGGCGGCGGGGGCTGATTACACCGTGGGGTGCACCGTAGTGCTCAATGATGCCGTGACCACGACATCGCTCACCCGCCAGCAGCATATCGTGCTGACATGGCAGGTGGTTGACGCGCAGGGCAAGGAAGCAGGGGCCGCCACCCAGATCCATGACATCGCGGCCCATTCCCTGGACAGGAAATGGGGAGCGGTCGCGGTATCGGCCGCCGATGAGGCGGCAGGGGCCGCCCGGCAGATCATAACCCGTTATTCCGGCCGGGCGAATGCGCCGCTGGCGGCGGATGGCACGCTGGCCGCGCCGCAGCAGCCTGTCCCGTCCCGGCTGGCGGCGGGGGGAAGGGGGGCGCCGCCGGCCGCCACCGTGGCACCTGCGCCCGGCACGCCGGCCGTTCCCTCTGTGCCTGTTCCCGTAGCGGCTGGCACGCCTGCACCGGTGGTCGCCGTCGTGCCGCCTGCGCCAGTGGTGACCCCGGTGGCGGCTCCCGTTGCCGTTCCCGTGGCCCCTGCCGTGACGGTACCCACGTCACGCCCTGCTGTAGCACCTGCAATGGCGGCCGGGCCTGTCGCCACCCCGGTGGTTCCTGCCACGGCGCCGGTGGCCGCCAGGCCTCCGGCATCCGTCCCCCGGCCGGTGGCAAAACCCGCGGCTCCCGCCCTGCGGCAGCCGGATCTGTGGCCACCCATGCCCAGTGCTACCGCCACCCCCGTCCCCGATGCGGGCACGGCCACCGTGCATGAAATCAGTGGCACGCCCGTAACGGTGGCACGTCCGGTGGCGCCGCATCCCTTCCCCGGTGTGGTCCTGCCGCCAACTGGCGCCGGTGTGACGGATCAGCAACGACGGGCTGGTGTGCGGCTGCCGCCCGCCATAGACAGGTGACAGGTTATGTGCCGGTTGTTAGAAGGCGGCACATAAAGAACGGGGGTGCGGAAAAATGCCTGCCCCATCGCCAGTATCGCCGCCCGGGAGCGCCATACGATGAAAATTGTCGCCTGTAACAGCAACCTGCCTCTGGCCGAAAAGGTCGCGATGGAACTGGGGTTGCCGCTCTGCAATGCGACCGTGCGGCGTTTTGCCGATATGGAAATCTTTGTCGAGATTCATGAGAACGTGCGTGGCGAGGACGTGTTTGTCATCCAGAGCACCTGTTCCCCCACCAATGACAACCTGATGGAACTGCTGATCATGCTTGACGCGCTGCGTCGCGGGTCGGCACGGCGCATCACGGCGGTCATGCCGTATTTCGGCTATGCCCGGCAGGACCGCAAATCCGGCCCCCGCACACCCATCAGCGCCAAGCTGGTCGCCAACATCCTGGTCGAGGCCGGCGCCAACCGCCTGCTGACCATGGACCTGCACGCCATGCAGATCCAGGGCTTCTTCGATATCCCGGTGGACAACCTGTACGCAGCCCCCCTGTTCACGCGCGACATCCGGGGCCGCATGAAGCTTCAGGGCGAGCCGCCGCTGCCCTATGACGCGCCGCCGATGGACATTCCCGGCGGGCCGCACAATCTCATGATCGTCTCGCCCGACGTGGGCGGCGTGGTGCGTGCGCGCCAGCTGGCGCAGCGGCTGAACGTGGATCTGGCCATCATCGACAAGCGGCGTGAGCGCGCCGGTGTGTCCGAAGTCATGAACGTGATCGGTGACGTGCGCGGCCGCTACTGTATTCTGGTGGATGATATCGTCGATAGCGGCGGTTCGCTGTGCAACGCGGCGGAAGCGCTGATGAAGCATGGTGCGGCCGCGGTGGAAGCCTACGTGACCCATGGTGTGCTGACCGGCAGCGCGGTCAGCCGCGTGGGCCAGTCCCCGCTGGGGATGCTGACCCTGACCGACAGCATCATGGCGACCGAGGCGGTCAAGGAATCGGCCAATATCCGCCAGATCAGCACGGCGGGCCTGATCTCGCGCGCGATGCAGGCCATCTCGGATGAAAGTTCGGTTTCCTCGCTGTTTGACTGACGGTGGCATTGACCATGGCTGGCGCGGGGCGTTACCCCCAAGGGGTTGTATCAAGAAGGAACGCCCCATGACCGACCTGATTTCCCGGCCCTACTGGTATCTGCGCCATGGGGAAACCGACTGGAATGCACAGGGCCGGTCACAGGGGCGCACGGATATCCCGCTCAATGCCACCGGCATTGCGCAGGCGGAGGCGGCGGGCCTGCTTCTGGCGCGGCACTGGCGTGACCATGCGCCGATCGTGCGCATCGTATCCTCGCCGCTGGTGCGCGCGCGCCGCACGGCTGAAATCGTGGCTGACCAGCTTGCCGCCCATGGCGCCCCCCGTTTTGACGTGGCGGTGGATGACGGGCTGAAGGAAGTCTGCTTCGGGGACGAGGAAGGCAAGCCGATGGGCACATGGTACGACAGCTGGATCGCAGGGGACTACACGCCCGCCAATGGCGAAAGCTTCGCCGACCTCCGCGCGCGCGCGGTATCGGCCGTCAACCGTGCGCTGGAGCATGAGGGCGTGCCGCTGATCGTCTGCCATGGCGCCATGTTCCGTGCCCTGCGCGCGGCCATGCATCTCAAGCCCAATGTGCGCCTGCCCAATGCCACCCCCATGTGGGTCGAACCCGGCCCCACGCCGGTCTGGAGCCTGAGCGCCCTTTCCTGAAAAACCGGGCACGGGTAAGGCCTGGGTGATTGCATCGGACGCGGTTTTCCGTTAAAGGCCGCGCACGCGCTGGCACCCCTGGAGGCCCGCGCGCTTGTGTTTCAGGAGCAAACAAGTGACCAAATTCACGAAAATCGAAGTCTCTTCGCGCGCGAAGGCTGGTAAGGGGGCAGCGCGTGCAACGAGGCGTGCCGGGCTGGTGCCCGGTGTCATCTATGGCGCAGGCCAGGAACCCGTCCTGATCGCGCTTGACCCCCGCATCGTCTACCGTGAACTGCACAAGTCCGGCTGGCGCTCGCGCATCTATGACATCTCGGTGGAGAAGGGCGCCTCCGTGCATGCCCTGCTGCGTGAAGTGCAGCTGCACCCCGTGTCCGACGCGCCGATCCATGTGGACTACCAGCGCCTGGCTGCTGGCCACAAGGTGCATGTGGAAGTGGAAATCCGCTTCGAGGGTGAAGAAGTCTCCCCCGGTGTCAAGCGTGGTGGCGTGATGAACATTGTTCGCCACACGGTGGACGTGGTGGTCGATCCGGCCAACATCCCCGAGTTCTTTACCGCCGACCTGTCCAAGCTCGACTTCCACGACAACGTGCGCTGGGAAGACCTGAAGGGCACGGAGAACGTGACCCCCGTGCAGCATGACAACAACTTCGTCATCGCCAACGTGGCCCCCCCGAGCATTGACGAGGACGCCGAGGCCGCTGAAGCCGAAGCCACCACCGAGGGCTGATCCCCCCCACCGCCCGGATACACGACAGGAGATGAACGATGCTGCTCTGGACCGGTCTTGGTAACCCCGAGCCGGGGATGAGCCGGAATCGTCACAATGTCGGGTTCATGGCGGTGGACCGGATTGCCGCGCGCCACGGGTTCGCCCCGTGGCGCAGGCGCTTCCGTGGCGAGGTGGCCGAAGGCATGGTGGGGCGGCACAAGGTGCTGCTGCTCAGGCCCATGACCTACATGAACCTCTCGGGGGAGAGTGTTCAGCAGGCGGCCGCCTTCTATAAACTGCCAGCCGAATCCATCACGGCGTTCCATGATGAACTGGACCTGGACCCCGGGCGCATCCGCGTGAAGCGTGGCGGCGGGGCGGCGGGCCATAACGGCCTGCGGTCGATGGACCGCATGCTGGGCACGAAAGAATACTGGCGCGTGCGGCTGGGCATCGGTCATCCGGGCAGCCGTGAGCGTGTGACGGGTCATGTGCTGGGTGACTTTTCCCGCGCGGACCACGAGTGGCTTGACCCGATGCTGGATACGCTGGCCGATGAGGCCACGCTGCTTGCGGACGGGAAGCCGGAACTGTTCATGACAAGAATGGCCGCGCAGGCCGGGGAGTAAGGGCGTATGGGCTTCAACTGTGGCATCGTGGGCCTGCCGAATGTCGGCAAATCGACGCTGTTCAACGCCCTGACCGAGACCGCTTCGGCGCAGGCCGCGAACTATCCGTTCTGCACCATCGAGCCCAATGTCGGGCGCGTGGCGGTGCCCGATGCGCGGCTGGCCAATCTGGCGCGTATCGGCAAGTCGCAGAAGATCCTGCCCACCAGCCTTGAATTCGTCGATATCGCGGGCCTGGTGCGCGGCGCGTCACGCGGGGAAGGCCTGGGCAACCAGTTCCTGGCCAATATCCGCGAGGTGGATGCGATCATCCATGTGCTGCGCTGCTTCGAGGATGACGACATCACCCATGTCGAAGGCGGTGTTGATCCCATCCGCGATGCGGAGATCATCGAGACCGAACTCATGCTGGCCGACCTTGAATCGCTGGAAAAGCGGATCGTGGCGCTGCAGAAGAAGGCGCGCGGCAATGATCGTGAGGCGGCGGCCCAGGTCGAACTGATGGAACCGCTGATCGCGGCCCTGCGCGAAGGCCGCCCCGCGCGTGAGGCGATCCCGGCGGGGCAGGAGGAAGCGGTGCGCCGCCTCCAGCTCATGACATCGAAGCCGGTGCTGTATGTCTGCAATGTCGATGAGGCATCGGCGGCAACGGGCAACGAATTTTCCGAGCGCGTCCGCGCCCGCGCCGAAGCGGAAGGGGCGGCGATGGTTGTCGTCTCCGCCGCGATCGAGGCCGAGGTCAGCCAGCTTGGGGCGGAAGACCGCGTGGAATTCCTTGAGGGCCTGGGCCTGAAGGATAGCGGGCTGGACCGGGTGATCGCGGCGGGCTACCGCCTGCTGGGGCTGAACACCTACTTTACGGTAGGCCCCAAGGAAACGCGGGCCTGGACCATTACCGAAGGTACCAGGGCCCCGCAGGCGGCCGCCATCATTCACAATGATTTCGAGCGTGGCTTCATTGCCTGCGAGACCATTGCATATGATGATTACATTGCCTGCAATGGCGAAGCGGGCGCGCGTGAGGCGGGCAGGCTGCGCATCGAGGGGCGGGATTACGTGGTGCAGGACGGGGATGTCCTGCTGTTCCGCTTCAACGTCTGATACAGGGGCCGATACGGGATGTCCCGGTTGGCCATCATGCAAGGAGTAACGGATCATGGACAAGGCTGTTGCAACCCCCGCGCGGGCTGATGCACCGCAGCCGGACGTGATCCGCGCCATGGCCCTTGCCGCGCGCCAGGCCGGGCGTGTGCTGGCCCGCAGCAGCACCACCACCCGCAACGCCGCCCTGATGGCCGCGGCCCAGGCGCTGCGTGCGGCCCAGCCTGAACTGCTGGCGGCCAATGCGCGTGACCTTGCCGCCTTTACCGGCGCCAGTGCGTTCCGTGACCGGCTGACGCTCAACCCCGAACGGGTCGAGGCCATGGCGCTGGGGCTGGAGCAGGTGGCCGGCCTGCCGGACCCGGTGGGCCATGTCATGGCGGAATGGGACCGGCCCAACGGGCTGCGTATCCGTCGGGTCGCCACCCCGGTGGGTGTCATCGGCATGATCTATGAAAGCCGTCCCAACGTGGGCGCGGACGCGGCGGCGCTGTGCATCAAGTCCGGCAACGCGGTCATCCTGCGGGGCGGATCGGACAGCCTGAACAGCGCGCGCGTCATCCATACTGCCATGCAGGCCGGGCTGAAGGCCGCCGGCTTGCCGGTGGACTGCGTGCAGATCCCGCCCGATGCGGATCGCGCGCATGTGGCCGCCATGCTGGGGGCGGCGGGGCTGATCGACCTGATCATTCCCCGTGGCGGCAAGTCGCTGGTCGAACGGGTCTGTGCCGAGGCCCGCGTGCCGGTACTGGCCCATGCCGAAGGGCTGTGCCACACCTATGTCCATGCCGCCGCCGATCTGGAAATGGCGCGGCGCATCGTGCTGAACGCCAAGCTGCGCCGGCCGGGCATATGCGGTGCGACCGAGACGCTGCTGGTGGATCAGGCGATCGCGCCCAGGATCCTGCCCGGCCTGATCGAGGATCTGGCCACCCGTGGCTGCACCTTCCGTGCCGATGAGCGCGCGCGCGCGGTCGTGCCCGACCTTCCCGCCGCGACGGATGCGGATTTTGCCACCGAATGGCTGGACGCGGTCCTGTCCGTTGGTGTGGTGGATGGCGTGGAGGATGCGCTGGCGCATATCGCCCGCTACGGCAGCGCGCATACCGAGGCCATCGTGACGGAAGACGAAACCGCGGCCACGACGTTCCTGAACGGAACGGACAGCGCGGTGGTCATGTGGAATGCCTCCACCCAGTTCTGTGATGGGGGAGAGTTCGGTTTCGGGGCCGAGATCGGCATAGCCACCGGGCGTTTCCATGCCCGTGGGCCGGTCGGGCTGGAGCAGCTGACCACCTACCGCTACGAAGTGATCGGCACCGGACAGGTCCGGGCCTGAGCCTGTTGCGCGGCACGGGGGCAGTCCCGTCGGTCCGGGGGGACGGGCGGTCCATGCGCGTGGGCCTGCTGGGGGGATCGTTCAACCCGGTGCATGAAGGCCATATCCAGCTGGCCTGCCGGGCGTTGCGCCAGCTCCGGCTTGATCAGGTCTGGTTCCTGGTCTCGCCGGGCAATCCGCTCAAGCCCGCGGCGGGCATGGCGCCGCTGGCGCAGCGGCTGGCCGGGGTGCGGGCGCGCCTGCGGGGGCTGGGCACGCGCAGGCTGGTTGCAACCGATATCGAGCGCCATATCGGCACACGCTATACGGTCGATACGCTGGCGCGCCTGAAACGGCTTTTCCCGCATGTGCGGTTTGTCTGGCTCATGGGGGCGGACGGGCTGGCCCAGATGGGGCGGTGGCGGCGCTGGACCGATCTGGTCCGCATGGTTCCGCTCGCGGTTCTGCCACGACCGGGTTATAATGGCCCGGCACTGCACGGGCAGATCGCCCATATCATGGCACCCTGGCGCCGCCCCGCGCGGGAAGCGGGAAGGCTTGCCCTGTGCACGCCACCGGCATGGGTCTTTCTTCCCGCGCCACAGAACGCTATATCAGCTACAGAAATACGTGCATCGCAGGCCGGGTCCGGCCACCGACGGGAGTAACAGCCATAACCAGAAAGCCTACAGCCGAGGGCAGCGCCAGGCACCGCACCGGCAGCCCCCTCTCCGCCGGGCAGCCGCGCGTGACCACAGGCGCGCTGGGCAGCGCCATGCAGGTGCCGGGCACGCCACGCAAGAAGGCAGCCGTGGCTGGTCCCACCGCCACCCGGACGCGCGAACCCGACCCCCGTGTCGACCAGTTTCTGGAAATCATCACCACCAGCCTGGAAGATGACAAGGCCGAGGATATCGTGGTGATCGACCTGACCGGACGGGCTTCCTTCGCTGACCGGATGGTGATCGCAACCGGCCTTGCGGACCGGCAGATCGCGGCCATGGCCGCCCATATCGACCGTAAGCTGGGGGAAGCGGGGCTGAAGCGCATCCGCACCGAAGGGGCAGGCGGTTCCGACTGGGTGCTGCTGGATGCGGGTGACATCGTGGTGCATCTGTTCAAGGCCGAAGCGCGTGCACTGTACGGGCTGGAGCGGATGTGGGGCGCTGACCTGGATGTGCCGCCGGATGCGCCAGCCACCCCGGTGGAATAATCTTGTTTCACCTGATTGCCGTAGGCCGTATGAAGGACCGGGTGGAGCGTGACCTGTTTGAACGCTATGCCACCCGGCTTTCCCCCCGCATCAGGCTGACCGAACTGGCGGAAGGGCGTGGGGCATCCAATGAGATCAAGCGCCGCGAAGGACAGGCCATTCTTGCGGCGCTGCCCGAACGCGCACTGGTTGTTGCCATGGACGAAGGGGGCCGGACCTATGACAGTCTGGCCTTTTCACGCGCGGTGGAGCAGTGGGTCGAAACCCCAAGGCCATTATGTTTCGTGATTGGTGGAGCCGAGGGGCTTGATGCCCCCGTCGTACAGCGCGCCGATCATACACTGTCGCTTGGCAGGATGACCTGGCCGCACATGCTGGTGCGCGGCATGCTGGCCGAACAGCTCTATCGCGCCCGCGCCATTTCGGCCGGCCATCCCTATCATCGGGCTGGTCGGCCCTGACGTTTTTTAGACCCTAGCGCAGGGAACGATTCGGCACGTCATCCGTATAGGCCAGTGAAGACGTTGCACGGCCCGCGGCAATGCCCTCGGGCGCTTCCGCCACTTCCGTGCTGTTGTGGCGGGTACGGGGCTGCGCCTGCGCCATCACGGTGGGGTTGCTGTGCATGGCTTTCTGATACGTGGTCAGCATCACGTCCGAACCTGCGGCCGGGCGGGCGTAAATGAAGCCGTAGGTGGGATAGATGCTGCCAAACCCGCCGCTATGGTTGTTCAGTGCCACGCGCACGGCCGACCAGTCATTGTTGGGGGAAACGTCAATGACAGGAACCGCGCGGCTGATGCCGCCCTGGCCCCAATGCGACTGATCAATGATGATCGTGCGGCTGTTGACCAGCTGCCGCACCACGGCTACATGGCCCAGCGGCATGCGGCGCGTGCCACGGAAGTTGAGTACGCTGCCTTCCTCGGGCGCGCTGCCACGGGCGTAGCGCCCGGCTGCGTTATACCACCAGTCGACCGCGTTGCCGCGGATTTCGACATCCGATGCCGATTTGGCAAAGGCCACGCACTGGATCACATGACCCCGCTCATGTCCGTGCCCGCGGCGCAGGGCTGCATGGTGAATGGCATGGCCGTGCGTGGCGGTGGCTGCGGCGGGATGGATGTGGCTGGCATGCCGGGTTGTATGGGCCTGCCCCTGTTCCGAAAACATGAATCCGAACGTGGCGCCAAGGACGGAAAGCAGGAGGCCACGCTTCATGTTTCTGATCCACATTTTCTACAATCTCTCCACCGCATTGGGGTGATTCTTTAATAACTGGCTCACATCGTGTTCATCGAGTAGCAAGCCCGTTGCAAGTCTGACAAGCCTGCGCTGTGAAGGATGAACAGCAACAGGACAGATTTCCCCTAAAAAGGGCACCTTAACAAAAAAATAGGAATAAATTCTTTATTCGGACCAGTCAGCCCCTGTTTTTTGGGCATAAAAAGGCCGTAAACAGTCAGTGAGAACAGAAGTGGAATGATTCTGGGAAGACAGGAAAGTTGCAAAAATGTGACATGTTTTGCACTGCCCCACCTGTCTTCCCATATGTCTTATTTGGTGGCGATCACCATGATTTCGACCAGTACGTCCGGATGGGCCATCTTGGCTTCCACGCAGGCGCGGGCAGGGGCGCCGCCCTTGGGCAGCCAGGGGCTCCATACGGCGTTCATGGCATCACGGTCGTTGATGTCCTTCAGCCAGATCTGGGCCTGCAGCAGGCGGGTGTTGTCGGTGCCGTGCAGTTCCAGCGCCTCATCGATCTGGGTCAGGATGTCCCTGGTCTGCGCCGTGATGTCGGCGGACAGGTCGCGGGCCACGAATCCCTGCGTGAACAGGAAGCCATGATATTCCACAACCTTGGACAGGATGGCGTTGGGCTCGGTGCGGATGATCTTGCTCATGTCATTGGTCCTAGTTGGTTGGCAGGCATGCGGGCATGCCGCATGTGCTGCCCTCTCTCTTTGCGCCGGTCCGGGCCAAGGTCAACCGCCTGCAAAAAGACGTGCGTAATCAGCCAGCCGGGCAGGGGTATCGAAATCCTCGGTTATTTCCGGGCCGGCCGCGACCTGCGGCATGTCCGCCCCGTACCGGTCCAGCAATGCGCGTGCCCCCCTGTCGCCCGCCTGCGTCATCAGGGCGGGGAACAGGCGGCGGCTCCACAGGATCGGGTTTCCGCGCCGTCCCGCGTGCACCGGCATCACGCCCGGACAGGCCGGATGGGCGGCAAAGGCAGCGATCATGCGGTCCAGCAGGGTGGAGGAAATCAGGGGCATGTCCCCCAGGCAGATCAGCGTGCCCGTCACGTCGTGCTGTGCCGCCACCGCCATGCCGGCGGCCAGCGTGCGCGAAAGCCCGGCTTCATGGTCGCGCGCGCTGATGCATAGCGGCATGCGCTCTGGCGGGATGCCCCGCAGGGCGGCGGCCTGGATTTCGGTGCTGCGATGTCCGAACACGATCACAAGCGGATCGGCCTGGCAGGCGGCTACCGCGCGCAGCGTGCGGGCGATCATGGGCAGGCCGGTTGCATCGGGGGCCAGCAGCTTGTGCGCGGGCGCCGTGCGGCTGGAGGCCCCCGCCGCCAGCACAATGGCCGCGACACGGGGGCCGGCCCTGCTCACGCCCAGCCCGATACGCGCCCCAGCGGCCTGTCATGGCGCACGGCCACGATTTCGGCCAGGATGGAAAGGGCAATCTCGGCTGCTCCCACCGCGCCGATGGCAAGCCCCACGGGGCCATGGATGCGGGCGATCTGCGCGGGCGTGAAACCGGCATCCCCCAGCCGTTTCACGCGGGAAGCCTGGGTTTTGCGCGAACCCAGCGCGCCAATATAAAAAGCATCACTGCCCAGCGCGTAGTGCAGTGTCGGGTCATCAAGCTTGGCGTCGTGGGTCAGGGTCACGATGGCGGTCTGGTTATCGACCCCCATCTGCGCCATAGCCTCATCCGGCCAGTCGGTGTGCAGTGTGATGCCGGGAAAACGCTCGGCTGTCGCAAGCTGGGTGCGGGGGTCAACCACCGTTACGTCAAAGCCGGTCGTCTGCGCCATGGGTGCCAGCACCTGTGCAATATGCACGGCGCCCACAACCAGCAGGCGGGGCTGCATGGGCACAAGGTGGAGGAACCACAGGGCCTGCCCCGTATCGTCCTCCAGCCGCAGGCTGCGGCCGGTTGCAAAGACTTCCGCCGCCCGGGCGTGGAGTTTCGTCTCCAGCCCGTTGTCCGGCTGCGGTCCGGGTGGGGCGGCATCCCGGTACAGCAGCCGCGTGCGGCCTGTTGCCAGTTCGGTCGCCATGATGACCGGTACGCGCGCGTGGCGTTTTGCGGCCACCGTTTCCAGCAACTCCAGATCCAGCGTGCCCTGCGGATGTCCGGGGGTGCGGATGGCGGTCACGTACACATCCAGCAGTCCGCCACACGCAAGGCCGACCGCCCACGCCTCGTCGCTGGATACGCCATAGGACAGGGCGACGGGCCGGCCCGTGTCCATTACGGTGCGGGCTTCCTCGATCACGGCGCCTTCAACGCATCCCCCGCTGACCGACCCTTCTATGCGGCCATTGGCGCATACGGCCATCATGCTGCCGGCCGGGCGGGGGGAACTGCCCCATGTCGAGGTTACTGTCGCCATGGCGCAGGGCTGTCCCGCCCGTGCCCAGTCGATCAGCAGATCCAGCGGATCCTGCAGGGATGAAATCTTTGTCATGGCAGGGCTACTCTATCAGCACGCATGCAGGCATGCCAGCCGGTAGACATGCGCGGGCCGCCACCCCATGTTGTGTCACAACACGCTGCCGCCCCGCATCGGGCCGGTGCATGAATGGAGTAATGAAATGAGTTATGTGGATCCCGTCTGGTATGTTGTTGCCGATAGCATTCATGCCCGTATCCTCAAGCATGGTGAACATGGGCTGGCCACCTTCACCCATCTCAAGAGCGATGATGCGAGGGGCATGGATGCCCCGCGCAATGGGGCTTATGGCAAGGTCATTGCCGAATTCCTGAACAGGGCCGTGCGTGCGAAGGAAACGCCGGGTCTGGCCATTGCGGCACCGGGGGAGGTGATGCACCAGATCCGCACCCATCTGGATGTGCAAGCCCGCCCGCTGGTGGTAAAGGAGGTCGAGCACGACCTGACCAACACCCCCGACCATAACCTTGCATCGCATTTTGATATTCCGGCCACCGGCTGGCCGCTGGCCAAGGAGCGCTGATCCGCTTCACTGGCCGGTTGATGCGCCCTGCGGTAACGTGGGGCGCATTTTTATTAGAGTTAGGGTCATTCCATGCAGGCTCCCCTGTCGCTCGAAATCGTGCCCGTTACCGCATTCGGGCAGAACTGTTCCATCTTATGGAATCCCGCCACACTTCACGCCGTGGTGGTCGATCCGGGTGGGGATGTGCCGCGCATCATGGCGTTCATTGCCGCGAAGGACCTGGTGGTGGACTCCATATGGCTGACCCATGGCCATCTGGACCATGCCGGCGGGGCGGATGCCCTGCGGCGGGAACTGACGGCCCGGCAGGGAAAGGCCGTGCCCGTGATCGGGCCGGACAGGGCGGATGAGCCGCTGCTGTCCGCCATCCCGCAGCAGGCGGCGCTGTTTGGCGTGACGGGCCTGGAAAGCGTGCGGCCTGACCGATTTGTCAGCCATGGTGAAACGCTGGAGGCACTGGGCCACAGTTTCGAGGTCCGCCATGTGCCCGGTCATACGCCGGGGCATGTCATATTTTATGATCCCGCATCCCGCTTTGCCTTTGTGGGGGATACGCTGTTCCGTGGCGGCGTGGGGCGGACGGATTTCCCCTATGGTGACCATGACCAGCTGATCGCGGCCATCCGTGACCAATTGCTTCCGCTGGGCGATGATGTCACGATCCTGCCCGGTCATGGCCCGGCAACGACAATCGGTGCTGAACGTGCAGGCAATCCCTTCCTGACGTGACCATGGATAACAGGGTGCAGGAGAAAAACAGCTTATGATGTCCCTCAAGCCCGGCCGGTGGCTGGCTCTGGCCGCATGCATGGCCGCCGTTTCCGTTCCCGCCATGGCAGCGGAAGAAACGGGGGAACCCACCCACGCCCAGGCCCCGCTGCCCACCGTGGCGCTGACCATCACGTCGGCCAATGGTACGAAACACGCCTTTACGGTGGAAAAGGCGATGACCCCGCGTGAACAGCAGGTGGGCGAGATGTTCCGCCCGTCCGTCCCGGCTGACGGGGGCATGATCTTTGTCTGGCCGTACCCGCGCCAGAGCGACATGTGGATGGAAAACACCAGGGCTTCGCTCGATATCGTTTTTATCGGCGCCGATAATCGCGTTTCCTCCATTGTCGAGAACGCCGTCCCCCTCAGTCTGGCCCGAATCAGCAGTCACGGTCCCGTGCGCGCAACGCTGGAATTGCAGGCCGGTATTACCGAAAAGCTGGGAATCGTGGTGGGAGACCGGGTGGATTCGGCCGTGCTGAACAATGGACCATCATCCAAGTAAGTCTAATATTTGTTGGTTTCCTGCCGTTTTTTGATTTTTCCCTGAGATATTTTTCCTTTTAGGTGTATTTTCTGATTGACGGTTTTGGGGGTGGGACCTATATCCGCACTCACCGGCGGCGCTGAGGGAAACTTCTTGAGGTT
>ERZ746981.299-NODE-299-length-25779-cov-12.809159_pt1 | contig 25779 bp, 8 predicted proteins | sample MGYA00374948_ERZ746981 | MGnify/ENA primary metagenome ERZ746981 (study PRJEB28757, sample SAMN06711160) | food metagenome | host: microorganism | place: China:Harbin | collected 2017-01-30 | study: EMG produced TPA metagenomics assembly of the Analysis of...
TGTCTGAATCTCCCCGACTGCTAGGTTCTTATTAGTTCTATTAAAGAAGGAGTTTGATAGCTAAAGCCTGGGAGTAACTTATAAGGTCTCTCTTAACTCCGACAGGTGCAATTCTTCCCTAAAACTATTAAGATATTATCAACGCCATTCCAAAAAACCGGAAGCACAATTTCATTCATAAATATTAAATTAACAACCTTATAATTACCGAAATATCCTAATTAATAGATTCATTTTAATCTTCTTTGAACAAAGGAAAGGTATATAGCCTTGATTTTGGAGTAACTATCAAGGTTTCCATTAATTATAGAACATTTATACAAAAACCCTATCAAATATTAAAAAATATTGGTATGAAATACAAATTACGCGCATTATCGCGCGCTGTCATGGCATTTGTCGGGAGCGCTGGAATTTGTTCCTTGGGTTTTCGGCTTCTACGATTGATGTGTCCTGTTCGATCTCCGCGGTCGGCGTTCTAGTCCCTATGAGCAATCTGGGCGACTGTCGTCAGCAATGAGCACTGTTATCACTGAAGGGTAGAGATACAGCACAGTTCGGTGCCCGTGGGTGAGGCGAAGGGGATAACACGTCATCGGTAACATCTTGCGGTGTAGGAGGTTGGAATTTCAGGTTGAGCTGGTTGCGACCACAGAACCAAAAATTTATTTTTACTATCAGCTGTAACATTCTTAATTAGAGCGATAAGTGTGTTCGGATTTTGAATATACTAAGTTCAATTTGTATTAGCGAGTGAAACAGGACTTTTCGAAACGTAGTGAATATACGAAATTCATAAAACTCATCATTAAAGATATAGTAGTTGTTAGTTGTTACTTGTTACTAAATACTCGAGTTATTGGGTTTATGATGTATGCTTTATGTGTCAAATCGTAATTGCAGTTTATTTTCTGTGCTTGCTTATCCTGGTACTGTACATGGATATGACAGACTTGGAAACATCCAACTTCACATCAAGTTTTTTCGTAGAACGTTCTTTATATATATGATCGGCTTCCGTCCACGGAGGTTTGTAGTAGGTAAAGCTTTACTACTTCGAAGTTCGATCTCGTTGTACCCTTGGCAACTTAATAAGATATTTCGAACGTGCTTTAAATTTGGAATTAACTTCATTTGAAAACTCTTTCAGTTAAATGCTATCTTAAATACAATTCTACATTTTCAGCAGAATTCTACCAACGTAATCATGTTTAATTTGAGGTACGCGAACAAGAAAGTAAGATTTGAACTACCAAAAGCTTTACCCTGCTTTATCAAAGAATTAATCGCAAAAAAGCAGATGCAATTTTATTTAGACAAATGTGTAAGTTTAGAATAGCAAATAAATAGAAACATCGAGCAAAAAGTAGACAAGGCAAAAGGTAAATTGCCAAACCAATTACGAGCAACCCATCAACTAGTCGAAGCAGGGAGAACTCACAACTATATATGAGATGGGAACAAAGTTGCGACGATTAAATAAGTCCCCTTACTTAGCACTTTTCAATGACAATTGCAGATGCACCACCACCACCATTGCAAATACCAGCAGCACCTATCTTACCATTCTCTTGGTGGAGAATAGTGTTCAAAGTGACGATAACACGTGCACCGGAGCAACCCAATGGGTGACCCATTGCAACTGCACCACCATAAACATTGACCTTGGACTGGTCAATGTTCAAGATCTTAGGATTGGCAACACCAACAACGGCGAAGGCCTCGTTGAACTCAAAGAAATCAATATCGTCCAAAGTAAGACCAGCACGCTCAACGGCCTTTGGAACTGCCAAAGAGGGAGCTGTAGTGAAGTCCACAGGAGCATGAGCGGCATCAGCCCACGAGATAATCTTGGCCAATGGTTTGATTCCAAGCTCCTTGACCTTCTTTGCAGACATCAACACCAAAGCTGCACCACCGTCATTAATAGGTGAAGCATTTGGTGCAGTAACAGTACCATCCTTCTTGAAGACAGTTCTGGCAGAACGAAGTCTTGCCTCATCTAGTCTTCCAACCTCCTCATCCTGAGTGACAGTAACATCTGGTCTGTGACGCTTTCCCTTAACAGTAATTGGCGCAACCTCCTCATCAAATTTGCCATCGGCAAAAGCTTTCTGAGCCTTCTTGTATGACTTGACAGCAAAGTCATCTTGCTCCTTTCTGCTAATATCATGATCCGCAGCACACTTCTCTGCTGCAAGACCCATAGCGTCACCACTGTATGCATCGTTCAAACCATCTCTTTGCAAACCATCCACAAGAACACCATTGCCGAATCTTAGGCCAGCTCTTGCTTTTGCAACGTAATAAGGAGCGTTAGACATCGATTCCGCACCACCGGTGACAACTATATCAGCACAACCAGTCAAAATCGTCTGGGCACCAAGAATAGTGGCCTTCATACCAGATGCACACACCTTGTTAATAGTGGTAGCAGGGGTATCGTAGCCAAGACCAGCTCCAACTGCAACCTGTCTGGCAGGGGCTTGTCCAACATTTGCCTGCAGAACATTACCAAAGAAAATCTCCTCAACATCTGTAGGTTTGATCTCAGGAACTTTAGCTAAAGCAGCTTTGACTGCATGGACACCTAAATCCACGTAGGAAAGGGAGGAAAGACTTCCCTGGAAGGAGCCAATTGGCGTTCTTGCAGCTGCAACGATATAAACTGGATCGTTTGCCATGTTTATATAAATAATATACCGTGCGTTAGTGTTCCGGTGTTTGAAAGGTAATGGAAGAATTCGATAATTATGTTTCGCAGGGCCAAACTCACCGTTTTTGGTTTTAGGGGCAGTAGTGATTTTTCCGTATTTATATGATGGAAAAAAATAGGGGAATTTTAGGGAAAGAGGAAAAGGAGAAATTTGAAGAATCTCAGCGGAGTGGCGGTAACGGGAGAGGGGGAAATTTTTCTAAAGCGGAAAAATAAGGAAGGGTGAAAAACATAAGAAAGAGTTCAAAGTGCTCGTGGACATACGAGCTTGCTTATTAAAGGGATGAGTGAGGGCCAGATCTCAGGGGCATGAAGACCAAGATCTGGCAAAAAGGAATAAAAATTTTTGAGGTGGAAAACAAAGGATGTTGCATCTTGGGTTTACATATTCATCAATACGTTGGGTTAATGTCGACTAAACGGCATGATATTCCGGGGCCAGCTTGTAAGTGTCTCAATAAATGTGCTTATAAAACAATAGGCCTCTATATTTGTACTCCAATATTCTGATAGATGTGAACATTCATCAATGGCTTTACAAGTAGTCGTTCATTAAAGCATACTGTTTGGGCTTTAAAGAGTGTAAAATTAAAACAAATTTCCAGGGGCGGAGTACACATTAATTCGTGCGGAGATTTCTATGGAATTACCCCATGTTTGGTGATTTGCGTTTTCACTAAAAAATATATACATTTCAACAGAGTATGACGCAATATATTTATATATTAACGGACTGCGAACGCTACAACCATGGCGAATTTTTCATCGCATGCAAACACGGACTGTAAATAATGCTTCTCATACCGTTACTTTATATACACCACCGCAATATACTCATTAGTAGCCGAGGCCATACCTTGCCGGTTTGCCTTTATCCAAACAGCTTTGTTAAAAACATCAACTGATGTTTAAGGATGATTACCTTTTCTTATTATTTTATTCGTATCCTTTTGGACTATCATCTTTCCTGTACATATCATATCAGATAGAAGTGAAGTTTATGCAGTGGTTTGAATGATATCAGCAGTTGACTTTTCATTATTATTGAAGTCATTCTTGTGATCATCTTTATTTGAATCATTTTCTGATGTGACATCCATATTATCGCTCATACTATCGGCATCATTTAATCCATTTGCATCGTTTATCTTTTTCTGCTGCTTTTGATAGCTTCGAAGCTGTTCTATGTTCCAAACCGAAACACCTTTTTCCTGATCCTTTGGATTTAAAGGTTGTGCTGCAGTTCTCAAAAACTTTTTCGCAGCAGCAATTGCCATATCTGTAGATAAATTCACATTTGCATCCAACAATCCCTGGGCTATCCATTTAGGAAGCTGACTCCTCTTTCTTAGGAATCTTCGATCTGCAAGCACCATTACACCATAATCATCTTTTCCCCTAAGGACACGTCCCAAGCACTGTGCGGCATGTCTCATGGCATCAAAGGAAAGAAAATCATTTTCACGAATTTGATAGTTATCTCTCAAAAATTCAAGCCTAGCCTTGAGAATTCTGGATTCAGTATATTGGAAAGGAATTCCTATCATAAGAACAGTTCGTCCGTAGTAATGATCAAAATCGATACCCTCGGAAACCTTACCACGAGCAACAGAAAGTAATACAGCGCCTCGACCATTTAAGCACGCTTTTCTGTAAGTTTCCAATGCCAATGCAGTTTCTTGAGCATCTGGAGTTTCCACTAGAATCAATTTGTATTTCCAGACTTCATCTAAAATACCCATACCTTGCCACATAGATATGATACTTTCCATATACAAATATGAGGGAAAGAAGACAACCATTCCATCAGGTGTAATCTTGACGAACTCCATGAGCAAAGTTCCATAATTTCTGACCACACTAGGATCGTTTCTGATCTCAAACCGAGAAGAAATAGCCACTTGATCAGAACCCTTGGTGACTATCAGAGGTAGAAATGCTCTTCGATCCAAAGTCATAGCGTAAGATTCTTGAACCACAGTGTCAAAGTTTAACATCCTAGGATACATATCAAGTGGAGATATAGTACCGGAAGTAATAACAACAGACGGAAATCGATCAAACACGGGCTTAATTGCAATTGATGCATCCATGCAGGTGAACCTCAATATTGGGTTCGGAACTGTTGCATTTTCTGTCTCGTATGGCTCCAATATAAGCATAAATCCATTCTCATATGTTGAAACTAAAGTTGCAAATGTTGCTATGTCCTTGAGAGAGGTGAACTCTTCGATATCAGTGACTTCTAATGTTCTCACAAGCATAGAAAGACGTTCTGAACAAAATCTAAGTGGCTTTCTATCAATGTATGTTAGCTGCTTTAAATGTTGAAGAAAAGAGGTTGGCGTTTCGGAAATAACATGCAACACTTTCATCCGAGTTTTCAAATATTCTATAAATCTTTTCATAAACGAGATAAAATGCTCAGCTCGTCTTATACTTCCAGGTATAGCTTCCTGCAAGACATCGGAAGGTAAGATCGGATTTTCCATGAAAGGCTCCTCAGATTCCTTCAGCATATCAGATTCTCTAAGTCCTGCAACGAGCTTTTCATATTCATCCTGTAACCTCGAGCTATCCACTTTTTTAACTTGATCAACCTTCCGGCTAAGATCGTTTGCACCACGTGTTGCTCTTTGCAGCATATCCTCATCTATATCCATGGATAAAGCTTCAATACAAACATTATCTATATTATGGGCCTCGTCAAATATCACTATACTATCTTTTGATAAATCTTTCGAAACTCTAACAGCAACTTTTGGATCTATAATATAGTGATAAGAATAAATAACAATATTACAGAGGGGCATCATTCGACGAACAGTAAAGTATGGACAAGTTCCTTCTTGCTTGCAGTAGTCCAAAAGTTGCTGAAAGGAATAAACACCTGGTGGAATCAAATTTGCGGGATCCTTTTCATATAGTTTCTCATGCCAAGAACAAAGCTCATCTGCATTTGCCTCGCCAGCTCTCACTTTCTCTCCAAGTTGACCATTGGTCAAACGTCGACACATCTCATCAACCACTGTACCCTTCTTTTCTTTTCCAACTACTGGATGTAAACATAGGTTCTTTCTACTTGTCAAGCCTAATCCTCTGAAATTCTCCACATGTCCTAGTTCCTTTGCCCTGTAGTCCATTAGCTTTTCCAATTCAATTAACGCCTTCTCAATTTCTGACATGGTACGTGAACAATATATTATCTTCCTATGCTCTGGGTAGTACATCTGATAAGCCACTGACAAGGCTAATAGTGCAATAGTTTTACCCGTTCCAGAGGGCATCTCCAACACACCATTACCACCAACATCTATGCACTTCTTCACATCACACATGTATGCATATTGCTCTGGATAAATCTTTGGATACGGAAAAAGTATTGGAAGATCATCGATAAAAAACCTAATTCATCAACAAATATTTGCCTTTGTTAGTAAAAAAGTAAATTTAAATACTATGAATAAATCAATCAAGTACATACTTCATTATCAGTAAATCTATTATCGAGTAATATAAGCGTTAAATGTATATCACCTGTATAACCTGTCTTTGGGTCAAGAGTTGATCTGAAAGCAATCGCATCGCTTTTCAACTCTGCGTTCTCAAAATAAATCTACCTTTTTGGCTCTATTTAAATTTTTATCAATTTTTTTTATTATAACACAATTCAGATCTATTCCTATTATACAACTATTCACTCAACTTTAACATTTTCAATCATGATCTGCTTATCGGCATCAACATAGGCATTACAAACACACCAAATGGCTAAGTCGTGTTTCCCTGGCTCGGCAATGGAGAAATTCATCTTAACAGTCTGAGTCTGCTTATCTAGTATTAATTTTCTGATACCGTATAGGCGCTTACTTTCAGGTTCTCCGATTACTATCCACCATTTTTCTTCCCCTTTGAATGGATAATTCGAAGAAATAATCGTGAGATCCTCTGGATCTTCATCCCTATCAATCTGTAAAGTAATCTCTCTCTCTTCGTTGACTCTCAAGGGCTTATTTAGGTCAAGTTTATAAGTTACATCCAAATTAGGATATTGATTAACAAACGTTGCAACGCTTTCAATCTGTCTATCGGACAAGCCATTCAATAACTCATCACGCTCTTCATCCTCAAGGGCCATGATATCATATACAGTTTCGACATTCAACTTTTTGCATCTGTCCAAAATTGTTGTTCCGAAGAATGGAACCTGCTTGAGGCTATTATCACTATTCCATAGTCCCTGAATAACCATCTGAAATATATCCATGGCATTCAATGCATTGAGACAACCTTCCGAGGATAAATAATCGATAGCAGCATATAACACATCCGTTATTTTTGAGAGAATATTTTTCAAATCAGCTCGTAGATCAGGAGGAAGATTCAATCGTGAAAAGTGAGCCTGAAGCAATATAAATGCCTTAAAGGCAGGAGAATGAAAGTTCACACCATTCGACCATTTTACCGGTAAAGCCGAATACAACCTATTTAATATTCCGTCGTCATCTCCACGGATAGTGATATCGTCAAATTCAGATGCAGAGCTAATCACTTCAAGCATTTTCTTGAGCCTAGTTTTCCCATCTAGCGAGCTGCAAAACAATTGCATTGTAATGAAAGAAATATTATAATAAGCTGCTATCATACATCCGTTCAATGGACTTATTTCCACCTTCTGATCTCCTTCATCGTTATAATCGCCGTCATCTTCAGAAAGGTCATCATCAATATTGAGCTCTATCAATTTCCCATCCGACAACTTCTTCAACGAATTTTCAACAAGCTCCGACAAAAACTCGGAAAGGCTACCTGCCGAAACGCTTCCCAGATCATAATATGAAGGATTTAACTGTAATCTTCGGTAAAAATAACTGTATGTGATCCAGTCAACACACTGCTGACGATTTTTGATCAACCCTGTACTTATTTCGTTTAGCAAAAAATCAATGATAAATTTGTTCAGGTTGCTCTCCATTGGGAGCGATTCCCCGATCACTTTTTTGTAGTATTCAATTTCATCACTGTTCGTAAGAACAACTGCTCTGGAATATTCGCCATTGGTGTTTCTTGCAAGACCGATCATTTCAAAAAGATCACTAACTGAATAGTCAACATAACAATGATCTCTTCCAATATAATCTTTTGTACCCATAACCACGACGAGATTTCCAGATGGACACCAACAAGCGGTACTTTTAGTAGCAATAAGACAAGATAATGCACCTGCCTTAAAGAGACCTTCAACAAGCAGCTTATCCAAACGCAACATACCATCATAATAAAAGCCAATTCCGTACATAATAGATGCTTTTAAAGAACTATCCTTAATCCGCCCCACGTACTTTTTAATTGAATCCTCCTCTGCTTTCAACCAAGAATTTCCGTAAGACGCCAACCTCTCTATAAATGCTGTGGATATATTCACACATTCTTTACGTGTCGAAACAAAAATAACTGCCTTCTGTTCGCCTATACTATCATCCATATCTTGAACCTGTTTATAAACTGGTGACATCATGCATTCAATTGCTGATGGATTATGCAAAACTTCTATTTTCTCGAAAGTCACCTTTAATGGGAAAACGCGATCCTTTGAACTGAAGTCAAATATATTTTTTTTATGTATACCTAACCATTCAGCAAAATCACGAGGACTAGCTAGAGAAGAGCCGATTGCAATTATTCTTACAGGTTTCTCTAGGTTTAATGCCATAAATCGTACACGGCTTAGCACATTTTCGTAAATGGCACCTTCTCGCGCATCTCCAATCAAATGGCAATTATCGCAAATAAGTAGTTCAATGCTCTGTACATTTTTCCTCTTTTTCCAACGTCTAGTGAGAACATCAAACTGTTTCGGAGTTGCAAAAATTAAATGACTTGATGCTAGGATTTTGAGATTGGAGGACAAATCATTTGTCAACTTAGCAATGCTTTTTTTTACAGCAAACTTTGCTAACTTCGCCTTCCATTCCTTGTATAGTTGATCAATTTCCGGTTGTATTGGATTAAGATAAACGGCTCTACCCTTTCCATTTTTCCAGTGGCTTAATAAAGCTAACATTGACGCGGTTGTTTTTCCATTTCCCTTGGAACAGCAAAAAAGAATGCTTTCTTCCTCATCATACAAGGACCCAAAGACCTGGGACTGGAATTTGTTGAAGAATTTAAAATCAAACAAATTCTTAAGAGCAGAAGCACCGAATACATTCACAGGCACAAGGGGGCAATCCAAAAGTGGCGTTGGTGCAGGAAATCTTTTCGGCATAATTAAACCACTAAGTATAATCGGCTTTCTTGTAATAGAACCAATCCAACTATCACTGATGACAGATACAAATAAATTATGCTGAAGCCGATCAACAAAATTTAAAGTGCATTCAATAAAATGTGGCTCGTTTATGTGCTTTTTCTGAACAATCAGAGATGTCGTAAATAGAAGATTATTTGAATCCCCATCCTCAACAAAGACGGTAAAAGATTGGCTGTAACCATGAATATCAACGTCCCATTTCCATTGTGGAACGAGTTCTAATTGAATCCTCATCAATGAAGCTGTAATGGGCAGCACAGATGAACTCACTGAAATTTTAGGAAACTTTAAAAGAAGTTGATAAGCAAGATTTCCATAACTCTGAGCTTTCATTCCTTCAATAACTTCTCTCTCGCTATTTAAAGCTAAGTATTGCCTCCAGGGTGTCAATGAACGTTCTGTTGTACGAACCAAACCTTTTGGAACATTCGGATATTGTCTTAGTGGCGAGTTAGTCAACCACATACGATTTTCAACCATTTTACATATATCTAGGAGTAAACGGGAGACCTCAGCCCATTTCTTCCTCTTTACAAGTTCCAACATCGCACGAAAAAGACGTCCAGCACTTTGAACAACGTATATCATATCCGCCATTAGGGCAAATCCATCAAGTGATAACCTGGATATATATGCCTGCAAAAGAACATTGACCTTGGCTAATGAATCTTCTGGAGACTCATTTATCGGAATCGGTGCGTTGTCCATTAATTTCTTTAATTCATCTTTCTCTTCATCCCTGACATGCAAATATTTGAACTCCTCGCTGGCAGAAAAAACTTGGAAAAGCTCTATCTCACTCATATAAGGATTTAACTTCCTATCATACTCCTTAATACTTTGATACGATATATAAAAGTATGATGCCACTCTACCCAAATCTGTTGAAATAACAATATCATTTTCGTAATCATATTTGACAAGCCCATTACGTGCCAATATCACCAGGGCAGAATACGCAAGATCTCTTCTTCTTCGCTGTAAATCGAATGTATCATCATCATATCCAGGTCCAACTCGATATAATGCTTTGTTGTGCTTCATTCTAACAAATAGATAAGTGTATTCAAACCAATCAACACAATCTTCCAAGGAATTGATCCTGCCAGATACAATTTCCGCATTAATACTATCAGCAAGCCTTGATGCCATTTGCGACTCAATTGGAAGCTGCTGGTTCAAAATAGCAAGATAGTATTTAACTTCATTTTGAGATGTAATGATAATACCTTCACCATTCGAATCGTAACGTGGTCTTCCAGCACGACCAAGCATTTGCAAAATATCCTGAGCCGAAAGTTCAACCCAAGTACCATCAGCTGGGGAATAAATCATCGTTCCCTTGATTATAACTGTATGTGCAGGAAGATTCACACCCCATGCCAATGTGGCAGTAGAAACTAATACTTTTAAATATCCCTGCGCAAATAAATCCTCCACAGTAGTTCTATCTTTTCGACTCATTCCAGCATGATGAATACCAAATCCCATTGGCATAACTGCTTTTAATCCGTTACTGGAGGCATCCTCAGTTTCTGATCGAAGAATTTCTTGTGCTCCTGTAGACAAGTGTATTAATTTCGCTAGAGACTCATTTTCCACAATCTTATCGGCAATATACTTGGCGGTTTTGGCCGTCTCTTTTCTTGAATGAACAAACACAATTACCTGCTGATTATGGGTCAAGCTTTCAATAACTTTTTCGTAGCAAGCGTCGTTCAGTGCCTGATACTTCTTCAATGATTTTTTCTCAGTTATACCAATAAACTGTTGTGCTAATGGGCAAGGCCTATAGCTTTGGTCAAAGTAAAAAAGCCCGTTTCTTTCCTCCACATGTAAAAATTCAGCCACGTCCTCATAATTTGGAAGCGTAGCTGACAATCCAACAAGCCGTACTTTGTTTTCATCATCCGAGCTTCTCAATGTTCTAGCCACGATATTCTCGATTACAGGACCTCTTGCATCATGTAAAAGGTGTATTTCATCAATAATGATGAGCTTGACAAACTTAATATACGAGGCATCGTTATTCTTTCTTGTGATCACATCCCATTTCTCAGGTGTTGTCACTAATATCTGGGTAGAGGCAATTTGATGCTTAGTTAAATTAGAGTCACCGGTCAACTCATTCACTGTTATCCCTAAATATTGCAATCGTCTGCGGAACTCTCGGACCTGCTCTTGAACCAAGGCTTTCAAAGGTGCAATGTAAACAATCTTAAAGTCGTTCAATCTTAAATGTAAATTCTTATCCATATGCTTTGACAGCAAGCGTAAGACGGTTAGCATGGCAACATTAGTCTTACCTGCACCTGTTGGTGCACACATTAAAATATTAGCGTCATCCAAAAATGCCGTTGGATACACCTTGGATTGGATTACATTTAAGCTTTTTGTCTCATTTGAGGGGAAGGCCTGCTGAGCCCATTCGGGTAAATCCTTAATCAAAACTAGATGTCCCTTAAATGTGGAAATGGCAGATTTAGGAGGTGGTATATGGACTTCTTCCCAGCTTTTCTTGAGTCTCCTAAAAGAGCCATTCGGTAGTTTGAACTCATTTGCTGTAAGAAGATGTGAACCTTGATCAAAAATAAGATTGTTAAGATCGACATATTTGGGCAGCTTTGCATTTTTAGGTTTCTCCTTATCTTCATCTGACAATTTTTGTTTTTTCAAAGAACGAACATCCTCATCCTTATCTTCTGACGCTCTTTTAAGTGAGTCATCGTACTCTAAGACTAAACTTTTAAAACCAGCCTTATCCATCTCTTCAAACAACTTCTGCTTCTTATCACCATCTGACGGTGCGATCTCTGAAAGTCTGAGTCCGTAATATATCGTGACACGATTTGAAAGAAACATGTTTATCCAATCATTATTTTCATAATTGAATAATCCCAAAAGAAGCTGCCGAAATTTTATAACGTCCATTTTCTGCTCGAAAAGTGAATGGAGCCAGTTCCTAACTTGTTTTGCCATCTCCGAATGCTTGTAAGAATCAGAAGTTGGGAACAATTTAGCAAACTCTCTGGCGAGCCACAACTGATCCACTGATTTTATATCCACCTTCTGCTTTTCAGCCATTTTGTCACCGTCAAGTATCACAATATCCTCATTTCTAAGATCATGTGGTCTGAGAAAGCCACCTTTCTCTTTTTCTACATCGGAGGCGTTCTGTAGAGATTCAGAGGATGAGCTTTCACTTTCACCAGAACTACTTGCATCATCGGAATCGCTGAATTCAGACTCTTCATCACTCACAGACCCAGATTCTCCCTCACCACTTAAATTTCCGCTATCTTTTGCGTGGTAATCAGTAATAGATGCACATAGTTCTAGTATGTTTTGGAAATCTTCATCTGAAATACTATGTTGAAGAGCCGCATTTATCTTAGAAAGCTTTTCCTTTGCCTCAAGAGCATCAGATTTCATTATTTGAATTATAACATCACCAAGGGATCTTACCACATCATCTGGAAGATCATTGTTTAATTGATTTGAACACCAGCTCAAAATTCTGGAAAGAGTTTCTCTATTGTTATCTGTGGAAGGGTAGTAGTTGTACTGCTCAATATTTGAGTTCAAAACATTGTGGTTAACTCTTGCTCTCTTTTCCAATCGATGCCTTCCAGATTTATCATCATTTTCTCCTTTACCGTGCTCTTTATTCTCGTAATTGTTTATCTCCTTCTCGATCTCCTCTCTGTTTAATCTTTTATCGCTAGAAGAAACTCTAGTCCCCATATCCTTTACAGATATCTCACCAACAACAGACTGCGGCAAAGTATTTATCTTTCTGTTTCTCTCTTGTAAGGCATCTTCATCTAATAAATGCTTATCTGTTCTCAGTACCTTGTTGGCTATCTCATTATACTTATATCCGGACATCTGCGGTGAAAGGTGCTTCCGTGATCAAAAAAATGGGGGAAAAAATTCCAATATTTATAATAATATTCTATTACCTATTATCTATCAAAGTATTGAATTGATGTATCTGAATGCCTTCAATGAAAGAAAAGAAATCATATGTTGTTAGTTAATCGGTTCTCTACAAATCTTGCTTCTAGAACAGTATTTTTTTTTTTCAATAAATGGGTAAGGATGTAAAGGTAAAATAACACTTGGTATACATCCGTAAACTGATTCTTGGAAAGAAAAATATTTTTTTGGAACACAACCTGGACGATCGACTAAATTTTCAGAAGGGTGGATCCCCTCCGAAGCAAGTAGGCAGCAGCAGTCCGCCGCGGGCGGTGAAAATGAGTGGAGAAAAGCTCCGTCCATTATTCCAATTGATTTTTTAGGCCCGACTTCATTGTGCTTCCCCAGTGAAAAACGGGAATTTCTCGTTTCTGTGAAAGCATTATTATGATATTTTTTTTTGGCCGGCACCAGCTGGATTTTAAAATTGGCTCTCAAATTTCCGCTTCTCTTTATCTTTCCTTGTTTTCCCCACAACCCCCCATTTTTCTTTTCCTTTACTTTTCCCATCACTTTTTTCTTCTTTATTAGAGAGTTCTCATACAGTTGGCCTGTCGCTTTATTACTATTTCATTTCAAAGACCATCGATTATCTAAAGGTGAAAACAGTTTAGTTCGAACAGCTGTTTTGTATCGACTTAATTTTCCAGCCTGCGCTTTGCCTTTATCTTTTTGTTAAACAGCATTTTCACTACACAAGGACTTACCCCGCACACTACCCCACAACGGGATACTTCATTTAGAGAACATTAACGCCAACATATCACTATATTAACGTTAAACCCAATCGCCAAGAATACCATCATGCTTAGATTAGGATCAAACCTTAGAGTTGCTTGCACAAGAGCACTTCCTCGCAACCAGATCCTCAGGACTTTGGCCACAGAGGTTCACGCCAACACCAAGGGAGAGCCAATTGACAAGGAAACAGTCAGAGTGGAACTTCCAGCTGATTCCTTCGAGGGTTACATGTTGGACCCACCAGAATTGACATACGATACCGAAAAAAGCCGGTTGGTCAAGATGTACAAGGATATGGTTACCATTAGAAGAATGGAAATGTCTGCCGATGGTTTGTACAAGGCTAAGAAGATCAGAGGTTTTTGCCACATGTCCACTGGTCAGGAGGCTATTGCTGTTGGTATTGAGAATGCCATCACCAAGCAGGACGATATTATCACGTCTTACAGATGTCACGGTTTCACATACATGAGAGGTGCTTCCGTCAAGGAGGTCATGGGTGAGTTGATGGGTAAGAGATGCGGTGTTTCGTACGGTAAAGGTGGTTCCATGCATATGTACGGCAAGGGATTCTACGGTGGTAACGGTATTGTTGGTGCCCAAGTTCCTTTGGGTACTGGTTTGGCTTTTGCTCATCACTACAGAGGTGACAAGAACTGTTGCTTCACATTGTACGGTGATGGTGCGGCCAACCAAGGTCAGGTTGCCGAATCTTTCAACATGGCCAAGTTGTGGAACCTTCCTGTGGTCTATGCCTGTGAAAACAACAAATACGGTATGGGTACCTCCATCCAGAGATCTTCTGCTCTGACCGATTACTACAAGAGAGGTCAGTACATTCCAGGTTTGAAGGTCAATGGTATGAACATCCTGGCCACCTATCAGGCAGCCAAATTCGCCAAGGACTGGGTTGCTCAAGGTAAGGGACCATTGGTTATTGAGTTTGAAACCTACAGGTACGCTGGTCACTCTATGTCTGACCCAGGTACCTCTTACAGAACTAGGGAAGAGGTCAAGTCTGTCAGATCCAAGAGAGATCCTGTTGCTCACTTGAAGCAGCACATGATCGACTGGGGTATTGCAACTGAGAAGGAGGTTAAGCAGTTCGACAAGGACGCTAGAGCATACGTCGACTCCCAGGTTAAGGAGGCTGATGCTGCTCCTGCACCAGAGGCTAAGATGGATATCTTGTTTGAGGATGTCTACGTTCCTGGCAGTGAGATTCCTGTCTTGAGAGGCAGAATTAGAGAAGACTCTTGGTCATTTGCCAAGAAGGGCTTTGCTTACAGGTAATTGCTAGATTAATCAATTGCCATTGATGCATCCATGCGCTCGTAAGTATCCACGGCTATCCTAGTCCTTTGAATTGTCGGATCTTGCAAATGCTTGCCATTTTATGATAAACTCGGTTTTCCTTTCTCTTTTTATACTTGATTTATTTGAACTTTCTCTCTCTCTATTTTTTTCTTATATATTTTCTTTTATGCCTATTGAAATATGAATTTTTACGTTATATTTCACTTGGCTGTTATTTGAATGCCAAAAATTTGCTTTTTATTATGCCTCTTGTTTGTAAAGGTACTGTACAGTTTGCTTGGGACCTCGTATTATCACCAGGTCAGCACTGAAAAAGTTTTTAAAGCCTTCCCTGCACCAGTGACTGCCACTTCTAATCTTGGTTGGGAAACTTCGACACTTGAAATACTAAACTAGCTAACCACTAGCTACAACATCCTGCTGAGAATGAATCACATTCATTTAATAACAAAATATGGATACACACAAACTAGTAAAATAAAAATAATCATATAAATAGATAAATATAGCTGGATGCCGTACAATAAACTCAAGTAATAAAAACGTTGAAAAAAAAGTCACGATTCCTCAAGAATCATAAAACCATATAATTTGGATCCTCCTTATGTGCCTCATACTCTTCCTTCGAAATCGGTTCGTACGAAACAACCTCATCATAGGAACTTGGTGCCATTGTGGAAGGTGCAACAGTCGATCTTGCATCAACAACTTCCGTAAATACTGGATTCGATTTCGAACGCCGAGATTCCAAAGATTCAGTCTCAGTCTCTTCCGTCGTACGTGATTCTTTTGGAGCGGCATTGCTTGCATCATTTATTGCGGAAGTTTCGTTTACTTCAGCAGTAAAAGGCTCTGTATCTGTCTTTGGTTTTGAAACAGACTTTGAATGAGTCTCCGCAAGGTTGGATATTTGCTTTCCAGCCTGACCCGAAAGCTCAATCGTACCCTTTGTTGCCTTAGCACCTGCTTCTGCAGTTTTACCTGCAATAGCAGCTCCACCTAATCCAATGCCGGCTCCGAGACTTGCAAAATTAAGACCGAAAGAGTGCCTTTTTGACTTAAGCCTTTCCAGTTTCTTCTGATTCTTCCTTTCCTCTTTAATTCTTTTCTGCTCTTCTTTCTGCTGCAGGATGATTAGCTTCTTGTGCTCGATCCTCTTTTTCGATTCCTCAAGTTCAATTTTTCTGCTCTCTTCCTCCTGGGTTCTCTTTAGTTCTGCCTCCTCCTTTAATCTTTTTCTCTCTTCTGCATTTTTGACCCTGATCTCCTCTTGCTTTTTGGCTTCTCTTCCCTTAACCTCTCTCGAATATGCCTCCCAGTCTTCCTTTGCAGAGATTGCTTCCTTACGCTGTGCTGGAAGCTTTTCCTTGGAAATTTTAGAAAGTTCGTCCAGCTTTTCCTTATGTTCTTCAACCTGCTTTCTTATAGTATTCAAATGGCTTCTGAGCACATTATTGTTCGATTCAGCTCGGCCTTGCTTTAGGCTGAGGATTGTTAATGAACGAGCAAACGTCTTCTTCCGCTTAACAGCATCACGAGTCTCGTTGACACTCGAATGTTTGGCAGCAATAGCGACCTTAAGCTTTTTTACAATCTCCTCAATTTGCACATTTCTATCTTGCAACTCCTTTTCTTTCGTGTCTGCTTCCTGCTGTAAAGCTTGACCATCTTCATCAAATTTTGCTGCATCAGCAGTTTCCTTATTCTTAGACTCTTTGACACCTTCTAAAGCGTCCAACTTTTGCTTTTTTGTTTCATCGGAATCAGATATAATTTGCTGAATATGATCCTCATGCAATTTCTGAGCATTTTCCTCTGTTATCTTAGCTTCCTCGGCATCTTTTTCAATTGCATCCTTAACGTTGGCAATGTATGTATTTGTTTCTCTCTTGCTTTGCTCTTCCTTGACGTCAATCACAGAAATTTCTCTGTTGTGCTGTTCCTCGAACTTTTTATTCTCCTTCGAGATTTTATTTTTGTACCTTCCCAAAAGTCGTTGAACTTTAGTTTTATCTCTCTCTGTGAATTCTGCATGCTCCTGCTTCTTCTGCTCGAGATCCGTATTATTCTGCTTCTTCACATAAGCATCGACTTCGCTAAGAAGTGGTTGCACACGCTTTCTCGCAATTTCCATCAACTCAGCTTCAGATAAAGACAACCCTGCACCAACACCAACAGATGCGTGATTTCTTGAAACCCTGTTCTTGTTCAATGAGTTTCTCGCAATCTGAACATTATTCATATATCTACTCAACAGCTTTGGCTTCAATCCAAACTGTTTTAGGTGAGGGTCCTGAGAAGACAGAAGTTCGATATCACTATCTGAATCGCTGGACTCTGCCGTAAAAGGAACATCACCAGTCCCCCTTTTCCTGTAAATATTGTCTGATGAAGATGAAGAGGAAGATGATGAAGATGAAGAATCGGCGAACCGACTTTCCCTAACAATGTTGTCAAATGACTGTTGATCCTCTGTTTGCCGCTCAATTGCATTCACAAGTTCGGAGTGTTCAACCTCCTCCTCCTCAGAGTCCGAAAGCACTTTAGCTGCTTTGTCCTTCTCATTGCTTAAAGATTCCTCTTTCTTTATCTCTCCCTTTGCTGAATCTTTTTGCTCCTCATCGGTCACGGCAGTGTTCACGTGATCTGTTTCAACGGAATCCTTACCACTAATAGCACTCTTTTCTGTGGCTTCTCCATCCCCTTTTTCAGTCAAAAAAGAGCTCTTTTTCTTATCCGTTTTGCCAGAGCCATCCTCATTCAATACATCATGGTCAACGCCTTGTATCTTGTCCACCGCATCATCAACAACATCTTCAACTTTTTCCTTGAGCTTTTTCACTCTTTTCTTCGCACCCAAGTTGCGTTTAGCCAACTTGATTTTATTCATCTCAACATCCTCTCCTTCAATTGTCTTAGAAGTCCTATTCTGCACATTTGGATTACCCTGTCTGAATGGCGACTTCCACTTAGTTGATTCTTTGTTAATGTTTGCATATTTTGAGAGAAATGTCTCTTTGTTTGAAGTATCTGCACTCATATTGGTGGCAATAACTTGCTTTCAACACAATTGGTTTAAAGTATTGAATTACTTCCTATGAATGTTGGTAATTAACGTGAATATATTAATTCTGGGAAGAGTGACCGAGGAGGGCCGTCTCAGAGCGATAACTACGCTATCTCTTTCTTTTTTTCGGCTTCAAAAAAAAAAGTTCCCTCCTTTCTTACCTGTCCTTCTTCCTTCCATTTCCATTGTTAAATAAATTTCTTTTACTTGCCATTAATTATTTCTTTTAAGCCACATATCAGTCCGCTGTATGTCTCGAGAGATCAAATAATTATGGCACTCAAAAGATCATAGATGGCCAAAACTTTATGTGCACAAATATATATTTTTACTTCGCCTAAGAATACCATTAATTATACAATTGAAGCCAGCATTTATATTTAAAGTTTGACCACTATTCAGTAGCTTTCTTGTGCTACAGATTAAGAAATTTGGTCAGTTCCTCTACTATGTCACAGATGATGTACATCTCAATAACTGTAGCAATCAAGTCTTCTTTTCTCATTTGCATATTATTTTTTAAGTGCTTTTTTTTTTGAACTTTTGCAGCAGTTTTTTTTTTTTTTTTTTTTTTGCTGTTCAGGTCAACACGTTCCTGTAAGTTAGTTGCTTTTTTAGTGAACGTAATAGATACCAGAGAAGCAAAAACCCATATTTATTTGAAGTTACACAGGAAATGAAGATTGTTTTCAAAAAAAAAAGACGCAGCTAAAGGTTAGCAGCTATCAAGATGAGGCAAAACAAATTCGTAAATATGGCACCTATATTATTTAACACGCTATGAATAAGAGAGGCCAGGTGAGAAATAGATCGGTCTGCATGAAAAAATCCAACTACTTAAACGTTTAGTCATTCAATATAGAACGTGCTTTGTATTGCTGAGCAAGAAATGAAATACTTATTTGGTTTTCGTTTCTTTTTTCTTTCAGTATTACATTTGTTCGCTGTCAAAAATTTTCAAGCAGAATAATTAAAATGTACAGTAGTTAGAGGATAAAAAGAAATAAACCAAAATAATCTGATATACATTTGCATGTTAGTGTGATTGACCCGTTGATCTCAATGCTTTTTGTCGTTATAACCATTTATTTTGCAAGGCTCTGTAAGTTGACACGAAAGTATACGTTAGTATATTTGTATTGGATTCGTCGATAGTCGCACCTAAAAAGCTACACAGCCTATTTGTACCTAAAAAAATGTATATTCTACCCATAAGGATTTGTTTTTAAGCTTGCGCAACTTCCCTTACGACAGATATCCTTTATACTTTCTTCTTCGATCCTTTCTTTTCGGAGCCTTAAAAGTCCAAATGCACTAGTTAAGAAGAATATCCTAAATTAATCGCATAAAATTGTGAAAACTTTAAGATATAAATGACTCTACTTACGCATTAAATAAATTTGAAGTTGTTCGTTGATTGAAATAAGTGCATTGCTGGGTAACGTATTAAACTCGGCACCGCACCTTTTCATAAAATTGTATCGATATTTGATCGGGTTTTTAGTAACATCTGTTTTTATTATGTCTTTTATTAAAAAAGTATTATTCTTTTGTCTACAAAATCCGTGCCCACATTTTGAAAGTTAACTGTGCATAGATAAGCGGTTTAACAGTAAACAAAAGCTTTGTCTCAAAAATCATAATAGAGGATTACTAAAGTTCAATTAGCAGACGACCATTTCTTAATAGTACCAGGGTGAGCGCAAGAATATGATATAATATTAATCACGCAAAATATTTCCAGGTTTTGAAATCACATATTTTTCTTAGCTCCTGTTTATTTTAAGCCTTCAATCGATTGCCATTATTAGTAGTATAGCAATGCTTCACATGAACACAGACCAAGTCAAATTGAGATCACTTTCTTTGTTGTAATAAAGATCAGATCTGTAAGTTTAGAACTGATATTATTGTATTAAACAAAAAATAAGGGAATTGAACCTATCATACTCTAGATAAGAGAAATGTGTATCTTATCTTGAATTCAAGGCATAAATGAAACATTTTTATATCCACATTGTATATAGATTAAGGATGAATAAATATATTTAATTTGGAAATGTTCTTTACGTACTTGCTTTTTTTGTTACTAATTGATATTATTTCGTGTAGCATTATGTATTGTCCTGTGCCCTACAATAAGCATGTCTAGAAAAAATAATTCGAGCTTCTGTTGTGAGCTGAGAGTCTCATGCATTGCTTAGAGGTACAATTTTTGACAAATCAAAAAATTTCAGGGTAATGCTTCTAGGCAATCAAATACATTTTGACAATACAATATGACAACAATGCTATTAAAAGTGACTGCCAACGTCTTTTACATATGGGCACTTCAATTTTTAGTGGTTTCAACTAATACTGCATTAACATATTTTTATTCTAGCTTGACAATCAGTTTACTTTGCAAAATAATGAGGACTCATTAAGAAGGTACATCAACAAAAGCACCCTTTCACAATTGGTCATACATGTAACACCGTGAGATAGGAATAAAAGTCGCTTTCCATTAGTATGAAATAAAGTCGATTAAGATGTCCATCGTATGAACGTCAAGCAATACCTAGATAAAAGTATTTTGTGTAACATAAAATCATTAACATGCCCTATTCATAATTCATAAATATTTGGTATCATCCTTCTAGCTTTGGAAGTGCTGAGCCATTACTTATTATCGACTTTTACCATCGTTAATTTACTTCTTTACTGAATGCATACTGAATATCTATGTGCGCATTTTATATTTATAAAAACCTATGTTGTACCTCACTTCTGAAATTCGCTTCCTTTAATTTAGCATCTTAAAGAAGAGCGCATTAAGTAGATTTATATTTCACAAATGCTACTACCTATCAGAAAGGTAACTCTCAAAAATAAATGTTATTGTATGTCAAAAAGCGTTTTTGTAATGCGTCTATTGCGTACCCTTTTCTTTTTTTTGAAATTCGAATAACCGCAAAATTTCAAGATCTGAGGGTGTGCATTCAAATCTTTTGGATTATACCTTACCTATCGCAGGATTAGTTCCAGAGCACTTCGTATTTCATATTTTATTTTTTTAAGAAACAAATATGCCGACTTAATTATTACTCGCGGTAAGATTTGATCTTATATGTAAGGAATATAATCAAGAAAAAAGTTTCCAGAAGCCTATTGTTTTCGCTCAATGATATGAAGGCGATGCGAAAAGGTGCAAAATTCTAAAAAACAATCCTCCTACAAACTACAAATTTATTAACTAAAAGTATGAGTGAGCGGTTTTAAGAACAAACAATAAATTTCTCGATTAACTCATTTTCCGGTACAAAAGTAGTAATATGCATCGAGAAAATGACGTGGCTTGTGCCGGAGATAGATCTCGGCACGAAACTGAAATTTATCCGTTTTAAATCATGAAAGATAAACCAACTATAAGAATTCAGAGATGCAGCACTAGTTCTTCACTTAACAGCCATAATAAAAAAAAAGTTTAGATTGTGATGATAGGCCAAATATCATTCTCTGTTCACCGACCTTTCTTAGTGTTCAAAAAATTGTACAACAAAACATTTACTTGCATCATACTAAGGTAGCAAGCGTACGAAGTTACGCAAAAGCCAAAACAGCGAAAGATTATTTAGAGAAAATGAATAACCTGTACTTCATTTTGGCAAAGATTCCGTTTATACGAAGAAAATTTTTCAATAGTAGCAAATTTTCAGGCGTCATTGCATTTTACTATAACAATCAATGAACAAGAAACGCGGCTTAAATTGCTCTCATCCCATGCTATTAAAGATGCTTTTCTTCGGGGAATGGCCACAGGAAAGGGGCGGTGTGAACAATAGCAGAATATGAAAATGATGCACAACTCCCATTCAATAAATGAAATTTATAGCACAATAAAATATGTGCTCTGAAAAGCTTATTAATCTTTTTAAGATGAATAGTTCCAGAAAAAAAAGAAAGGAGAATAGAAGGAGTAATGAAATTTGTGAATCCGACCTGAAATAAGAAATATCGTAATAAGGTGAAGCTCTTTCGATCTTTTAGTGGGGTCGGCTTTTTTTAGATCTCAACATACTTTAAAAACAATGTTATGGAAGCTTCCATTGCATCAATTTCTTAATAAATATTTAAAAATTTCATACAGTGCGTTTATGCGTTCGCAAAACGTCCTTCTGCTTGTTATCCAGTACCTGTGCATTACTTGATTATTCATTGGAACACCAATGGCAACCAGGAACTTTAAGCATTTTTTGTAATGGACAATATTGGTGCCTGAGGACAATGCTCATTACATCTAACCAAAGTATCCTTTTAAACGTATTTTTTGCTTTTCATCGTTGATGGAATTTAATCTCCATAATATATATATATATATATCTAAAACTTGTAAATCTTTGGATATGCTTTAAGAACTACCTTATATAATTTAATAGCCGTTGCTATTCAGTCATTTAGAACTTGCTATACAAGGAGGTTCCAAGACAATATATCAGCAATGTTATTCAAGAGCAGGTTAAAGTATATACTCGGAATTCTTGTTTTTGAAAGATACTTTATCCAGGTTGTTGCCACCAGTCTTTTCCAAGCAACAACTGGAGGTATTGGATGTCAATATGGAGATCAAGTTGGTAGTGTAGATGGTTTTGCTGCAACTTTTTATTCATATCCTAACAAAGGTACAGCCGCCGGAAATACAAATGATGGAAGTGTGAACACGGCCTTTTTTGAAACAGGTTACAGCCAGTATGGCTTGCAAGGCAGTACCACCGGTATAACTCTTCCAAGTATTCAATATGATTATCAAAGAGCCGATTCATATACTACTGATGTATTTGGTGTTCCTGTTACCGTTCAGCACTTTTTGGTTGAGTTGGATGGTTACTTTTATGCCAAAACATCTGGTGTTTATACATTAGAGCTTAACGATATAGATGATTATGCTGCCATATGGTTTGGTAAAGGTTTGGACTGCTGTGATACAACGTCATCGGATGACAGCATTGCTCCGGACTTTGCTACCGGAAGAAGTTATAGCACTAATACAAATGGAGAATCATCATACTCCATATATTTGTCTGCCGGTTCATACTATCCAATCAAAATCAGATATGTTAATGTTGTTACAAAGGCCCGTCTCGGGTTTAGTGTTGTGGATCCTTCAAATAATAAAATTACAAACTTTGAGGGATACGTCTATCAATTCATCAATATTGGAGGATCATGTACCACTGTTACAGCTACACTACCATTGGAAACAACTACTGTGACAACTGATGTTAGTGTTGTTACCACTACTACTGAGGCTACAACTTACACATCGGGTGATCAAACTATTACAAGTAGTATTGTCGTTGTTGAGGAACCACCACTTTCAACTACTACTGTGACAACTGATGTTAGTGTTGTTACTACTACTACCGAGGCTACAACTTACACATCGGGTGATCAAACTATTACAAGTACTGTTGTCGTTGTCGAGGAACCACAACCATCCAATACTTTGACGACCACAAGTGTTAGTTCTATTACTTCCAATACTGTTCCACTTTTTACCACTACAGTGACTACCGATGTTACTGTTGTTAGCACCACAACTGAGGCCATTTCATATACGTCGAATGATCAGCTCATTACAAGTAGTATCGTCGTTGTCGAAGAACCGTCGCTATCAAATACTTCCACAACAGTCAGTTCTGTTACTTATAGCACTGAACCATTTTGCACTACCACCGTGACAACGGATGTTAGTGTAGTCACCACTACTACAGCAGTCACCATATATACTTCTGGTTATCGGACAATCACGAGCAGCATTGTTGTCATAGAAGAGCCGTCGGTAATCTTCAGCTCCTCCAAAACAAATAATATACCATCTTCAGAATCCATGGAGTCTACATCTTTTGCCTTTTATGGTAATACAAGCTCGTTGAGCAGTACCACAACTAATGAAGTTTCTTTGTACACGACTACAATTACAACAGATGTTGAATGTGCGTCAACTGCAACTGAAGTCACGGTCTTCACTGTGAATGGAAAAGTCACTACATCAAGTATTATTATTGTTGAAGAACCACATACCTCAAATAATGTTTCTTCTTCAGAGTCAGAGTATACAAGCTCCAAGATATTGCATTCCAGCAAATCAGAAACGAACTCCAATGTAATCAGTAGTACAACAGACGCAGACGTTTCAATATCCTCAAGTACTGGTGGTCCAATATCGGATATCTTCACTAGCTCAAGCACTCATACATCTGCTACTTCAAGCAATGAATACATTTATGCTTCAACTACGGCAAGTATCGAAGGTATTGAAAGTGATAATGAGTCAGGGGATGAAAAGTACACATTATCAATGGCCGAGTCTTGGACAGTGGCCAGTGTTAGCGGAGAGTCATGGATGTCTATAACTTCTGCATCGATTTCGTCCGAACAGCCAACATTATCTCCATCGATCTCTGTATACGAAGGTGCAGCAGCAGAAATCAAATATGATATATTCATCCTTGTTCCGGCGTTGGCCATATTTTTAATACAAATCTAAGAGAATGTTTATTGCCTAGGAACAAGGCATTATTGAAGTGCTAGTATTATTTTATAGGTTCATGTTTCAAGGATTGACTTCCTGACTTCGGGCAAGTATCCGTTTATTTAACGTTTTTATTTTTTGTTTTTAATAATACCATCAAGGTAAGCGATAATTTGTCCTGCAAAAGTAGAAAAGTAAAGTGTTAATTCACATATAATTTAATGTTGGCCAACAATACGATTGCGCTGCATGTGAACCTGCTGATCATGTTGCATATAGTCTGAAATTTTCTAGACTAACTCATAACGAGTACTAATCATTGATTTCTCCTAAAATGATCCTCAACTATTTGGGACACTATCTCAATTATGACTTTGCTTGTTATCTTTCTTCATATCAATACATTTTAGAGATTTGTAACATCTTTGTACACGTATAGATAAAAGCCACAGCACCGACTAAAATTACAAATCGTTGCAGACATTTGATTTAATAAATTGAGATAGTCCCACTCTAAGGCAATGTATCCTTCTGACTTTATATTCAACTTTCCCGAAATTTCTGTTATACGTTCAAAATTGTATTCTCTATTAATCAGGGTTTTTGCTATATTAGCTACAAAATACTGATGACATATGAACATATTAATATTTATTACAAAACTCTCCCTAAATGGTTGATGCAATCATTACTTCCTATCAATCAGGCAATTTTAAAGTTAAAAAATGAGATTAAGGAATAGTAAAAGAGAATAAAATAATGAAAAGGAACTGCTCTACCTTATATGGTTCAAATTAATCAAGATCTCTCAGTCACATAACAAGACAATCAATGGATTTTAGAAACAAACACTAAAGGAATTCACAAAACGCTTTTCAGATTAGATATATACATTCTCCTGGTGAAAAGTGTTGACTTATGGAATTCGCGGAGGAATCCGAATAACTCGTATTTGGCTCTAAAAAGGGAGCCTAATCTATTTCGGCAGTAGCATTACCGCCTTTTGGAGTAGATTGTAAGTTATTCGAAGGGTTAGTTGACATATTAATAGATTACTAGCTTATATTAAGATATATAGCGGTGATAGTCTCTAAAGAAAGAGGTAAAATAGTAACAAAATAATAATAGAG
>ERZ746981.300-NODE-300-length-25455-cov-685.639491_pt1 | contig 25455 bp, 21 predicted proteins | sample MGYA00374948_ERZ746981 | MGnify/ENA primary metagenome ERZ746981 (study PRJEB28757, sample SAMN06711160) | food metagenome | host: microorganism | place: China:Harbin | collected 2017-01-30 | study: EMG produced TPA metagenomics assembly of the Analysis of...
AGCCAAACTCCTGATTGCGGAAGATGCGGCTCAACGGCGCGAGCCTGACCTTGCCGCCTTCGGACGCTTCCGGTGGTTCCGCGCCCTTCATCACGACCTCACGCGTCTGCGTGCCATCGGCGGCGATTATGGTGGCAAGCTGCGCCTCCTGCGCATCGCGGAACAGGCGCGTGACGAGGGTAATGTCGTCTTCTCCCATTTCCTTGCGTTTGGAACCAAGACTTTTCCGCATTTTCTGCCAGAAGGACGAGGCGTCGATCAGCTGCACCTTGCCCTTGCGGTTCGTTGGCTTGCGATTAGTGAGCACCCAGACATAGGTGGCGATGCCGGTGTTGAAGAACATATCAGTCGGCAACGCGATGATGGCTTCGACCAGATCCTCTTCCAGCACGAAACGACGGATTTCGGACTCACCAGACCCGGCGGCACCCGTAAACAGGGGCGAGCCGTTCAGGACGATACCAAAGCGCGCGCCGCCATCCTTCACCGGACGCATCTTGTGGACCAAGTGGAGCAGGAACAGCATGGAACCGTCCGAGATGCGCGGCAGGCCGGGGCCGAAGCGCCCGTCATATCCCAATTTTTCATGCTCGGCCCGGACGGCTTTCTCAACCTTCTTCCATTCCACGCCAAAAGGCGGGTTGGAGAGCATGTAGTCGAATTTGTGATCCGCCAGTTCGTCATCAGAGAGCGTGTTGCCAAGGCGGATGTTGCTGACGTCCTGATTACGGATCAGCATGTCAGCCTTACATATAGCATAAGATTCCGGGTTCAGTTCCTGCCCGAACATGGTCAGACGGGCGTCCGGGTTGTGATCGAGCAGGAACTCTTCCGCGACGGAGAGCATACCGCCGGTGCCGGCCGTCGGATCATAGATGGTGCGCACGGCGGCATTGCCGGGGGTCAGCAGACTGTCATCTTCGGCAAAGATCAGGTTCACCATCAGCCTGATGACTTCGCGCGGAGTGAAGTGCTCACCGGCTGTCTCATTGGAGGCTTCCGAGAACTTGCGGATCAGTTCCTCGAACACCTGTCCCATCTGGTGGTTATCGACAGCTTTGTCGCTGAGGTCGAAGCTGATGAATTTTTCAAGCACCAGATAGAGCAGATTTGCCTTTGCCAGACGGTCTGTCTGCTCGGTGAAGCGGAAGTGGTCGAAGATGTCACGGGCGGTGGGTGAGAAGGCGTTGATATAGGCTGAAAGGTTCTGGGTCAGGTTATCCGGATCGCCCAGCACGCCTTTCAGTGTGAAATCGGACGTGTTCACGAACTTCAGACCGGCGACTTTCTCCATGAAAGGCATGGGGTCGATGCCTTTGCTTTCCCACTTCTCCTTTTCCTTCAGCACCTTGTCACGGGTTGGGGCCAGAACGGCATCAAGGCGGCGCAGAACGGTAAAGGGCAGGATGACCCGACCGTATTCGGCTGGTTTGAAGTCGCCCCGCAGGAGATCGGCGACCTGCCAGATCATGGAGGACAGGGAGGCAGTGCGGGGTGTCGTGCTCATAAGAAAATCTGGTCCGATATCGAAAGTGTGGAATCACTGGTTTTGAAAATGTTGCCGGAGCCAGACCGCGAACGCGTCTTCCTCCATTGCGCCAGACGCAAGAGCCACCATGGTTTCGACAGCTTCCGGAGCGCCGACCTGCACACGAGTGCCATTCAACCTCAGGAAAAGGGCGCAGCAACTCCATGCTGTTCGCTTGTTGGCGTCATTGAAGGGATGATTGCGAGCAATGCCATAAGCGTAGGCCGCAGCCAGAGTCGCGGTGTCCGGCGGAAGCTCTTCAGCATAGTGCCAGCGGTTTTCTGCGCGGGCTAACGCGCTGTGCAGCAGATCCTCGCTTTTGAGCCCGTGGGTTCCGCCGTATTCCTTCAGGGCCTGATCGTGCATGAACAGCACCGCGTCAGGTTCCAGAAACTCAGGCAGCACACCCGGCATCAGCGCTTGGCCAGTTCCTGAAGAACGTCAGCCTGCTCACGCAGCGTCTCACGCGCCATCTGCATCTGGCGTTCAAGCCTGAGATTGCGCTTCACGAGCTTGATTCCGTCAGCCATTTCGACCAGCGTGAGTTCCTGCCCGACTTCCAGACCAAGGCGGATACGCGTTTCCGCCGGAAGGGTAACACCGACAGAATTGCCCTGTTTGCGAACGACAACCGTTTCCATGGGCCCATCTCCATATTACATGTCGTAATACGTAACAGGGCCACATCAGGGGTGACAAGCGCAAATACCCCTTTGGCAATGCTGATCAGACAGAATTGCAGGTCAGATGGTTTCCCATCCTTTGATGATTTCGATCCACTCGGCGGGTGAAAGCTGGCTTGGACCGTGCGGTTCCGGGTATCGACGCCCTGAAAGCAGCCGTTTCTCCTCAATATGTATATCTCTGGACGCCTTCTGCGCCATCCTGTCACTTACAACCTGCACACCACGGAAAATAGCGCGGGCCATATGCTTTCCGGCTGAGCGAACCTGATCGGTGGTCTTGATAAGCAGCCTGTAGGTATTGCTGGTTCTTACCCATCGACTACCAACCAGCTTCCTGCGGTAGGTCCGCTCGATCAGTCCGAGTTCATAGCCCCGTTCAAGCGCCCGGATGACCGTCCGTACGGAATACCGGCAGGCCCGAGCGATTGCATCGTGGCTTGGGTAGAGTCCATCCGCCCCCAAAAAGGTGGCAAGCGTCATGAGCACAGATTTTTCGGAAGGCTTCAGTTGGTGGTCAAAATAGAGGGTCAGAACCTGCTTGCGGAAAGCCGCCTTGACGGAAGCATGGCGGCTCATCGCTTTGCACTCCCGGTCGAAACCAGAACGCGATGAAAAAAACTTGCCTGACAGGCCCGGAGATCCGTGACAACAGAGTCAGTTTCTAGTACGCTGCTCGCACGCATTGCACGATTTTTCCTTGATCGTGCGTGCCGTTTTTGAACGTGTTTGACTCTGTAAGTCTCTGATTTCGTTGGGGTCAGCCGGTTTTGACATGGTAGGGGTCACAAGTTCAATCCCTGTTGCGCCCACCACTCGGCTCCGGTCAGACCCCCTTGAAAACATCAGCTTTTACAGCTTTCGTGCTGTCTGTTCCGCCCTGGGCCGGGTTGCGCCGGTATGGGCCATACAGGCTGTCCCGCCACGCCCTGCCCTACCGGGGCCGGTCCCGACCGGAGCCATTATCCGTACGGGCCGTATCCCCCCGGCAGGGCCGGAGCGGTAACGGACCTGCGATATCCAGCCATGGACAGTCCAACAGAAGAAGTCGGCCCATGATAACGGAAGGTGCCGTGTCGCGGCAGCTGCTCCTGCGCCATGGGCCACTGCGGATCGGCCTGATGCTGGACAGGCTGGGCGCAGGTGACCGGCCGGCTCCGGCCATGGCACGGCGCGTGACCGGCTTGATCCCTTTTTCCGCGAGGGGCTGAGGCCCGGCCGCCGCCAGATGGTCCCTCTCTCCACCGACCGGGATACGGCGCGGCACGGGAAGGCCGTTCTCCCGGGCGTCGGGGCTGGCCGGATGTTTCATGACGGATATGCCTTCCATAAAGCCAATAACGGCCTCTGGCTGACCTTGGCGGTGCCCCGGCATATCTGGCCTTCCAGTCCGGGGCAGGAAACGGCCCCTCAGCCTTGCTGCGCGCCATTGCCGCTGAAAACCGTGCCGCGGCCCTTCGTACGATGATGGGTCAGGAGCGTAATTGTGCATCGAATCCGGTACCAAGGCAGGCTACAGTAAACCATGCATCCTGCTGCCGGTAACCGCAGGCCCGCAGCAAGGTCAGCATGGAAGGACGGGAAAACCGGGTGCTTGTTCACGAAGGCGCGGACCGCAATGCCGTAATCGACCGGCGTCTTGGCTGCTCGCTGGCCGCCATTGCCGGGGCGGTGAATGCCGCCGGATTTCTGGCGGTCGGCTATTATTCCGCCAACATGACCGGCAACATATCGGCGCTGGCCACCGGCCTGCATGAAGGCCACCTGCGGGCCGTGCTGTCATGCTGCGGGCTGGTGCTGGCCTTTGTGGCCGGTGGGGTCCTTTCGGCGCTTGTGGTCAATGCCGGGCGCCGCCGGCGCCTGCCTTCCATCTATGCGCGTAGCATCCTGCTGGAAGCCTGCCTGCTCGGGCTGCTGGGGCTGGCCGACATGCTGCTTTCCGCACAGCCACGCGGCCCCATGCTGGCATACGGGCTGAGTTTTCTCATGGGGTTGCAGAACGCGACCGTAACCCGCATCTCGGGCGCGCGGGTCCGCACCACCCACATGACCGGCATGCTGACCGATGTCGGCCTGGAACTGGCGGACTGGATGGACGCCATCATCCACCGCACCGACCCCGCGCAGCGCGCACGCACCCGCGAACGGCTGGGCCTGCATGCCGCGATTGTCCTGTCCTTCACCACCGGCGGGATTGCCGGGGCATTTCTTTATGGCTGGTGGTCGGCCCTGTTCCTGCTACTGCTGGCGGCGGGGCTGGCCTGCCTGTCGCTGCCCGGCGCGCTGGCCCCCGTGGAGGCCCCCCGCGCAACGGTGGATGGCACGCAGGAACCACAGGCGGGACGCTGACGCAAAACGGGCCAATCCGGGGGCGTCCGCCCCAGGGCCACGGGGTGCCGGAGAATTCTGGAAGAGGACCGGCCGGGAATAGCCGGCGCCTGGCCACGCCCATGGGGCATGGCCAGGTGCCGCTGCCCTTACGCCGTTACAAGGACCGCTTCGGCCGCGGGCGGGTGCACCTGCCGGCGGCCCGCGTCCACATCCGTGATTTCACGGTCGATTTCACCAATCACCTGCCGCGAAAACGGGCCAAGATGCAGGTACAGCGCACTGGTCATGACCACGTAAGGCAGCGCCCTGGGGTTGTGCAGCGCGCAGTCAAGCAGCATGCGCCAGAACGGCCCTGCCGTGCCCGGCCCGGCGCGGTGGATGCGCAGGAGCAGGCGCATGAAGCTGCGCAGGTCACCGCGCACCATGCGGTGCCCCCGGGTGCGGCGCAGCATCCGGCCAAGACGGCGCACCCGGCCGAAATAGGCCACCGGGTCATAGATGGCGGCAAGGACCCTGCGGTAATCATCCAGTACGTCACGCCGTGGCCGCGCGGTCTCGAAGTTCAGCCCGGCGGTACACTGGTCGCCCGACTGCGGCTGTCCGTCATCGGCAAAAAGCCGCCCTTCCGCCCGCAGGCGGCGCGTCAGCTGTGTCGTGGGCAGGGCATAGAGCAGGCCGACCATACAGACGGGGATCGACGTATCCTCGATACAGTCGATCATGCCCGCGGCGATGCTGCCCTTTTCGCTGTCAAATCCCACAATGAAACCGGCATTGACGAAAATCCCGGCCCGGTGGATCGTCTCGATGCTCTGCCGCAGGCTGCGCCTTGTGTTCTGTTTTTTCTGCGTCATGACCAGCGTGTCGGTATCCGGGCTTTCAATGCCGATGAACACGGCAAAGAAATTGGTGCCCGCCAGATCGCGCAGCAGGTCGGCATCATCGGCCAGGTTGATCGAGGCTTCGGTTGAAAATTCGAACGGGAAGTTTCTTTCCTCCTGCCAGCGCTTCAGGCCGGGCAGGAACTTGCGCAGCGCCTTCTTGTTGCCAATCAGATTGTCATCCACAAAATCGACATGCCCCCGGTAGCCCAGCGCATACAGGGCATCCAGTTCGGCCAGCACCTGTTCATTCGTCTTGGTGCGGGGCACCCGGCCATAAAGTTCGATAATGTCGCAGAATTCGCAACTGAACGGACACCCGCGCGAGAACTGCACCCCCACATGCAGGTACTGGTCCAGCTTCAGCAGGTCAAAGCGCGGCAGCGGGCTTTTTGTCACATCGGTCTTGCCCATGGCGGCCGTGAACACGCCATGGCGGATGCCCGCGCGCCAGGTGGCGATGAAATCGCCCATGATTTCCTCGGCCTCGCCCAGAACCTGAAAATCCGCCCTGGCATACAGGTCCGGGCTGGATGTCACGTCCGGGCCGCCCACCACCACGGGCTTGCCCGCGGCCCGACAACGTTCAACAAGCCGCAGCGCGTCGTTGCGCTGGGGCAGCATGCCGCCGGTCATCACCAGATCGGCCCAGTCGAAATCCGCATCCTCAAGCTGTTCGGTATTGCGGTTGACCAGCCTGATTTCCCAGTGGGCGGGAAGCAGGGCGGCCACGGTCACCAGCCCCAGCGGGGCCGCCGGGTAGCGCGCGCCCGCCAGATCGCAGGCTTCCATGTAGTTCCAGAACGACCCTGCATTGAAAAGCGGGAAGACCATCAGGACCTTGCAGGGATCGCTCATCGCGTAGCGGCCCCGGGGCGTGGCAGGGACGCATGGTCACGGCGGCGGCCGGCCGGGCCACCGGGGGGACGCGCCGGTTCGCGGAACGCACGGCGCGGCGTGAAGGATGACATGCGGGAACGCCTTTCGTATTGGACGGATGGGGGCGGCCCTGGCTGCCCCCTTCCCGGCCCCGCCATGGCGGTCCAGGCCACGCGGCACGCGCGCGGGCAGGACCGGGTCCGGGCCTGTAACAGATCAGGATGATTGAAGGGGACGGGGGCGCGGAAAGCGGCGAAGCCGCGCAGAGCGGGCTGCGTGCAGGTCGATGCCGATGTTCAGGGACTGAACGGGTACCATCCTATCCGAACTGCCCGCCGCCGTCCAGTTCGCCCGCCCGGCCCCGCCGTGATGACCATGCCCATGATGCGGAACGGCACGGCGGCCGGTGAATCGACCCGCACCATGACCGGCCTGCCCTTTCCCCCACCATGGACAGGACAGGGCACAGCCAGACAGGATGGCAAGGACCAATACCCGCGGCACATCGCTGCGCACGAAGGCCGACAGCGGGTTTTCGGGCACCGGATGCGGCACGATCCGGACAGGAAGCAGTTGGCACAGGCGCAGTCCGTTACACTTCGCATGCTGCGGAAACCATGCGGAAACGACTGCTGGCCCGTGGTGTCCGGTCCATACGACCCGTATCGTGGCACGGGACTGTACGCAGGCCGCCGGACAGCACGGACCCGCACGCCACGGCTGACACCGCCACGCAGGCGCGGGGAAGCGGCTGCATGAATGAAAAATAATGAAAGTTTCCCGATCGCGCCCCTTATTCGGACAGGCGACGCTTCCCGAAGCTTTCTGAAAAAAAACTTCACCAAAAACTTTCTTACGATTTATGGAATACTGCCTGTTCAGTAGATGACCGGCTCCGGCACCGGGGGGCCGAAATCGGTCTGCAGAAAGTCGAAATCACATCCCTCGTTCGCCTGGCGCATGTGCTGGCCTGCCATCCAGCCATAGCCGCGCCCGTAGCGGGCGGGCGGGGGTGTCCAGCTGGCACGGCGGCGTTCAAGTTCCTGATCGGACACCGCCATGCTGATCGTGCGCGCCGGGACATCCACCGTAATGATGTCCCCCGTGCGCAGCAGCGCCAGCGGGCCGCCCACGTAACTTTCCGGGGCCACATGCAGCACGCATGCGCCATAGCTGGTCCCGCTCATCCGGGCATCCGAGATGCGCAGCATGTCCCTACAGCCTTCGCGCACCAGCCTGCGCGGCAGCGGCAGCATGCCCCATTCCGGCATGCCGGGACCACCCAGCGGGCCGGCGTTGCGCAGGACCAGAACATGGTCCGGCGTGACATCCAGCGTCTCGTCATCCAGCGCCTTCTTCATGGTGGGATAGTCATCAAACACCAGCGCCGGGCCACTGTGCCTGTGGAATTTCGGGTCACAGCAGGCCGGTTTCATCACGCAGCCATCGGGCGCCAGATTGCCGCGCAGCACGGTCAGCGCGCCCCCCGCCTGCCCGCTGAACATCGGCTGGTCCAGCGGGCGGATCACGTCATCGTTCCACACTTTCGCCTGTTCGATGTTCTCCCCCACGCTGCGGCCCGTGACCGTAAGACAGGTCAGGTCCAGAAAGCGTGAGATCCGCTTCATCAACGCGGTGATGCCGCCAGCGTAATAGAAATCCTCCATAAGATAGGTGGTGCCCGTGGGCCGGACATTGGCAATGACCGGGATTTCGCGGCTGGCGCGGTCAAAATCATCCAGCCCGATGGCCACCCCCGCCCGCCGCGCCATGGCAATGACGTGGATGATGGCGTTGGTCGAACACCCCATGGCCATGGCCACGGCAATGGCGTTGGCAAAGGCGGCGGGCGTCTGGATTTTCGAGGGGCGCAGGTCTTCCCACACCATGTCCACAATGCGCCGACCGGCACTTCTGGCCATGCGGATGTGGCTGGAATCAACCGCCGGGATGGAACTGGCCCCCGGCAGCGAGAGGCCGATCGCCTCGGCAATGGCGGTCATGGTGCTGGCGGTGCCCATGGTCATGCAGGTGCCCGCACTGCGCGCGATACCCGCTTCCACCCCCTGCCAGTCCGCCTGCGTGATCGTGCCCGCGCGCAGTTCATCCCAGTATTTCCATGAATCCGACCCCGAACCCAGCGTGCGGCCCTGCCAGTTGCCGCGCAGCATCGGGCCCGCGGGCACGTATATCGCGGGCAGGTCCATGCTGGTGGCCCCCAGCAGCAGGCCGGGCGTGGTCTTGTCGCACCCACCCATCAGCACCGCGCCATCGGCGGGGTAGGCGCGCAGCAGTTCCTCCGCCTCCATCGCCAGCATGTTGCGGTACAGCATGGTGGTGGGCTTCATGAAGTTTTCGGAAAGCGAAATGGCGGGCAGTTCCATGGGGAAGCCGCCTGCCGCCAGTATCCCGTGCTTCACGTCCTCCACACGCTGGCGGAAATGCATGTGGCAGGGATTGATGTCGGACCATGTGTTGAGGATGGCGATGACCGGCCTGCCCTCCCAGTCCTGCGGGGCATAGCCCATCTGCATGGCGCGCGAGCGGTGGCCGAAGCTGCGCAGGTCGGCCGGGCCGAACCAGCGCGCGCTGCGCAGTGGGCGCCTTTCGTGTTCTGGTACTGTCTGGTGCCCTGTTGGCGTGCTGGCATGTTCTGTCATGCTTCTGCTCCCTTTCTGACACCCCGGCCGCCGTCATGGCCTGTCGGAATGCATATCGTGTTGCGACAGTTAGGGCGCTGGCGCTTTATACTGTCCAGACCAGATACGGCATGGATCGAGACAGGATTGGCATCAATGCTCCAGCTCACGCAGGTCCGGTGTTTTGTCACGGTTGCGGATGAACTGCATTTTGGCCGCGCCGCCGCCCGGCTGAACATGACGCAGCCACCACTAAGCCGGCAGATCCAGCTTCTGGAACACGCGCTGGGCGTGGAACTGCTGGAGCGCAGCAGCCGCAGCGTGCGGCTGACCCATGCCGGTGCGGTCTTCCTGCCGCAGGCCCGCAGCCTGCTGCGCCATGCCGAGGACGCGGCACTGCTGGCCCGCCGCGCCCGGCGTGGCGCGCTGGGGCAGGTTGCGGTCGGGTTCACGCCATCGGGGAGCTATGATTTCCTGCCCCGCCTGATCCATGGCGTGCGTGAGGCCCATCCCGAAATTGAACTGACACTGGAGGAAATGGTCACCCGCGACCAGGTTGCCGCCCTTGCCGCCCACCGCATCGACCTGGCCTTCGTGCGGCCGCCCTTCAGTGCGGTGGAAACCCGCGCCCACCGGGTACTGGCCGAACCCATGGTGGCCGCCCTGCCTGCGGGCCACCCGCTTGCGGCCCTGCCCGCGCTGGCACCGGCCGACCTGGAGGGGCAGGACCTGATCATGTATTCCATCCTGGGCGGCGGCTATTTCCATGACCTTGTCCACCGCCTGCTGGCCCAGGCGAACATCCAGCCGCGCCTTGTCCATCACCTGAACCAGATCCACGCCCTGCTCTCGGTCGTAAAGACCGGGGTGGGACTTGCCCTGATCCCGCAATCCGCATCCCGGCTGGGGATCGACAGCGTGGTCTGCCGCCCGCTGGCCTTTGGCGCGGATGTCCAGGCGGAGCTGTACATGCTGCACCGGGCGCACAATGTCAGCCCCGTGCTGGCCAATGTCATGGCGGCCGTGACCCGTATGGCCGGAACACAGGCCCCTGCCCCGCCCGCCGCCTGATGGCGGGCGATCAATGCCCACCGTGCATTGATCCATACCAAGTCTGGTTTTGACGCAATGCCCCGTCCCGCGTTGCCGCGTGGACGGCCGGATGCGTCCTGCAGGCCGCCGGTCGGACCAGAGGGAGAATATAGGGCAATCATGACCAGAAGGCGGGGCACAGGTTTCACGCGCCTTGCGTCATGCGCAGGAATTCACAAATCACCCAAAAAATACTGAATGGCGCAATAAAAATTGCGTATTAGGTCAGGGAAACCTTTCATGCTTGGAATTGGGGTACTGGGCTGCGGGCGGATTGGCGCCATGCATGCCACCAATATTGCCGCACATCCCCGCGCACGGGTCGCGGCAGTATATGACATCAACCCGGACGCCGCACGGGCGGTCTCCCTTGCCACCGGCGCGCCGGTCATGGCATCGGCCGCCAGCGTGCTGGCAGCACCCGATGTGGACGCGGTGCTGATTGCCACGGCAACCGATACCCATGCCGACCTGCTGGAACAGGCGATTGCCGCGGGCAAGCCGGTACTGTGCGAAAAACCGATCGACCTCAGCCTGGAACGGGTGGACCGCTGCGCCGCCGCCATTGCGGGCACGACCCTGCCGGTGCAGATCGGCTTCGTGCGGCGTTTCGACCCCGGCCACAGGGCGGTGTGCGCGGCGGTGCGCGATGGCACGCTGGGTACACTGTATCAGGTCATCATCACCTCACGCGATCCGGGCCTGCCGCCGGCTGCCTATCTGGCCAGATCCGGCGGCATCCTGCGGGACATGACCATCCATGATTTCGACATGGCGCGCTTCATTCTGGATGAGGAACCCACCGAAGTCTTCGCCACCGGCTCCCGTCTGGTGGCGCCCGCGTTGATGGAGACGCTGGGGGATCATGACACGCTGACGGTGGTGATGAAAACCGCATCGGGCCGGCAGGCGGTGCTCATCAACGCGCGTGAGGCCGCCTATGGCTACGACCAGCGGGTGGAAGCCTTTGGCAGCCGGGGCATGGCGGTATCGGAAAACCGCCGCCCGCACCACATGGTCCTGTCCGGTGCCGACTTTACCGACCATGCCGCGCCGCTGCTGAACTTCTTCATCGAACGCTACCGCGAGGCGTTCGATGCCGAGATCGACGCCTTTGTCGATGCGGTGGAAAACGGCCGCCCGGTTGCCGTAGGCTACAATGACGGGCGCCAGGCGCTGGTCCTGGCCGAAGCCGCGCTGAAATCCCTGCATGAAGGGCGCATGGTGCGGGTAAGCGAGATCGGGTAGCCGCCGTGCCCATGGTGGCCATGGACAGGCATGGGCAACCGGGGGGCGGACAATTTTTCGTTGCCGGCCAGTCGCCTGTTCCGTTCCGGCGCGGGGAATGCCAGAAGGGGACTGGACATCCCTTTCCTGCATTCCTGTAGCCAGCACGGTTCATCATGCTTTTCAAATCCCTGCCTGCCGGGGCCGTGATCGGCCTGTGGGCACTGTTCGCCTGCACCTTCACCGCGCTGACCAGCGAAGTCGCGCCCGTGGGCATCCTGATCGACATGGCACACGCCTTCCATATCATGGAAGGACAGGCGGGGCTGGCGGTCAGCGCCTTTGCGCTGCTGGTGGCGCTGGGTGCCGTGCCACTGACCATCCTGACCGCCCATATCGACCGCAAGCGGCTGATGGTGCTCTCGCTTTCGGGGTATGTGCTGTCCAATCTGGTGGTGGCCATCGCGCCCACGTTCGTCCTTGTCTGCGTGGGGCGGATGATTGGCGGGGTGGCGCATGCGCTGCTCATGTCCATCGTCTCGGCCTATGCGGCGCGCCTGGTGCCGCAGGCCATGACGGGGCGGGCCATTTCCTTTGTCTATGGCGGGACCTCGCTTGGCGCGGTCCTGGGCGTTCCGGGCATGGCGGCGGCGGGGCAGCTGGTGGGCTGGCGGATGGCCATGTTCATCCTGACCGGGCTTTCGCTTGTGCTGACGCTGTGCATCGCGTTTTTCCTGCCGCCGGTTTCCACCCCCGTGCATGTGCGCGAAAGCCTACCCGCCATGCGTTCGCGCCGCGTCATGCGCATCTTCATGGTGGTGGTTGTGGTGGACGGGGTCTTCTTCATTGCCCACAACCTGCTCTACACCTATGTCACGCCCCTGCTGCTTGACCACGGGGTGGCGGCGGGCGCGCTCAGCCTTGCCCTGCTGCTGACAGGCGGCATCAGCATCCTTGGCCTGTGGGGCGCGGGGCATCTGGTTGACCGCAACCCCGCCATGGGCGTGCTGGCGGGGGGACTGGCCATGCTGGTGGGCATGGGGCTGATATACGGGCACATCGTGTCGGGCTGGGTGGCGGTGGCGGCCGTGGGGCTGTGGTGCATCGGCTATTCGGGGCTGATCCCCTTTGTCATGTCCGGTGCGATCCGTGCGCGCGCCACCCGCCCCGATGTGGCCGGGGCCGCGATCAATGCCGCAAGCAATGTGGGCATCCTGCTGGGTTCGGCCGTGGGCGGGCGGGTGCTGACCGTCTATGGCTTTGGCGTGCTGACGCCGCTTTCCATCGCCATCGTGGTGTGCGGCCTTGTTCTGGCACTGGGCAATCCGGCCGCCTTCCCCCACGCCCTGCCCGCTTCCGCGCAGGAGGATTAGGCAGCCCCGGAAAGAAGTAAAGGCAGCAGGGCGTTTTTGGTGAGGCTTTTTTCAGGACATTTCAAAAAAATGCCGCCCTTGGAATAAAGGCGGCACCAAAAACCTTGACTGTTTTATTATGATGCGTCCGGCAGATGGTCAGTGAACCGCCCGGCCGCCCCCCAGCTCGCCCGTCAGGAACTGCGCCCGCCCGTTGCCGAATGACCAGTGGGCGTCCGCGTTCTCCACGACCGATACCATGACATCGGACGGCGCGATGCCGCATGCCTGTTCCAGGCGCTCGGTCAGCAGCCTGTAGAATTCGGCCGTCTTGTCCGCCCCGCGCGGGCGGCTGAACATCTGCACCACCACCACCTTGTCGGTGCGGGGAATGTCCAGTCCCGTATCCTCCACGATCATGTGTGAGGGCTTGTATTCCGATACAAGCTGGTAGCGGTCACGCCGGGGCACGGCAAAGGCTTCCAGCATGGCTTCATGCGCCGCGTCCAGCAGGGTGCGGATCTCGGCGTCCGTGCGGCCTTCGAGCAGGTGGAAATGAAGAAGCGGCATTGATGTTCTCCTGATGCATGAAAAGGGAAAGGCGGGCGCACGCCACATGGCCCGCTCCCGCCATGGCACGGCCCGGCCTTACTTCCGGCCCGCAAGGTCGGTCAGGCCATCGGCCGGGGGTGTGGCCGGGGCCATGCCAGCCGCGGTGCGGCGGCGTTTTGGCGTAAGCATGACGCTTTCGATCTTTTCCAGCGCCACCCCCCTGGTTTCGGGGATATAGCGCTCGACAAACCACCATGAGAGCAGGGTGAACCCCGCAAAGAGCCACATCGGCAGCGCGCCATGGAACAGGGCGTCAAGCCTGTGGTTCTGCGCCATCATGGGGAAAAGCTGGCTGACGATGAAGTTCATCACCCAGTTGGCGGAAACCGCGATGCTCATGCCCACCCCACGGATGCGGTTGGGGAAGATTTCGGCAATCAGCACCCATGTCAGCGGCCCCCAGGACAAGCCGAACAGCAGCATGTAGATCAGCATGCCCATCAGCGCGGAATAGCCCTGCGTCTGGGTATAAAGCGCCCATGAGGCGATAAGCAGCCCGATGATCATGCCGATCGAGCCGATGCGGAACAGCGGCAGCCGCCCCTTGCGGTCAATCACCCAGCTCCCCAGCACCGCACCCGACACCGATGCCACGCCAATCCATATGGTCTGGAACAGGGCGTTCTGCACGCTGCCACTGACCGAGCCGAGCAGCAGCGGCGCGTAGTACATCATGCTGTTCACACCCGTAAGCTGCTGCAGCATGGCCACCATGGCGCCCACGAATATGATCCACCGCGCCCCGCGTGAGGAAACGGCGCGGCCCAGTGCCGAAGCCTCGACCTTGTGCTCGAGGGAGTCCTTGATTTCGGTCAGCACCGAACGCGCATGCCGTTCGTTCGAGATGCGGGTCAGGGTTTTCATGGCGTCATGGTCACGCCCGCGCAGCACATGCCAGCGCGGGGATTCGGGCATGAAGAAGATCGCAATGCAGAAGATCACGCAGGGTATGACTTCCGAGCCCAGCATCCACCGCCAGCCCACGGTCATGAGCCATTGCTCGCTGGCGCTGCGCGCTATCAGGTAGTTGACGATGAAAACCAGCAATTGCCCGCCCACAATGGCGAACTGTTCCATGTACAGTGCCCGTCCGCGCATATCCTTTGGCGAGACTTCGGACATGTACATGGGCGAGATGGATGAGGCGACCCCCACCGCCACCCCGCCAATGAAGCGGTAGACCACAAAGGACGTGAACCCCGTGGCCAGCGCCGCCCCGATGGCCGAGCCGGTAAACAGCGCCGCCGAGACCGCCAGCGTGGGCTTGCGGCCAAACCGGTCGGCCAGCCAGCCCGAACCCGCGGCCCCCAGGATGCAGCCCAGCAGCACGTTGGACACCGCCCAGCCAATTTCCACCGGGGAGAGATGGAAATATGCCTGCAACGATTCCACCGCGCCGGAAATGACAGCCGTGTCATAGCCAAACAGGATGCCGCCAAGTGCGGCAATGGCACAGATACGCAATACGTAGCCGATATCATGCCGGTCCGATCGGACGAACACGATGTCCTTGAGGGATTCCTTTACCATTTACCCTTCTCCAGCAGTCACTTGTTCTTGTTGTTCTGTCGTGGTGAAGCAGGCCGGGCATGGCCCGGCGCCTGTGGGCGGGGCCTGTCGTGGCGGCATGCCGGCAACCGGTCATTGCCCGCGGCGCACCGGACTGTCCCGCACCCCCGCGCAATCTTCCCTACGCGGTCCCCTGCGGCGCAGGGGAACCCAAAAGGCGGTCAGCCCGGCGCAACACTGTCAAAGGCGCTGGCAGGACAACAGTTGAGTGCAGATTTTAACGTATGTTGTTATTTGGGGTTCGCTATTATTATTTGTCTTTTATTTTATAACGCGAATTTGTGTAACCCCGACCCCGCCGCCGGCGGGCGTAACGCGCACCGGGATTTCCGGCGCAAGACAACACGCGGATGCGTTCAGGCCCCTACGGCCTCGCGCGGTTCGCGTGCGGCGGGGGCACGGGGCGTGCCTTCCATGCGCACATCCTTCCACGCCGCATCACGGCTTGAATCATGGATGGTCTCCACCAGCGTCTGGATGCGCAGCCCGGCACGGAAACTGAACGGCTCCGGACGCTGCCCGGCCAGGGCCTGCAGGTAGCCCGCCACCTCTATGGCCTTGAGGTCATTGAAGCCAAGCTGGTGGCCCGGTGCCACGCAGAACAGCCCGTAGGGCGGGTGGTCAGGCCCGGCCTCGATCCGGCGGAACCCCTTGCGGCCCCGCGCATCCCCACCCGAGAAGAAGTGCAGTTCGTTAAAGCGCTGCTGCGTGAAGGCCAGCGCGCCCCTGGTGCCGTAAATCTCGAAATCATGCTGCATGGTCCGCCCGGTGGCGATCCAGTTGCCTTCGATCGATCCTGTGGCCCCGTTCTCGAAGCGCAGGAAGGCGCGCCCGATATCATCCACCTGCACCATGCGGGTGCCGCCCTTGCCATCGGGGCGCTCATGGATGACGGTAACACAGTCGCCCATCACCTGCGTGATCGCGCCCGCCGCCGGACCCATCAGGTATTCCGCCGTGGCCAGCGCGTGGCTGCCGATATCGGCCAGCGCGCCGCCGCCTGCGGGGTCCAGGCGGAAGGTGAAGGGCGATGTGGCATCGGCCATGTAATCTTCCGCATGCAGGCCCCGGTAGCCACGGATTTCACCCAGCTCGCCCGCCATGATCATGTCACGCGCCAGCGCGAACATGGGGTTGCACAGGTAGTTGAAGCCGACCTGCGTCCTGATGCCCTTCGCCTCGGCGGCCTCGGCCATCTCACGGGCATCGGCGGCAAGCGGGGCCAGTGGCTTTTCACAATAGACATGCTTGCCCGCCGCAATGGCGGCCAGCGCCATTTCCTTGTGAAAGGCATTGGGGGCGGTGATGTTCACCACATCGATTTCCGGGTCGTTGACCAGCGCGCGCCAGTCATCGGTGGAACGGGCAAAGCCCAGCGCCGCCGCCGCCGTGGCCGCCGCCTGTGCTGATATGTCGGCAAGGCAGGTCAGTTCCACCTGGTACGGCAGGTCGAACACGCGCGATGCGGTGGCATAGCCAAAGGCATGGGTGCGGCCCATGAAGCCGCTGCCGATCAGGCCGATACGCAGTTTGGGTTTGGTCATTTTACGAACTCCCTGTTCACGATAAGGGCGGGATCAAGCGTGCCCGCAAAAAAATCCAGAACGTTCCTGATGGAATAGACGGCCATGCGTTCGGCCGCCTGCATGGTCAGCCCGGCAATGTGGGGGGTCAGGATGACCCGGTCGGATACCAGCAGCGGGCTGTCCGTGGCGGGCGGTTCGGGGTCGAACACATCCAGCCCCGCCATGGCCACGCGGCCATCGGCCAGCGCGCGGGCAAGGGCCGGTTCATCCACCACGCCGCCACGCGCGGTATTGACGATGATCGTTCCCGGCCGGAGGTGCCGCAGTTCGGCCTCCCCCAGCAGTGGCCGGTCGGCGGGCGGGACGTTGACCGAAATGATATCGGCCCATTCCAGTCCGGCCTCCAGTCCGCTCACCTCCCGCACCGCCCCTGCGGGCCATGCCCCCCGGCGGGAAAGGAACGGGTCATAGGCACGGATCTCCATGCCAAAGCCCGCCGCCATGGTGGCAAGGTGCCGCCCCGCCCGCCCGTAGCCCAGTATCAGCAGGCGGCGTCCCCCCACCTCGCCTGCCATAAGCCGGTTGCGCCACGCCCACTGGCCATCGCGCACGGCGTGGTCCGCCGCCAGCAGGTGCTTGGTGCAGGCCAGGATCAGCGTCATGGCATGTTCGGCAACCGAGACGGAGTTCACATCGCCCGCAATGCACAGGCAGATGCCACGGGCGTCCAGCGCATGGATGTCCACCGCGTCATAACCCACGCCATGACGGGAGACGATGCGCAGCCTGTCCGCCTTTTCCACCGTCCGGGCGGAAAGCGGCTGGGTGCGCAGCACCAGCGCGTCCGCCCGCGCGATAAGGGGGGCGTAACTTGCTTCCGATACGTCCTCCACATAATCATAGGTGACGCCGGGGGTGCGATCGAGCAGCGCGATGCCTGCGGGGTGCAGGCGGCCCGCGATCAGGATATGGGGCATCAGTACACCCCTTCATGCACGACGCTTACGCTGTCACGGCTGAGCAGGGTGCGGAATTTCGCGACACTGGCCCCGGCGGCGGCGGCAAGCAGGCGCGAATCACCCGATACGGTGGTCATGTCGAAGCCCCAGCCTATGGCGCGCGCCGCGTATTCCGGTGTGCCACAATGCAGGGCCGCGCGGATGCCCGCGTTCTGGCAGGCGGCCAGGATTTCGTGCAGCCGTTCGATCATCTCCGGCTCCTCGCGGTCAAAACCGGGGGGCAGCCTGCCGCCTTCCAAGCTGAGCGTCAGGTCGGCGGGGCCGACATACAGGCCGTCCAGCCCCGGCGTTGCGGCAATTTCCGCCAGGTTGTCCATGCCCTGCCGGGTCTCGATCATGGCAAAGGCCAGGATCTCGCCATTCGCGCAGCCGGCATAGTTGCTGCCCGCCGCAAACGAAACCCGGGTGGGGCCGAAACTGCGCTGGCCGCCGGGGGGGTAGCGCATGTAGCTGACAAACTCGGCCGCCTGCCGCGCCGTGTTCACCATGGGGCAGATCACGCCGTAAGCCCCGGCATCGAGCATTTTCATGATGATGCCCGGCTCCAGCCACGGCACGCGCACCATGGGGGCCACGCCCGAGGCCCGCATCGCCTGCATCATGGGCAGCGCACTGTTATAGTCCAGCGCGCCGTGCTGCACGTCGATGGTGACAGAGTCATAGCCCTGTGCGGCCATGATCTCGGCGGTGAAGGGATTGCCGATCGAGCACCAGCCATTCAGCGCGGGTTTTCCCTGCGCCCAGAGCTGCCTTACGGGATTGGGGATCATGTCAGAACACCACCTGTGCCAGTTTCACGTCCAGGTAATCCAGAATGCCTTCGGAGCCGCCCTCACGCCCCATGCCGGAGAAATTCGTGCCACCAAACGGGGCTTCCGCCGCGGCAAGGGCAAAGGAATTGATCCCCACCATCCCCGCCTTCAGCGCCGCCACCGTGCGGCGCGCGCGGGCGGGTGAGCGGGTAAAGGCATAGGCCGCCAGACCCATGTCCGATGCATTGGCGCGGGTCAGCACCTCCTCCTCATCCGAAAAGCGGGTGATGGCGGCAATGGGGCCGAAGTTTTCTTCCGCCATGACGCGCATGGTGTCGGTCACTTCGGTCAGCACGGTGGGTTCAAAGAAATAACCGTTGTTGAACCCCGAAGGCCGCTGCCCGCCGGTGCGGATACTTGCGCCCCCGGCCACGGCATCGGCCACCACGGCTTCCATTTCCGCCAGGCGACGGGCGTTGATCAGCGGGCCCATGCCCACATCGGGGTCCAGCCCGTCGCCCAGCGTCAACGCCTTTGCGCGGCTGACAAACCCCTCCACAAACGCATCATGCACCCGGTCGTGAATGAAAAAACGGTCCGGTGCCACACAGACCTGCCCGGTATTGCCGAACTTTGCCTGTGCCGCCGTATTGAGCGCCAGGTCCAGGTCGGCATCATCGTAAATGATCAACGGGGCATTGCCGCCCAGTTCCATCGACACCTTTTTCATCGTGGCAGCGGCATCGCGGATCATCTGCTGGCCGATGCGGGTGGAGCCGGTCAGCGAGACCTTGCGCACGATGGTGGATTCCATGATCGGGCCGTACGTGGCCTCGGTCGGGCCGACGACCAGGTTGACCACGCCCGCGGGCAGGTTCCCCGCCCGGCAGCAGTCTACCATGATCATGGCGCTGCCCGGTGTCTGTGAAGACGGGCGGGCGATCAGCGAACAGCCCGCCGCAAGGGCGGGTGCGATCTTGCGCGCCAGAAGCGAGGCAGGGAAATTCCACGCCGTGAACGCCGCCACCACGCCCACCGGCTCGTGACTGACCTCAAAGCGGCCACCGGGGGCGCGACTTTCGACAATCCGGCCATAGATCCGGCGTGCCTCTTCGGCATACCAGCGGAACTGGTCGATGCTCAGCCCCCATTCCCGGCGTGCCTGGGCAATGGGCTTGCCGGTCTCGGCGGAAATGATCCGTGCGGCTTCCTCCGCGCGGCGGGTCATCTCGTCGGCAATGGCGTGCAGTGCGGTGGCGCGTTCCCATGCCGGGGTGGCGCGCCAGCATGCCAGCCCTTCGCGTGCCGCCGCGATCGCGGCCTCGGTATCGGCACTGCCGGCACAGGGCACGTCACCCAGCGATGTTTCCGATACGGGGCTTATGACCGGCTCGGTCCTGCCATCCGCTGCTGGCCGCCATGTATCCCCGATAAACAATCCGTAATGCGTGTACATTATCTGGTTCCCGTTCTTTTTTTTACGACACGACATATGACGACTGACCCGGTCGCCTCCCCGTTTGTGACGGGCCGGGACGCCGTGCCTGTGGAAGCGCGTGCAACGGCCCCTGCATCGTGCGGTTGCGCGGGGGTGAACACAGCTTCGTCAGCCCGCGGGCGGACCGGACCGCCCCTTTGTGACCGGACCCGCGCCGGACCGGGCCTGCGTCCCTTTTTTCATGGCGTTTTTTCCATCCGGCCGATGGCATGCGGGGGAAGCGAACCGGCCCCGCCCTGCGGCGTTTACTGCCGCACGGCACAGCCCCGGCACCAGCACGATGCCGTCCCGATTCACCAGCCTGACCATCCGGCCTCCTGTCTTTTCAGGGTTTGCAATTAATGTTGCGTATTTAAAGTATTGTCAACACCTATTGCGTTTGGATATGCTGGGGACAACCCGTCAAGGGAGGAAACAAAAATGACACAGGCGACAATCCGCCTTACAACCGCGCAGGCCCTGGTACAGTGGCTGGCCAATCAGTTCACACAGATCGACGGCAGCCGGGTGCCGCTTTTCCCCGGTGTGTTCGGCATTTTTGGCCATGGCAACGTCAGTTGCCTGTCCGAGGCGCTGGAAGCGGTGCAGGACAGGCTGCCCACATGGCGCGGGCAGAACGAGCAGTCCATGGCGCTGGCCGCAACGGGTTTTGCCAAGGCAAAGCGGCGGCGGCAGATCATGGTTGCCGCCGCCTCCATCGGGCCGGGCGCGCTGAACATGGTCACGGCGGCAGGCGTCGCGCATGCGAATCGTCTGCCGCTGCTTCTGCTGGCGGGCGATACGTTTGCCAACCGCCTGTCCGACCCGGTGCTGCAACAGGTCGAGCATTTTGGTAACCCAACGGTTACCGTCAATGACGCCTTCAAACCCGTAACCCGTTACTGGGACCGGATCATGCACCCGGCCCAGATCCTGCCTTCCCTGCCGCAGGCCACGGCCATCATGCTGGACCCGGCCGATTGCGGGCCTGCCTTCATTTCCCTGCCGCAGGATGTGCAGGAAATCGCCTTTGATTACCCGGTCCGTTTCTTTGAGGAAAAGATATGGAGCATTCCCCGCCCCCGGCCTGACCGCGCGGCACTGGCACAGGCGGCCGAGCGGCTGAAGGCGGCAAAAAAGCCCCTGCTGATCGTGGGCGGTGGCGTGCGCTATTCACTGGCGGAAGACGTAGTGGCCGCCTTTGCGCTCAAGCACGGCATCCCCCTTGTCGAGACGATTGCGGGCAAGGGCAGCGTAACCCATTACCATGAAGCCCATGCCGGGCCGATCGGCATCCTTGGGTCCACATCCGCCAATGCCCTGGCGGCGGAAGCCGATGTGATTGTTGCAATCGGCACCCGGCTGCAGGATTTCACCACCGGGTCATGGACCGTGTTTAGCCCCACGGCGCAGTTCATTTCCATCAATACCGCGCGTTTTGATGCTATCAAGCACCGTGCGCTGGCCGTTGTGGGCGATGCGCGCGAGACGGTGGGCGAGCTGGACGCATTGCTGGGGGACTGGAAGGCCGAGCCAGAACTCATGCGCCGCGCCCAGGCGCTGTTCGCGGACTGGGACGGGCTGCTGACGCGCCTGCAGGCGCCCACCAACGCGCCGCTGCCCACCTATGCGCAGGTGGTCCATATGGTTAACGAGGCCGCGGGCGAGCACGATACCCTCATCACCGCGGCCGGTGGCCTGCCGGGGGAAGTGGCCAAGGGCTGGCGGGTCAAGGCACCCAACACCTTTGACCTTGAATTCGGCTTTTCATGCATGGGGTACGAGATCGCGGCGGGCTGGGGCCATGCCATGGCCAGTGAGGGACCGGGCAGCCCCGGCGGTACGCCCATCGTCATGATTGGCGATGGCACCTACATGATGATGAACTCCGACATCTATTCAACCGTGCTGACGGGGCACAAGGTCATCATCATCGTATGTGACAATGGCGGGTTTGCCGTCATCAACCGCCTTCAGCAGGCCAAGGGGGTGCCCGGCTTCAACAACCTGCTGGTGGACTGCCGCGTGCAGCAGCCCGAAAACCCGCTGCATGTGGACTTTGTAAGGCACGCGCAGGCCATGGGGGCCGCCGCCCGGCGATGCGACAGCCTGGCGGACCTGCCTGAAGCACTGGAATGGGCCAGGGGCACCGACCGGACCACCGTGCTGTCCATTACAACCGATGCCTGGGCCTGGACACCGGGCGATGCCGCGTGGGACGTGGGCGTGCCGGAAGTCTCGACACGCGAAAGCGTTCAGGCTGCAAGAAAAGAACAAGAAGAAATCCGCGCAAGACAGCGCGTTGGAGTGTAAAATCCATGAAATCAAAACTGGGTATCGCCCCCATTGCGTGGTGGAACGACGATCTGGCCGAACTGTCCGATGATGTCAGCCTGGAGGAATGCCTGCGCCAGGCGCATGAGGCGGGCTTTACCGGCATGGAAACCGGCCGCCGCTTCCCCATGGACATGAACGAACTGGGGCCCATCCTCAAACGCTATGACATGTCGGTCTGTGGCGGATGGTTTTCCGGCCTGCTGCTGGATGGGGACATCGAGGCGGAAAAGGAGCGCATCCGCGCCCAGATGGATTTCTTCATTGCCGCGGGCGCCCCATGCATCGTGTATGGCGAGACAGCGCGCTCGATCCAGGGCATCCGTTCCGCCCCGCTGGCCACCAAGCCCCGCCTGTCGGAAGAGGACATCCGCGCCTATGGCCGCAAGATGACGCAGTTCGCCGAATGGTGCGCGGCCGAGGGCATGCCCCTTGCCTATCACCACCACATGGCCGCCCCGATCGAGACCGAGGCCGAGCTTGACCTGCTGATGAAGTATTCGGGCAAGGCGCTGCACCTGCTGTTTGATACCGGCCACATGTATTTCGCGGGTGGCAACCTGCTGCGCGTGATCGACAACCATCATGCCCGCATAAGCCACGTCCATACCAAGGATGTGCGCAGCGCCGTGATCGACCGGCTGGACCGCAATACGGAAAGCTTTCTGGACGCGGTGGTGAAGGGTGCGTTTACCGTGCCCGGTGACGGTTCGATCAATTTCCTGCCCATTATCGAACGCCTGGCCGATTATGGCTATGAAGGCTGGTTTGTGGTGGAAGCCGAGCAGGACCCGGTCCTTAACCCCCCGCTTGAAATGGCGCGCAGGGGACATGCCGCCCTGATCCAGCTTATGGAACAGGCAGAATACGAGGTGGCGCCATGAACCGGATGGACGGCAAAATCTGCGTGATCACGGGCGCAACCCAGGGGCTGGGGGCGGCAATTGCCCGCAGGCTGGCCCATGCGGGGGCACGCGGCATTGCCATTACCGGGCGCAGCGAGGCACGGGGGGCTGCCCTGGCCCACACGCTGACGGCCGATAGCGGCATGCCCACGGTATTCATCCGCGCCGACCTTGAATCGGTGGAGGACTGCCGCGCGGTAATTGACGAGACGCATCGCCACTTCGGCCGTGTGGACGTACTGGTCAACGCGGGAGCGCTGACCGAACGCGGCACCATACTGGACACGGACCCCGAACTGTTCGACCGTATTTTCGCAACCAACGTCCGGGGCCCGTATTTCCTGATGCAGGAAGCCATCCGCAATATGATCCGTGACGGGATAGAAGGGGCCATCTGCAATATCGGGTCCATTTCCGCGCTGTCGGGCCAGCCTTTCATCAGCGCCTACTGCGCTTCCAAGGGCGCGCTGGCCACGCTGACCGCCAATACGGCCTTTTCGGTCATGGCAAACCGGATACGCGTCAACCAGCTCAACATAGGCTGGATGGCATCGGACAAGGAGCGTGAAATCCAACTGGCCGAGACAAACGACCCCGACTGGATGGAAAAAGCCGCCGCCCGCCTGCCCTTCGGGCGGCTTGTCACCCCCGAGGAAGCAGCGCGTGCGGTCAACTTCCTTGTATCCGATGACGCGGGACTCATGACCGGGGCGATCGTGAATTTCGACCAGTCGGTATGGGGGGCCACGGCCCACAGCATGCCCGTGCCGGATGGGCCGATGCAGCTGCCGATGTAACCGGATGGTGCGCAATAAGGATAATAAAGGTTTCCGGGTGCCGCCTTCTTTTCGGGAAGGCGGCATTATTTGAAGCTTTTTGGGAAAAAGCTTCACCAAAAACTTCTTTATTTCAAGGACGCGCCACGCCCCGCGCTATTTCTGGGTCACGACCGGAATGCGGGGCTTGCGCGATTCATTCTGCAGCCGTGATGCCAGCGCCACGATCAGCGACTGCGCCAGGCACATGGGGGCCGCCAGGGAGCGTGAGAACGTATATTCATGCTCCGGCACCGCAAAGGTGACCCGCGCGTTCTTGGCCAGTGGCGAGAGCGTGCTGTCGGTTATGGCCACCACGGGAATGTCCCGACTGGCGGCGTCCTCCACGATATTGACAACCTCGTTGGCATAGAAGCGGAAGGATACCGCCAGCAGCAGGTCGTCAGGCCGCATGACGCGGGCCATGTGGGTGGCAAGCCCGCCCGCCGCATCCAGCAGCACCGCCCGCCTGCCCAGCATGGCCAGCGTGTAGCGCAGCAGTTCCGCCACGGGGGCCGAACGCAACTGCCCCAGCAGGTAGATCGTATCCGCGCGTTCCATCAGGTCCACGGCCCGGGCAATCTGTTCCGCCGTAATGTTGTCCAGCAGTTCCTGTAACGACGCGATATCGCGCAGGATCAGTTCATGCATGAAGCCCGTTTCGCTGCGGTCCTCACGCGCGCCCAGTTCATCCTCCAGCGCCTGCACGCGCGCGTTGAACCCCAGCGCAACGGTGGAAAGCCTGCGCCGGAATACGGCCTGCAGGTCCTTGAACCCCTGATAGCCCAGCGACTGCGCAAAACGCACGCAGCCCGAGGCATGCACACCGCATTTCTCGGCCGCCGTATGGACCGACACCACGGCCACGTCATTGGGGTTCTGGGTTATATAGAGGGCAATCTTCTGGTAGGAATTGCTCAGATGTTCGTAACGGTCATGAATGACACGGATCAGTGCCTCATACGTGGCCGGTGGCGTGTGCGCCACCGGCCCTTTCCCGGCTTCTTTCATGCTTTTCCTGACCATCCATGCTGGCTTGCGCGGTCGTAACGGGCTGGACACGCCGGGCGCCGTGCCGGCCACACGGGACGGGCGTGCGATCATTACACCCCCATCGTAGCGCAAACATGCCGCAGTGCAACATTTGATGCGTGTCGGCGCGCGTCAGCGGTCCACCGTGAAATCCAGCTGGCAGGACGACTGGTCGGCGCTGCGCTGCTGCCCTGTCACACGCAGGCCCGGATCACGGGGCAGCAGGGCATTGACCAGATAGACCGCATCCGGCCCGGCGCCATGGCTGGCATAGACCAGATGATGCGCGCCCGGCGCGGGAGCGGGGGTCACGGCGGCGGCAAGGCGCAGGGTGATCATGCCATCGCCCGCCCGCATGGCGGCAATGGAGGGGAAGGCCAGCGTGCGCACCCGCAGCGGCAGCGCGCGACCGTCAAGCGACAGGGACAGCCCGCCTGCAACCGCCCTGCCATAGGCCCGCTGCTCCGCGGGCGAGATGGCGCCATCCCCATTGTCGTCAATCTGGCGGATGACACCGGGTGCTACGTCCACTCCCGGTGTCAGGCGCAGGGTTACCGCAACCTCATGGCGCGTGAGGTCAATGACCGTGGCCTGCAGATATTCATCCAGCCGGTGCGCCTGCGCGGATGGCGTGCCCGCACCCAGCCCGCACAGCGCCAGCATGATGGACAGGCCGCGCCTCATGGCATGGTGTACCGGCTGCCATAGCTGTTGGTGGGGTCACGATAGACCGTATGCACATGCAGGGTCGGGTCATCGCCCACGCCCTGGGGCGAGAACTCGATCAGCAGGCGCGGCCCCT
>ERZ746981.301-NODE-301-length-25424-cov-36.804158_pt1 | contig 25424 bp, 26 predicted proteins | sample MGYA00374948_ERZ746981 | MGnify/ENA primary metagenome ERZ746981 (study PRJEB28757, sample SAMN06711160) | food metagenome | host: microorganism | place: China:Harbin | collected 2017-01-30 | study: EMG produced TPA metagenomics assembly of the Analysis of...
GCACTGGAAAGCCCACCAGCAGGTCCACAATACCATCGCCGCCTGAATACGCCCGCGTCTCTCGCCGGATGATTACGCGCTCCCTTAAAGCCTGGTGTGATAAACAGGAGGCGATCCGTTACAGGCTTTGACAGCATTAGAAGGAGAAAGTCTCATGCGAAAAGCCGGTTTTATGTTTATGACAGTCCTTGGCCTTTTAGGGCCGGTTTGTGGCTTTGCCCAGTCACCGGGAGACTGGCTCCCCCAGTCGGGTGTGAAATCACCCTATAGTCCTCTGGCTGTTCCTACGACACTGAAACCACTACCTGTGTCTTTGACCGAGTTATTGAACAAGGGCTTCTCGGTGACCAGCACAACGGAGTATGCGGGGGCGGGCATTCTTCTGACATTGGTTGGCCGGAAGCAGACTGTGTTGTGTGTGTTAACAGCGCCTACCCCACAGACAGACCAGAATGTACCGACCTCACGGTGCTGGGCCTTGAACTAATTCACTGATTTTACACCATAAACTCTCTGTAAAGAACTGCCCGGCCGGGCAATGTCGTATCTGTTTGCAGGACGTGTGAGGACTGTCTCAGGCGACCAATGGTCGTTGTGATGCGACCATTGGTCGCATTCGGAAGGTGGCTGTGCGGCCATTGGTCTCGCTCGGGGAGGGCTGGCCGTGCGACCATCGGTCGCTGTGATGCGACCATTGGTCGCATTCGGAGGGTGGTTGTGCGGCCATTGGTCTCGCTGGGGGAGGGCTGGCCATGCGACCATCGGTCGCTGTGATGCGACCATTGGTCGCATTCGGAGGGTGGCTGTGTGACAATTGGTCTCGCTCGGGGAGGGCTGGCCGCGCGACCATCGGTCGCTGTGATGCGACCATTGGTCGCATGGTGCGAGCCCTTTCGTCCCTCATTCAGGGTCATGAAACCGAGTCAGGCATCTTAGGAATTCACCAGTTTGCGATGTCGTCGGGATAGGTAATGGCCTCCACAACCCGCTGGAGGTTCTGCAGATCAATAGCTGACGTGTATTGGGTTGTGCCCTGACTTTTGTGGGTGGCTTCATGACCCAGCAGATCATCAATCCAGAGTTCCCGGATGTGACTGTCCTGGTTTCTGAGCACTGTCGAAACCAGATGGCGGAAGGAGTGAAAGGTGACGTCCGCTGGCAGGTTCAGACGCCGTTTATGTTTGGAAAAGATCATTTCGAAGTTTGCGCCTCGGACCCCGGAAGCGGAGATGGGCAGTTCGCTGAAGAAATAGGGGCCGGAATTTCTGAATTCCTCAATGATCCCTTTTTCCAGCAATGTGCTGTGGATGGGAATGATACGGGTGCCGGCTGTTGTCTTGGGAGACCATTCCCGGGTTTTGCCGTCGATCTCGACTGTATGGGGCCGGATATGGAAACAGGGAATACCGTTACGGATTTCGATATCCTCATTTCTCAGATTGCAGATCTCACCCAGACGCATGCCGGTATAGAGGGCAATGCGCACAATGCCCCGATAGGTGCGTTCGGGGAAAACCCGGCCCAGCCATTTCGAGTTCAGGAGTGTTCTCAGTTCCTCTTCCGACCAGGCCCGGCGGTTGGTTTTCTGCGTCAGATCGAAAGACCAGTTGGCCCATGGATTTTTGGGGGCGTGGTCACGCCGGACCAGTTCACTCCAGATCGCGGACATGCGCGAGAAATGGTTCTTGACGGTTTTGCCCGATACGGTTTCCACCTCGTGTTCTTCGGCCTCTCGGACCGCGTCCCGAAGGGGAAGAGTGGTCTTGCCTTTGCCATGTGTTGCAGGGAGGCCAGACAGCAGGTCGTAAAACTCTCCCACGACTTCCCCGGTCACCTGATGAACTGGCATATCCCCGAAGGCTTCGGTGAAAAGGGCTACGGTCTTGCCTGTTCCTTTGATGGTCCCCGCACTTTTGGAGGAAACCGAGAAGACAAATTTCTCAGCCGCCGCAGACAGTTTCATACTGCGTGGCTGCTTGGGGGAGGGTGTTTGTTCTTCCGGGTTCTCTGAACCTCTATGCAGACTGGTCTGGATCAGGGTGCTGAGGGTGGTGATCTGGTTCTGCAGTCCCTGTTTTTCAGCGACGTTCCAGACATCCCGTCTGTCGAGCGTGTGCTTCAGTTGCCCCAGTGCCTGAAGAAGGCTGTCCATGTGGGGCTGGACCTTGTTGAGGAAGGTCGACTGTCGTGAGACCAGATCGGCTTTTTCAATGAGATGCTGGGCCCGTTCGGCTTCCAGCACTTTTCTGGCACTCTCCTCCTGAGCCTTCAGAGCGATTTCGTAGTTTTCAATCAATTCGCTGTAGAGGACCAGAAGGTCCTCTCTGGAGGGGTTTTGCATCTTGCCTGCTCTGAAAAGCTGTCCCGTCCTGGCATACAGGGCGGCTGCACGTTCACGGGCAACCAGTTTATCAGAGGTATGGAGGACGAGGGAAATCTCGGTCTTGCCCAGCAGGGGGCGGAGCATTGCCGGGACGATACGGCGGAAGTGATAACGGGGCTGTCCTGTGCGTCGGGACGGGATGGCGCGGAGCATGAAGTTTTCCCATTATGGGAAAATTTCCTCGCGGACAAAATACCTCTGTTTTTCAACAGTTTATGGTGCGAACTGCGGGACTCGAACCCGCACGCCCTGTTGCGGGCGCAAGATTTTAAGTCTCGTGCGTCTACCATTCCGCCAAGCTCGCATATGCCGCCCTGTTTAGCATAAGTGGGGCGCAGGACAATCGTCAGGCAGGGATTTTATTGGACTGTCAGCCGGATGACTCCACCCGACATGCATAGGTGCAGGAATGGAGGCGTGTTTCTGATACTGACCCGCCCGTCCGCGCAGGCCAGTATCAGGAAAACTTACTGCTGGAATGCGCGGGCCAGTATGTTCTGCTTTTCAAGTGATACCGGCAGGGTTGTATTGGTCAGGGCTATGCCCTGCCACCCGGCGCCCAGTGCGGTGTACAGGTTGATGGCATCCTGCAGGCGCTCCAGCCGCGCCATGGCTTCGGCATTCTGGGCGTTCAGGGTCGTGCGTTCCGTCGTCAGTACTTCCAGGAAGCCGACAAGACCGGCGGCATACAGCTTGCGGGCGCGTTCGCTGGCCAGCGCACTGTCTTCCGCCGCCTTGGCCAGCAGTTCCGTGTGTTCTTCATCATCATGCCATGCGGCCATCGCATCTTCGACTTCACGGAAGCCCTTGAGCACGGTCTGGCGATAGTTCAGGCGGCTGGCTTCCGCCGCCGCCTGCGTTGCGCGGACCTGCGATGTCATCTTGCCGCCGTGCATCAGCGGCAGCGATGCCATCATCAGGAACTGCCAGCTCATCGTGGCGGCTTCCGTCATCTGGGACATAACGGATGCGTTCGGGTTGAAGCTGATGGGGATGCTGAAATTCGGGTAAAGCTGCGCCACCGCCATGCCGATTCGCGCCGTGGCTTCGGCGTACTGGCGTTCGGCTGTGCGGATGTCGGGACGGTTGGCAAGGACGATCGACGGCAGGGCCGCGGGGAATTCTGGCACCTTGGGCAACGGTTTGGCTACCTTCAGTTCGATTTCCGACGTGCCCGGCATCTGTCCCATCAGCACATCAAGCGCATGCGTGATCTGGGAGATATGGGTCTTCAGCGGTTCACGCGCCGCGGTCTGGGAATCCAGTTCCGCCTTGGCCTGCGCGATCTGCATCGTGTTGCCCACGCCTTCCAGATACAGGCGGTTGGTCAGATCATAGGCATCCTGCGCGACGTGGATGTTGTTGTTCGCGATCTCCAGCCGCAACTGCTGGTCACGCAGCATCATGTAATCGCTTGCAACTTCGGACAGGATCATGACCATCAGCGCGCGACGTTCCTCGATCGTCGCCTCGACCGCGTATTTCTGTGCTTCCACGCTGCGGCGGATGCGACCGAACACGTCAAGCTGCCAGCTTCCGGCCATGCCGTAGGTCAGGTAGTTCGCATCCGGGTGGTTGGCCGGGTTGCCGGGGCGAAGGGGCCAGTTTTCGATATTGATCGAATACCGCACGTTACCGCCGCCCGCATCGGCATCAAGCTGCGGATACCACTGCGATGCCTGCACATCGCGGATGGCGCGTTCCGCAAGGATGTGCTGCCCGGCTGCCTGCAGGTCGTAATTGCCTGCAATCGCCTTGTCGACCAGCCTGTCGAGTTCAGGGTCCTTGAACAGGTGCCACCACTGCTTCAGTTCCCGGTCGGTTTCCTCGATCTCCTCCGGCGTGGCGGCGTGATCGTCCTCGGTGAACTTGGCCGGGGGTTTCATGCGGTCCGGCTGGTACCGCGGCCCGACCGTGCAGCCGGTCAGGAAGATGGCCGCGGTCAGGAACAGGCCGGTCCTGCGGGTAACGGAATTGATGTTCATGATCGTGCCCGGCGCCTTACAGATGGTCTTGCAGCCAGGTCGTCAGACGGCCGCGTTGGGTACGGGACTGGGGCCCGACGCTGATCGTGGCGGTCATGCCGGCGGCCAGCGTCACGCTGTCAGGCACGTGGTCCAGATGGATACGCACCGGGATACGCTGCGCCAGTCGCACCCATGTAAAGATCGGGCTGACATCCTGCAGGCCCAGCCCGTCGGGCTTGCCGTTCTGGTCGTTGATACCGCGCGCGATGCTGACGACGTGGCCGGGGATGATGTCCTTGTAACCCATGAGCTTGACGCGGGCTTCGTCACCCACATGCACGCCCCACATCTTGGTTTCTTCGAAATAGCCGTTGACCCAGTAGGAATCCGCATCGATCACCGCCAGTCGGGCATGTCCCTCGGTCACGTAATCACCAACCCGAAGGTTCAGGTTGGTGATGTTGCCGTTGACGGGGGAATACAGGATGGAGCGCTGCAGGTTCAGCTTGGCCAGATCAAGGGCCGCGCGGGCCGCGTCCACCGATGCGATCTGGGTTGCGACGTTCGAGTTGAAGACTTCCTGCTCTTCCGCCGACACGATGCCACCCAGCCCCATACGGCGGCGTGCGTCATTCTGCTTGAGCTTCAGGTCCTCCAGCGCGCCGTCCAGACGGGCCTGCGCCTCGCGGATGGCCAGACGGAAACGCACGGGGTCAAGCACGAACAGCGGGTCGCCACGATGGACGTACTGGTTGTCGACCACCGGCAGTTGCACCACCGTTCCCGATACTTCCGGCGCCACATCGACAACATAGACACGGACACGTCCATCACGCGTCCACGGGGCAATCATGTAGGTGTCCCATAAGGTGATTCCCATGACGATGGCCATCGTTACGACCGCCAGGGTCAGGACCACACGAATGAGGGTGCGCAGGAGGGGCATGGGGATTTCTCGAACCTTCTTGGGGCAGTCAGATGTACAGGATCATGAGGCAGAGGACGCAAGTGTATAGCGCGACCTCGAACAGGGCGAGATGCCAGAACCATTTCATGATGCCACACCACCATAACAGCGAGCGCAACAGCATGGTGACGGGCAGGGCCGCGACGGCATAGACCACAATCGGTGCCATGAAGACACCGAATAGATTGAATTCGCTCAGCATCAGGCGGTTCTCATTCCGAACGGTCCCGTTGAAGGAGAAGCAGGCGGGAACAGACGATGGCAGATGCCCCGCGTGTCCGCCGCTATCTGTAGCGGACCGGGCGACCGGAAGAAACCGGCAATGGCGCCAAAGTGCAAAGATGTCCGCCTTTTGCCGCCATCATGGCGGGTCCATCCGGCATCGGGTGCCATTATGGATGTGTCCTGTCCGACCCGAACGGGGGGAAGGGGAGCGACCGGGAAGTTCATGACGGTCCCCCCGCCACTTCGGCGGATGCGCCGGTCCGGTCATACAGATTGGCCTCGATCCGTTCGAAGACCGAATAGCAGGCCTGAAGTTCGGGGGTGGAGATGCCGTCCAGCAGGCGGCTCGATACCGCTTCAACCGCATGGCGGACCTGCCGGGCGATATGTTCGCCCTTGTCGGTCAGGCTGACCAGCTTGGAACGTTTGTCCGCCCGGTCGGGGGAACGGAACACGAGGCCGCGGCGTTCAAGCACGTCAAGCAGGCGACCGACGGAAGGGGCTTCGATTTCAAGCGCGCGGACAAGGTCCGTCTGGCGCACGGGTGGCGGCAGCAGCCCCAGATACAGAACGGGCCGCCATGTCGCCTCGGTCAGGCCATAGTCGCGCAGGTCATTGTCGACCTGCCGCCGCCATGCGGCGCCAAGCCGGGCAAGACGACGACCGAACGACAGTTCTTTCTCGTTGCGCTCGAAATCGGGCATTGTGTTCCGTCAGCGGGGACATGCAGTTATTAAGCATGCAAACCATTTGCGTGCTTATTATATCCAACCGCTGCACGTTTCCAGAAAACGACAATGTGAGCCAATGCAATTTCGGCATGGATACTATCTGGCAATGACGTAGATCATTGCCAGATAGTCCGGGCGCAGGGGTGCTGGCTTATCTGCGGCGGCCCATCAGGGTCTGCAGCACGCCCCACACGGCACGCAGCGTGTGACGTGTCAGCGGTCCCGCCACCGTGGTGGCCACGGCGGACAGGGCCACCGTCTGCCGCAGTTCGTTCAGGGCATGTTCGCGGGCGAATCGCACGCGGATTTCTTCCGGGGTCATGTAGGAGCGCCGCCCCATGACCAGCCCCATCAGAACCACAAGCACATCGGCCGCGAACACCGTGGCCGCCGCCCCCAGCGCGCTGAAGCCCAGCGTCTGGTAGCAGAAGGCCCACAGCAGGCCGTGCCCTGAAATGACGGCAAAGAAAGCGAATATAGCTGCGACAACCAGAAATGCGGCCTGACGACCAAGACGGATTGCCATCAGTTTGCGTAGGGTCAGTTCCCCTTCGATGATGGTTCTGCCGATTTCGCCTATTCTCATGATGCTCGCATATCCTCTGGTTGCAGCAGGCTAAAACGCCTTATTTCGTCGCGCGGCCAAGAAAGTAGCCGATCACCGAGAAAATGGCGATAGCCACCAGCGAACGAGCGCGTGAGCCACCGCTTTTGGGCGCGTGTTCCGCGATCGTTTCGCGTGCGTTGCTGACCAGATGCTCGGCCTTGCCCGCGACATCATGCAGCGCCTGCTTGCCGTGTGCGCCCAGCAGGTTTTCGATCTGGCTTTTCAGGGCCTGCAGGTCTTCATGGGTAACCTGCTTGATGGTGTCTGTCTTGCTCATTGTCCGGTCCTTTATGAAGGGTAAAGTCCATAATCCTCTGGTAAGGAGGCAACCATTGCTTATAACGCGTTATCTCCCCAGTCAGGTTTCTGTTATCGCATGTCTCCTTTCTCCTTACGGCTGGTTGTCAACGCACTGAGGGCTTTTTCCGGTGCGCCCGCGCTGTCGTTTTCTGCATCCGCAGGGTCCTGTCTGGCCATTGTGAATGACCGCGCCGAATGTCTGTCGGTCGTGGCGGACATGCTGGTGGGGCAGACGGCGGTGCATGCGGGCCGGATCGAGGTCGACGGGGTCGATATCACGACCCTGCCCGCAGGCAGGCGACCCTGCGTGCTGGCAGGCTGGCGGGACCCGCTATTCGCCCATATGAATGTTCAGGCCAACCTGGCTTTTGCCCTGCGCGCACGCGGCGTGGGAACGCAGGCGGTGGCGGCAAGGGTGCGCGCGGTTCTGGCGCTGCTGGGACTCGACGGACTCGAAAACGCCAGTCCCCTCTCCCTCACGCGCGAGCAGACGCTGCGCGTCATGATCGGTCGGGTGCTGGTGCTGGACCCGGCCGTGCTGGTGCTGGAAGATCCGTTCACATCCCTGCCGCCGGTCAGCCGTGTCGCCATGCGCCGCCTTGTCGGGCGGCTTGTGCAGGCGCGGGGGCTGTGCGTGGTCCTGCTGACGCGGGAGCGTGAGGATGCGCTGCTTCTGGGTGATACCATCGCCTACATGTCGGGCATGGAAATCGTGCAGACGGGCACGGCGCTCGATCTGTTCGACCGCCCGGCCTGTGACCGGGTTGCCACCGGGTTCGGCCATGCCAACAGCCTGACGGTCCGCGTGGCCAGTATCGATGACGACGTGGCGCGGGCGCATCTGCCCGGTGGCCTGCCGGTCGAAGCCATGGCGGCACCCGACGTGGCGGCGGACCAGCTTGCCACGCTGTGCATCCGTCCCGACCGTATCGCGGTCATCTTTCCCACCCGCCCCGGCATGGCGGTCAGCGCCGACCCCGATGAACCGCCGCTGCTGGAAGCCACGCTGACCGACCTGCGGCAGATGGGCGATCATGTCCTGCTGCGTTTCCGGCTGGCCAATGGGGAGGAACTGCTTGCCCGCCGTCCCCCCGCGCCGGGACTGCAACGTGTGAAGCCGGGACAGACGGCCATGCTGGCCTGGCAGCCGGCGCAGGCAATTGCCTTTCCGTTCCGCGGCGAAATGGGGTAGCGTCCGGCATCCGTCAGCATCTGCGTAAAAGGCTGTTTCCTGTCCGTGTTTCAGTTCGTGCCCCGTTGGTCCATCCGTTCAGCCCTGCTCTGCCTGCTTGCGGCAACGGGGGGGCTGTCCCTGCTGCCCGTTTCAGGTCATGCGGCAAGGGCACGCCATAAACCGGCCCTGGTGGTGGCGACCATGGATTCGCGGCTGGAACAGGCGCAGAATACTGCGTTTTTCCAGCCCTTTGCCCGCATGTCCGGGCAGCCGGTGATCCACAGGGTCTGGCATGGCACCGTGCAGGAACTCGATACCCATGGCCTGCATGCGGATGGCAGGGGATCATGGTCACTGGTCTTTACCGATGACAGCACCATCCGTGCCGCATGCGTGCAGGGGCTGGTCGTGCATCTGGCGGGCAGTACGACCAACCCCGATGGCTGTGGCGTGCCGGGCCTGACCACGCAGGTAGTGGTGGCATGGGACCGGGCATGGAGCGGAACCGCCCCGCGCTGGGCGGATTTCTGGGATATCGTCCGCTTTCCCGGCAAGCGCGGGTTGCGGCATGATCCCCGCACCACGCTTGAAATCGCGCTTATGGCCGATGGGGTGCCCCCCGATGATGTCTATAACCAGCTTGCAACCACGCAGGGGGTGGACCGCGCCTTTCGCAAGCTGAGCCAGTTGCGTCCTTACATAACGTGGTGGTCCACCCCAGCGGAGGCCGCCAGCATCCTGGAACACGGACAGGTGCTGATGAGCAGCGCGCCGGGGGATGCGGTACGGACCATCGCCCCCGCCCGCAGGGACACGATTGGCGTGAATGCGGATATGGCGCTGTCCTATGGCCTGTCATGGGGGGTAGTGGCTGGCCAGTCGGCGGAGCAGTTGGGTCAGTCGCGCAACCTGCTGCATTTTATTATCCAGCCTGACCGGCAGGCGGCCTTCCTTGGCCTGTATCCGGCGTCCGTGCCGGACCCCGGCCATCAGGGCAGGGTCCTGCCCGTGGATGTCCAGTTCTGGCAGACCCACTACGCCGCCCTGTCGCGGCGGTTTGATACGTGGCTGCGGAACGCGACCTGATGATACCCGAAATCGCGTTCCGGCCTGCTGGCCTGCTGGGGCTGGATATGGGCTGTACGGCTGCGGGGCTGCTGGTGGGCTGCCTGCTGGTGCTGGCGGTGCAGGCCGTGCTGTACCGGGCATGGCCTGAACGGTGTGTCCTGCTGCGCGGGCTGATGCTGGCCCTTGTGCTGCCGGGACTGGGGCTTGCCCTGTGGTGGCCCGCCCATATGGGCATGGCGGGTATGGTAGGTAGCGGCATGCAGGGTATATGTCTGGCCCCTGCCGCCATGTGGCCGCTGCTGCGTGTGCTGGACCGGATTCCGCCCGGCCTTGTGCGTACGGCCAGCGGGCTGGGCGCGGATACGAAGGCAAGGATGCGGCTGCTGTGGCTGCCGCTGCTTGGGGGGCCGGTGGCGGGGGTGACGGCGTTTTCCATCATCATGATCGCCCTGTGCGCCATGGTGGCGGTTGCCCGGTCTTAAGGTTTTTTACGCATGGATACGTCAGGATCACGCGCATGACGCACGATACGCCCCCATTCTGGGAAACGACCCCGCTGGAGCAGATGTCGCGCGAACAGTGGGAGTCGCTATGTGACGGGTGTGGCCGGTGCTGTCTGCACAAGCTGCGTGAGGAGGACACGGACGAGGTGCTGTTCACCGATGTGGCCTGTCGCCTGCTTGATACCGATACATGCCTGTGCACCGATTACGCCAACCGTCAGCGCCGCGTGCAGGACTGCATCAGCCTGACGGCGGAAATGGTGGCTGACATCGACTGGTTGCCCCCCACCTGCGGCTACATCCTGGTGCGTGATGGTGAACCGCTGCCATGGTGGCATCCGCTGGTATCGGGCACGCGCGAGACCGTGCATGAGGCCGGAATATCCGTAAGCGGCCGGGTCATAAGCGAACGGAAGGCGGGGATGCTGGAAGACCATGTGATCGACTGGCCGGGGGAAGCGCCCCGCGGCGCTTTCTGCCGTAAGCGGCCGCGTCGTCGCTGATGGTGGCGGGCGCTGTCGCGGCTGTGGAAACCGTGCCCATCGCCTCCGGTCAGGTAACGGTGCAGTGGCGGCCCTCGCGGCAGGCGCGGCGGATTTCCATGCGCATCGATCCCCGTAGTGGGCATGTCATCATCACCCTGCCACGCGGCGCGCGCAAGGCCGATGGGCTGTCCCTGCTGCGCGCGCATTCAGGCTGGGTGGCGGCAGGACTGTCCCGCCTGCCGCCCACGCCGGAACTATGCGACGGGGGATATGTCCTGCTGGACGGACAGAGGCATGAAATCCGCCACTGTCCTGATGCGCGGCGCGGCGTGTGGCTGGAGGAGGGGCGACTGCACGTAAGCGGGGCCGAGGAGTTCATTGCCCGTCGTGTGGCGGCCTATCTGCGTGCGCAGGCGCAGGTGCTGCTGCCCGCGCGGCTGCGCCTGCTGACCGGGCAGTGCGGCCTTCGCCCCACGCAGGTCAGGCTGCGCGATACGAAAAGCCGCTGGGGAAGCTGCTCGTCCGATGGCGCCATCATGTTATGCTGGCGGCTGGTCATGGCCCCGCAGGAAGTACAGCATTACATCATCGCCCATGAACTGGCGCATCTGCGCCATATGAATCACGGCCCGGATTTCTGGCTGCTGGTGGACAGGCTGACCCCGCACCGCCGTCAGGCGGAAAAATGGCTGCATGCCAACGGGGCCAGCCTGCATCGCATGGTGCCCGCCTGAAGCGGGATCAGGCGGTGAACTGTTCGGCTATGATCCGTTCCGACAGGCTCTGGCCCGGATCGAACAGCACGGTGGTATGCAGTTCGCGTGCTTCGCTGATCTCGACGGAAACGACATCGCGTACTTCGGTAAAATCGGCCACCGCCGCGACGGGGCGCTTGTCCGTTTCCAGAATGTCGAAGCGCACCCTTGCGGTGGAGGGCAACAGCGCGCCGCGCCACCGCCGCGGGCGAAACGCGCTGATGGGGGTAAGCGGCAGCAGGTTGGCCGAAAGGGGCACGATCGGCCCATGCGCGGACAGGTTATAGGCCGTTGAACCCGCAGGCGTTGCGATCAGCACGCCATCGCAGATCAGTTCGGGCATGCGCACGCGGTCGTCCACCTCAATGCGGATTTTCGCGGCCTGCCGTGTCTGGCGGAACAGGAACACGTCATTCAGCGCCAGGGCGGGGATACATTCCCCTCCGCGTGTCGTGGCCTTCATGCGCAGCGGGTGCAGGGTTGCGGCCTGTGCTGCCGCCAGACGCTGCGGCAGGTTGTCCGGCACCGCCGGATTCATGAGGAAACCCACGGTTCCGCAGTTGACGCCATAAACCGGCAGCCTGCGCCCCAGTGTCGTATGCAGCGTTTCCAGCATGAAGCCGTCGCCACCCAGACAGATCAGGGCATCCGCCGTTTCCGGCGGGTACTGCCCGTACTGCCCGACCAGACGGTCCAGCCACAGTTCGGCGCTTTCATTGGGGGCGGCGGCGAAATGCAGCCGTGTGGGAAGGGTGCCGTCAGTCCAGTCCGGGTATGACGCGTCATTCATGGAGTGTGGATGGACAGGCGGTGATGCGCCATGACCGGCATGCGCTCGCGGATGCTCTCCGTCACCGTGCGGTCAAGGCGCGCGGTGCTCCAGCCCGGTCCGTCCGATACCTGGCCCACGATCGTCCCCCATGGGTCGATGATCATGGAATGGCCATAGGTGCGGCGGCTCTGGCCGTTTTCGTCCGTGTGGGTGCCGGTGGTGCCGCAGGCGACCATCCAGCACTGGGTTTCGATCGCGCGCGCGCGCAGCAGCGTTTCCCAGTGCGCAAGACCGGTTTCCACCGTGAAGGCGGCGGGAACCAGCAGGACATTGGCGCCGCGTGCGCGCAGCGCGTGGAACAGGGCGGGGAAGCGGATATCGTAACAGATGGCCAGCCCGGCCTTCAGCCCGTGGTCAAGCGGCACGGTCACGATATCGGAGCCGGGTTCATAGGTATCGCTTTCCCGGTAGCCTTCGCCGCCGGGGGTGGTCACATCAAACAGATGGATCTTGCGGTAGCGCGCGCGCTCATGCCCTTCGGCGTCAAAGAACAGGGATGTATTGAACAGCTTGCCGCCATGCCGTTCCCCGATGGAACCGCCATGCAGCATGATGCCATGTTCGCGCGCGATGCCGGACAGGAACGCGTACAGCGGTCCGGCTTCGCCCTTGTCATCGGGGGCGGGCAGGTTTTCGGCGGCGGCGAACTTCATGTCCCGCGTGCCCCCGAGGCAGCTCCACATTTCCGGCAGGATGACAAGATCGGGCTTGTCGGAACTGACGGCGGCATTGATCAGTGCGCGGGCACGGTCGATATTTTCGGGCGCGGATGCGCCGGGCGCCATCTGGATCACAGTGGTGCGCATAAGGCGGAGACCTCCACAGGCATTATCGTCCGACCATAGGACAGGCACCCCGCCAACCGCAACTGGCAGGGATGAGCCGCGCAGTCTGTCAAAAGGGAGGAAAGGGGCATAGGATGGGGATGTATTTCAGGTTGAAAATCAATGGCACATTCCGCTTCTTCCCGAACAGTCATTTTCGCGGCCCTGCTGGGTAACCTGCTGGTGGCCGCCACGAAATTCGGTGCGGCCATCGTGACGGGAAGCGCTTCGATGCTGAGCGAGGCCATCCATTCCCTTATCGATACCGGCAACCAGGGCCTGCTTCTGGTCGGCATCCGGCGCGCGACCCGTCCCGCCACGGCGCTGCACCCGTTCGGGCACGGGCTGGAACTGTATTTCTGGACCTTCGTTGTGGCGCTGCTGATTTTCGGGCTGGGGGCTGGCGTTTCCTTTTTTGAAGGCGTGGTCCACATCCTTCATCCGCAGCCACTGGCGCATGTGGCCGTCAATTACGCCGTGCTGGTCGCCAGCATCGTTTTCGAAGGGTCTGTCTGGCTGTTCGCCCTGCGGGCTTTCCGCAAGGATGGCAAGGGCAAGCGCGGCTGGGTCGAGGCGGTGCAGGTCAGCAAGGACCCCACCGTCTTCACCGTCCTGTTCGAGGATACGGCGGCGCTGGCCGGTCTGGCCGTGGCGCTGGTGGGCAATATCCTTGCCGAATGTCTGGACATGCCGGTGTTCGATGGCGTGGCGTCCATCGTGATCGGCTGCATCCTTGCGGTGACGGCGGGGTTCCTCGCCCGCGAATCCCAGTCCCTGCTGACGGGGGAAGGCGTGGCCCCCGAAGTTCTGGTCGCCCTGCGGCGCATGGCGCTGGCGGCGGAGGGGGTGGAACGGCTGAACGAGATCCGTTCCATGCATTTCGGCCCGCATGACGTGCTGGTGGCGATCAGCGTCGATTTCCGCAATGACATGAGTGCGGGACAGGTCGAGACGGTGGTCAGCGCACTGGAACGCCAGATCAAGCAGCATTACCCTGATGTCACGCGCGTGTTTGTGGAGGCACAGGACAGCCACACCCAGCCCGCGGGCGTGGCCACCACCGGGGCAGGTGCGCCTACGCCGTGACGAATTCGTCCGTGCGGTAACCCTGCGCGAACAGCAGGGTGCGCAGGGTTGTCTCGTTCACCTGATTGCTGATCTCACGCCGTACGGCGGGCTTGGCATGAAACGCGATGCCCGCACCGGCCACGCGCAGCATGGCGAGGTCATTGGCCCCGTCGCCCGTCGCCATTGCGTCGTGCATGTCGATCCCGCCATGCGCGACCAGACGGCGCAGGTGTTCCAGCTTCGCATCCGGCCCCAGAATGGGCACGCCGACATGCCCGGTCAGCCGCTCATCCGCTTCCAGCAGCGTGTTGGCATGGTTTTCGTTGAAGCCACATAGCTGGGCCACGCGGCTGGTGAAGAACGTGAACCCACCCGATACAAGGGCCGTATGCGCGCCATTCGCCCGCATGGTGCGCACCAGTTCCAGCGCGCCGGGATTGAGGCGGACATCCTTCCACGCCTTGTCCAGCAGGTTGACCGGCAGGCCGCGCAGCAGGGCGACGCGCTCGCGCAGGGCGGCTTCGAATTCGATCTCGCCATTCATGGACCGCGTGGTGATTTCCGCAATCTTTTCACCAATCCCGGCATGGGCCGCGATGTCGTCCAGCGTTTCGCAGTTGACGATCGTGCTGTCCATGTCCGCCACCAGCAGGCGCTTGCGGCGGCCGTGTCGCGGCGTTACCAGCACGTCCATTCCCCGCCCGGCAAAGACCGTGCGCAGTGCGGCGATATCTGGCGCATCCCATGTGGAAGGGGCATGACACGCGATCTCGACAGCTTCCCCTTCCGAAAGGGTGACGGGAGCCGCCCCATGCACCAGGTCACGCGCCGCATGGATATTCACCTGCGTAAGGGATGTGGCGTCACGATTGGCCACCAGTACAAGGGTATGGGAGAAGGAAGGAGAAGAATCAGCCATGAGGTCCGGGATATGACAGGGGTGAGACAATGAAACACGCCCCCGCGGGACGGGGGCGCGTGGCGCTGATCGTGGCGGGTCCGACCTGTTCGGGCAAGTCCGCGCTGGCCATGGTGCTTGCCCGGCAGGTGAATGGCACGATCATCAATACGGATTCGATGCAGGTATATCGCGAACTGCGCATCCTGACAGCCCGTCCCGACCCGCATGATGAAGCCAGTGTGCCCCACGCCCTGTATGGTGTCCTGCCCGCTGCGGAAAATGGCAGCGTGGCATGGTGGCGCACGCAGGCGCTCGCGGCGGCCCATGCGGCATGGGATGCGGGGCGCGTGCCGGTATTCTGTGGCGGGACCGGCATGTATTATCAGGCGCTGATCCACGGGCTGGCCGATATTCCCCAGCCCCCGCCCGCCATCCGCGAACAGGCGCGCGAAATGGTCGCCCGTCTGGGGCCGGGGGCGGTGCATGCCCTGCTGCATGAACGTGACCCCGAAACAGCCTCCGCCCTGCGCCCGACGGATGGCCAGCGTATCGCCCGTGCATGGGAAGTGCATGCGGCGACCGGGCATGGTCTGGCCTGGTGGCGGCGGGAGGCGGTGCTGCCGCCGCTGGACGCCCGTTTCATCGCAATGCGCCTGCACCCGCCCCGCGATGAACTGCGCGCCGCCATTGCGCGTCGCTTCCATGACATGCTGCGCCATGGCGCGCTTGAGGAAGTTGGCCGCCTGCTGGAACAGGATCTGTCCCCCGCGCTGCCAGCCATGCGCGCCCATGGGGTGCCGGAACTGGCCGCCGTCCTGCGCGGGGACATGACGCGGGAGGCGGCGGCCGAACGGGCCATCCGCCTGACCGGGCAATATACGAAGCGTCAGGCGACATGGTTCGCCCATCATCCACTAGCCGCCCCGGCGGACAGTGTTGTGTATGAAAAACGGTTTGAAAATTGTGCCACTGCGCAACAAATGGAAAGATGGACAAACAAAATCATTTCTTTTGTTATTAACCGCATTGACGCGGGCCAAGGGTTTCCGTAAACCCGGCCCGGGATTTCGCCCTTGGTGGCAGGCCGGTTGTCCCGGTCGCCGGGGCGAAGGAGCAGGAACCATGAACGCAGCACCGCACCAGACCGACCTGAAGCCTCACACCGCCGGCACGGATACATCCGTTGTCCAGACCGGTGCGGAAGTGCTTCTGCGCGTACTGAGTGAGCAGGGGGTCGAAGTCATTTTCGGCTATCCCGGCGGGGCGGTCCTGCCCATTTACGATGCCATTTTCCGCCAGAACGCGATTCGTCATGTGCTGGTCCGCCATGAACAGGCGGCCGTGCATGCGGCGGAAGCCTATGCCCGCTCCACCGGCAAGGTGGGGGTGGTGCTGGTCACAAGTGGCCCCGGCGCCACCAATACGGTGACGGGCCTGCTGGATGCGATGCTGGATTCGATCCCGGTGGTCTGTTTTTCCGGGCAGGTTGGCGTGCCGCTGATCGGGACCGACGCGTTTCAGGAAGCCGACACCACCGGCATTACGCGCCCGGCCACGAAATACAATTACCTGATCCGCCGCGCCGACGAGATCGCGCCCAGCGTGCATGAAGCCTTCCATATCGCGCGCAGCGGACGCCCCGGCCCGGTGCTGGTGGACCTGCCCAAGAACCTGATGGTCGGCCCCGCGCCGTACACCGCGCCGCCGCGCGCGCCGCATCCGTCCTACCAGCCCCAGACCGAACCGGGACGTGAGGCGATCGCGCGTGCCGTGGCCGCGATGAAGGGGGCGCGCAAGCCGCTGTTCTATACGGGCGGTGGCGTCATCAATGCCGGACCCGAAGCCTCCGTCGCCCTGCGCAGGCTGGTCGAGAAAACCGGTTTTCCCTGCACGTCCACCCTTATGGGGCTGGGGGCGATGCCGTCGGACGACCGCCGTTTCCTTGGCATGCTGGGCATGCACGGCACGTACGAAGCCAACATGGCGACGCATGACTGTGACGTGCTGATCGCACTGGGTTCGCGTTTTGATGACCGGGTGACGGGGCGGCTGGATGCGTTCTCCCCCGGTTCCTTCAAGATCCATGCGGATATTGATCCCTCCCAGATCAACAAGATCGTGCGTGTTGACGTAGGTGTAGTGGGCGATGTGCGCCGCGTGATCGAAATGATGCTGGAGGAATGGGACTGCACCCCCGCCAATTCCCGCCAGCCCATCGACCTTGCGCAGTGGTGGCACCAGATTGGTGAATGGCGTGGTCTCGACAGCCTCGGTTTCACGCAGGACATGACGCCGGGTGCGATCATCCGCCCGCAATACGCCATCCGTCGCCTGCATGAACTGGCCACCGCCACGGGGCGTGACACCTATGTCTCGACCGAGGTGGGGCAGCACCAGATGTGGGCGGCCCAGCATTTCGGCTTCGACAGGCCCAACCGCTGGCTGACATCGGGCGGGCTGGGTACCATGGGTTACGGCCTGCCTGCCGCCGTGGGCGCGCAGATCGCACATCCCGATGCGCTGGTGATCGATATCGCGGGTGAAGCCTCGATACTCATGAACATTCAGGAACTGTCCACCATCGCGCAGTACCGCCTGCCGGTTAAGGTGTTCATCCTGAACAACCAGTATATGGGCATGGTGCGTCAGTGGCAGGAACTGCTGCATGAATCGCGCTATTCCGAAAGCTACAGCGCCGCACTGCCTGATTTCGTCAAGCTGGCAGAAAGCTTCCACGGCCGGGGCCTGCGGGCGACATGCGTGGACGAACTGGATGGCGTGATAACCGAGATGCTGGCCCACCCCGGCCCGGTGGTGGCGGATATCTGTGTGGCGCAGGAAGAAAACTGCTACCCCATGATCCCGTCGGGCGCGCCGCATAACCAGATGCTTCTCGGCCCCGGTCAGGATGACGAGATCAGCGCCGAAGGCCGCATGCTGGTCTGATCCCCGCTGCCGCCGTGTTGTCGGCAGCCTTTCTTCCTTCCTGCCGCCATGTGTGCAGATACAGCCACCATGGCGGCGCCTTCAGCAGTCAGGAATTACGATCATGACCACGCAGCAGGAGATCCCCGTCTCCGCGGTCATTGCCATTCAGGTCGAAAACGAAAGCGGTGCGCTGGCGCGTGTCATCGGCCTGTTTTCCGGTCGCGGATACAATATCGAAAGCCTGACCGTGGCCCCGGTTGATGAAACCCGCCACCAGTCGCGCATCAATATCGTCACGACCGCCACCCCGCGCGTGCTGGAACAGATCCGCGCGCAGGTTGAACGGCTGGTGCCGGTGTACCGCGTTTCGGTCATGACGAAGCAGGACGCGCATGTGGCGCGTGAAATGGCGCTGGTGAAGGTCATCGCCAGTGGCGAACGCCGTGCGGATGCGCTGCGTATCGCGCAGGCGTTCCGCGCCCATCCTGTTGATGCTTCAGCCACCTCGTTCGTCTTTGAACTGACGGGTGCGACTGACAAGCTTGATGCCTTTATCGACCTCATGCGTCCGCTCGGCCTTGCCGAAGTGTCACGCACGGGCATCGTCGCTATCGCCCGCGGCGCGGCGATCCTGTAAAGGGTTCCGGTTTTTACCTTTCCATACGTTTTTATTTCTCCAAGGAGTGAGATCATGCGCGTCTATTACGATCGCGATGCCGATGTGAACCTGATCAAGGGCAAGAAAGTGGCCATCATCGGCTACGGCAGCCAGGGTCATGCCCATGCCAACAACCTGAAGGATTCCGGCGTGACCGACATTGTGGTCGGCCTGCGTCCCGAGTCGACGGCTGTGCCCAAGGCTGAAGCCGCCGGTTTCAAGGTGATGACGCCCGCCGACGCCGCCAAGTGGGCCGACGTGGTGATGGTGCTGACCCCCGATGAAGGTCAGGGCGCGCTGTACAAGGAATCGCTGGAAAAGAACCTGAAGCAGGGTGCGGCCCTTGCCTTCGCCCATGGTCTGGCGATCCACTTCCGCATCATCGAAGCGCGCCCCGATCTGGACGTGTTCCTGATCGCGCCCAAGGGTCCGGGCCACACCGTGCGTTCCGAATACCAGAAGGGTGGCGGCGTGCCGTCGCTGGTGGCCGTGGCGCAGAACGCTTCGGGCAATGCGCTTGAAATCGCGCTGTCCTATGCTTCCGCCAATGGCGGCGGCCGTGCGGGCATCATCGAAACCACCTTCAAGGAAGAAGTCGAAACCGACCTGTTCGGTGAGCAGGCTGTCCTGTGCGGTGGTCTGGTCGAACTGATCCGCGCCGGTTTCGAAACGCTGGTCGAAGCGGGCTACGCGCCGGAAATGGCGTATTTCGAGTGCCTGCACGAAATGAAGCTGATCGTCGACCTGATCTATGAAGGCGGCATCGCGAACATGAACTACTCCATCTCCAACACGGCGGAGTATGGTGAATACGTGTCCGGCCCGCGCGTGATCACGCCGGAAACCAAGGTCGAGATGAAGAAGATCCTGACCGACATTCAGGACGGCACCTTCGTGCGCAACTTCATCCTGGAAAACCAGTCCGGCAACATCGGCTTCAAGGCGACCCGTGCGCGCAACAACGAACACCAGATCGAAAAGGTGGGCGAGAAGCTGCGCGGCATGATGTCGTGGATCGGCAAGAACAAGCTGGTCGACAAGTCCCGCAACTGATCTGCGCCATAGGGGGCAGGGTTTCGGCCCCGCCTTTTTCCAGCGCCAGCCGGGCTGTCCCGGCTGGCGTTTTTTTTATGTCCGCTTTGCCCGTATTTCCCTGCATTTGCCGTGACACACCCCCTGACGGGTGCCACCATGCGCGCCCGACAGCATTGCAGGAGCGCCGTACCGTGACGGATTACGTGTTTCCCCCCAGTCCCCAGCCCGTGGTGCCCGTGAAGGGAACGGCAGGTGTCTTTCCCGTCCGGCGGATATGGTGTGTGGGGCAGAACTATGCCGCCCATGCGCGTGAAATGGGCAGCAATCCCGAACGTTCCGAGCCCTTCTTCTTTTCCAAGCCGGGCGATGCCGTGGTGCCGCAGGGGGGACTGCTGCCGTTTCCCGTCAGCACGTCCGACCTGCATCATGAGGTGGAACTCGTCGCCGCGATCGGGCGGCCAGGTCATGACATTGCGGAGGAAGAAGCCCTTTCCCATATTTACGGCTATGCCGTGGGGTTCGACATGACGCGCCGCGACCTTCAGGCCGTGGCCAAGAAGGCAGGCCGCCCGTGGTCGCTGGCCAAGGGGTTTGACCAGTCCTGTCCCATTTCGCCCATCGTGCCCGTATCAGCCTGCGGCCATCCCGCCACCGGCGCCATCACGCTTACGGTCAATGGGGAACTGCGGCAGAAAGGCGACCTGTCGGACCTGATATGGTCCGTGGCGGAAATCATTTCCTGCCTCAGCCGCTTTGTATCCCTTGAACCGGGCGACCTGATCATGACGGGCACGCCATCGGGCGTGGGGCCGGTCAGGCGGGGCGATGTGATGCATGGTGTCTGCGCGGGCGTGGGCGAGCTTAACGTCACCTATACCGGTTAGGCCGGATGCGGCACACGTGCCGCCACGGTCGGGGCGGGATGGCGCGCCAGTTCATCAATGAACAGCGCGATCTTGCACGAATGGGCCGTACTGACCGGATGGATGGCGAAAAAGGATATGGGCTCCGGCTCCCATTCCTCCATGACGGGCTGTAACAGTCCCCCGGCCACGTAGCCTTCCACTTCCCACAGGGATTTCTGGACCAGACCCAGACCGGCCAGCGCCCAGTGCACCGGCATTTCGGAATCGGTGGAGGCCAGGCGCGCGCGCACCCGTTCCGTGCGGACCTGCGCGCCGCGCCCCAGCCGCCACTGTGTATGCAGGTGGGGGGTGGGGCCATGGCTCAGGCAGTCATGGTTTTCCAGTTCCGAAGGATGCGTCGGAACCCCCTTGCGCGCCAGATAGGCGGGGCTGCCCACGATCACGCGCCGTGTTTCCATGATGCGCCGCCCGGTCAGCATCGTATCAAGGGCGGGGGTCGCGCGGATGGCGATGTCAAAGCCTTCGCCCACGATATCCGCAACCCTGTCTTCCAGCGTCAGGCTGATACGGATATCGGGATGGCGATGGGCGAACTGCGTCATGAATGGTGTCAGCCACCATCGCCCGAACGGAATGGGGGCCGTGACCCGCAGTTCCCCCGCCGGTGTCGTGGCCATGGCGCGGGTGCGGGCTTCCATCCGTGCGGTCGCTTCCACAATGGCGCAGGCTTCGTGGTAGTAAAGCTGTCCCGCCGCCGTCAGCGCATGGCGGCGCGTGGTGCGCACCAGCAGGCGCGTGCCCATGCGGCGTTCCAGCCGCGCCAGCCGGTCGCTTATGACGGATGTGGCCAGACCCAGTTCCCGCCCCGCGGCGGACAGGCTGCCATGGCGTACAATGGTGACAAATACCGCCATTTCGGTGATGTCACGCATATATTTGATTTCCTTCGTGCAAGCTGCTTCCGGGTAAAGGTGATTATCATCTCCCCGCCCGCACGCCCATAGTTGGCGTGAGGGTGTGCGGCTTTGCACGCCGCTTCGCGCAGAAGGATTGCAAGACATGCATTATCGTCAGCTTGGCCGTTCCGGCCTGCGGATCTCGGCATTCACGCTGGGCACGATGACATTCGGGGGCAAGGGTGATTTCGCCAAGACCGGCAATACCGACCTTGCCGGCGCCCGTCGCCAGATCGACCTGTGCATCGATGCCGGGATCAACATGTTTGATACCGCCGATATCTATTCGACCGGTGTTTCGGAAGAAATTCTCGGCGCTGCCCTCAAGGGGCGTAGCGATGACATCATGGTCACCACCAAGGCCCGGTTCCGTATGGGCGCCGGGGCGAATGACGCCGGTCTGTCGCGCTACCATCTGGTCAGCGCGTGCGAAGCCAGCCTGAAACGTCTGGGTCGTGACCATATCGACCTGTACTACCTGCATGAATGGGATGGTCAGACCCCCCTTGATGAAACGCTGGAAGCACTCGATACCCTGACGCGCGCGGGCAAGATCCGGTATGCGGGGGTTTCCAACTTTTCCGCATGGCACCTGATGAAGGCGCTGGGCACGGCGGAACGCAACCGGCTGATCGCCCCGGTGTCCCAGCAGATCTATTATTCCCTGCAGGCACGCGACGCGGAATACGAACTGCTGCCCCTGGCAGTCGATCAGGGCATTGGCGTGCAGGTATGGAGCCCGCTGGCGGGCGGGCTGCTTTCGGGCAAGTACCGGCGCGGCAAGCCGCAGCCTACGGGCACGCGGCAGATCGAGAACTGGGGCGAGCCGCCGGTTCATGACATTGAAAAACTGTATGACGTGGTGGAAGTGCTGGTCAGCATTGCCGAAGCCCGGGACATTTCCGCAGCGCAGGTGGCGCTGGCGTGGGTGGCCCAGCGTCCCGCCATTACATCGGTCGTGATCGGTGCGCGGACCGAGGCGCAACTGACCGATAACCTCAAGGCCGCATCACTGGACCTGACGGCGGAGGAAATCAGCCGCCTTGATGCCGCCAGCGCGCCGCCGCTCATCTATCCCTACTGGCATCAGGCCAGCACGGCCTCGGATCGCCTCTCGGCGGCGGATCTGCTGCTGCTGGGGCCTGCTGTCGCCAAAAAGGGCTGATCCGTGCGGTTTCCCGCCTGTGCCCGGTCGGGGCAGGCGGGTGCCAGCGTAGGGCGAATGGCCGTTGCGCCGACACGGCAGGCCACACTTGACCTGAATCAAGGTTGCCAACACGGTGCTAATGCTCACCTGTCATCATTATGGAAGGGTCAGCCGTTAACGGCGCGGGACAGTCGGATGGAGGGGGAATCAGCTTCTGGCATCTTGTAATAACATCCGGGTGATCCCATTTGAAATCCAGCGCCATGCCGTTGCCTGTTGAGGGACGGCACCATGGCACAACCAGTTATGTCGCCTGATTGAAAGGGACGAGGAACTTATGAATATCGAGAAATTTACGGAACGCTCACGCGGTTTCCTGCAGGCTGCGCAGACCATTGCGATGCGGGATTACAACCAGCAGTTAACGCCGGAACATCTGCTCAAGGCCCTGCTGGATGATGAACAGGGGGCTGCCGCTTCCCTTATCCGTGCGGCGGGCGGGCAGGTTCCCGCCATTACGGCTGCAAATGACGCCGCCCTTGCCAAGCTGCCGAAGGTGCAGGGCAGCGGTGCGGGCCAGCCGACCGCAACGGGCGATCTTGTACGCGTGCTTGATGCCGCCGAACAGGGCGCGCAGAAGGCTGGTGACGAATTTGTGGCGCAGGACCGGCTGCTGGCCGCCATCGCCGCGTCCGAAACGCCGGCGGGGCAGGCCATGCGGGGCGGGGGCGCCACACCGCAGGCGCTGGACAAGGCGATTGCAGCCATCCGCAAGGGACGCACAGTGACAAGTGAAAACGCAGAAGCCAATTTCGACGCGCTGAAGAAATATGCGCGCGATGTGACGGAAGTCGCCCTGCAGGGCAAGCTGGACCCGGTGATCGGTCGTGACGAGGAAATCCGTCGCGCCATTCAGGTCCTCGCCCGCCGCAGCAAGAACAATCCCGTCCTGATTGGTGAACCGGGCGTGGGCAAGACCGCCATTGTCGAAGGGCTGGCCCAGCGTATCGTCAACGGCGACGTGCCGGAGGCGCTGAAAAACAAGAAGCTGCTCTCCCTCGACATGGGCGCGCTGGTCGCTGGTGCGAAATTCCGTGGTGAATTCGAGGAACGGCTGAAAGCCGTCCTGAAGGAAATCGAATCCGCCGAAGGCCAGATCATCCTCTTTATTGATGAAATGCACACGCTGGTCGGTGCCGGGCGCAGCGATGGCGCGATGGATGCATCCAACCTCATCAAGCCCGAACTGGCGCGCGGCGTGCTGCACTGCATCGGTGCGACCACGCTGGATGAATACCGCAAGTATATCGAGAAGGATGCGGCCCTCGCCCGCCGGTTCCAGCCGGTCTACGTAGGTGAGCCGACGGTGGCTGACACCATCTCCATCCTGCGTGGCATCAAGGAGAAATACGAACTCCATCATGGTATCCGTATTTCTGATGGCGCGCTGGTGGCGGCGGCGACCCTGTCCAACCGCTACATCACCGACCGTTTCCTGCCCGACAAGGCCATCGACCTTGTGGATGAGGCCGCAAGCCGCCTGCGCATGCAGATCGACAGCAAGCCCGAAGAACTTGATGAACTGGACCGCCGTCTGATCCAGCTCAAGATCGAACGCGAAGCCATCCGCAAGGAAGACGATGCGGCCAGCAGGGAACGGCTGGGCAAGCTGGAAGCCGAACTGTCCGAACTGCAGGAAAAGTCCGATGCGCTGACAGCTGCGTGGCATGCGGAAAAGGATCGCGTCAACGCGGTGCAGAAGCTGCAGGAAGAGATGGACCAGATCCGCTCGGATATCGAGATTGCCCAGCGCAAGGGTGATCTGGCCCGGGCATCGGAGCTGATGTACAGCCGCCTGCCGCAGCTTCAGGCCCAGATTGCCAAGGCGCAGGAAGAAGCGGACCAGATCAGCAAGGGCGACGGCATGGTCAGCGACACCGTGACCGATCAGGGTATCGCCGCTGTCGTGTCGCGCTGGACCGGTGTGCCGGTGGACCGGATGCTGGAAGGCGAACGCGCCAAGCTGCTGCGCATGGAAGATGAACTGCGCAAGAGCGTGGTGGGTCAGGAACCGGCGCTGAAGGCGGTGTCCAACGCCGTACGTCGTGCCCGCGCCGGATTGCAGGACCCCAACCGTCCTATCGGTTCGTTCCTGTTCCTGGGCCCGACTGGTGTGGGCAAGACGGAACTGTGCAAGGCGCTGGCCCGCTTCCTGTTCGATGACGAAAAAGCCCTGCTGCGTATCGACATGAGCGAGTTCATGGAGAAGCATGCGGTCTCCCGTCTGGTTGGCGCGCCTCCGGGTTATGTCGGCTATGAGGAAGGTGGCGTGCTGACCGAGGCCGTGCGCCGGCGTCCCTATCAGGTCATCCTGTTTGATGAGGTGGAGAAGGCGCATGAAGATGTCTTCAACATCCTTCTGCAGGTGCTGGATGATGGCCGCCTGACGGACGGGCAGGGGCGGACGGTTGACTTCCGCAATACCCTGATCGTGCTGACCAGCAACCTTGGCTCCGAAGTGCTGGCCCATCTGCCGGATGGGGAAGCGGTCGAGACCGTGCGTCCCGAAGTCATGCAGGTCGTGCGCAATCACTTCCGGCCCGAGTTCCTCAACCGTCTGGATGAGATCATCCTGTTCTCCCGCCTGCAGAAGGCGGATATGGGCAAGATCGTGGAAATCCAGATCGGGCGCCTGCGCAAGCTGCTGGCCGAGCGCAACATCCAGCTCCGTCTGGACAAGGGGGGCGAGGAATGGCTGGCGAACGAAGGCTACGACCCCGTGTATGGCGCCCGTCCACTCAAGCGCGTGATCCAGCGCGCCTTGCAGAATCCGCTGGCCGGACTGCTGCTGGAAGGCACCATTCATGATGGGGAAACGGTTACGGTCGATGCCAGGGACGACCACCTGACCATCAATGGCACCGAGGTGGAAGCCGACTGATAACGGCTATCCATACCGGATCAGGAGAAAGGAGGGGCTTGCCCCTCCTTTTTTCATTTATTTTTCATTTTTCTTCCGGTTTTTTGGTTCGGATGGGGAATGG
>ERZ746981.302-NODE-302-length-25272-cov-29.636158_pt1 | contig 25272 bp, 20 predicted proteins | sample MGYA00374948_ERZ746981 | MGnify/ENA primary metagenome ERZ746981 (study PRJEB28757, sample SAMN06711160) | food metagenome | host: microorganism | place: China:Harbin | collected 2017-01-30 | study: EMG produced TPA metagenomics assembly of the Analysis of...
TACAACTGTCATCTGTATAAAAAGCGTCACCTCATCGAAAACATGTTCGCGAAACTCAAGGACTGGCGACGTGTTGCGATCAGATACGACCGCTGCGCCCATACATTCATGTCTGCTATCCACTCGCAGCAAGCGTCATCTTCTACCTCAAGGAATGAGTCCTGAGCCTAGGGAATAGGTGTCTCAAGCCTGCCTTCCGCGATTTTTTCCGTTACTCCGGTGATTGTCTCCATTGGCACGACCATCGTTCTGATGGACAGCGCAAGGGACGTTGCTATGGCTCCCGTCTGGATAATGCTGATCAGAAGTCCTGTGTCTGCAAGAACGTTACCAGCGCCCCAAACCAGGACGGAGCTGAAGCTCACAATCACCAGAAGAAGAGACAGAATCACCGGCCCGATATACAGTGCTTTAACTTTTTTCCTGATTGGGGCAGTCTCTTCCAGCCATGACAAAAACATAAACATATCCAGGTGGTAATCAGCATATTTATCTGGGGTGAATATAAATTATCATTCCATATGTTCACTAAAAATTGGTGAATTTTGAAAATTCGGGAAATTATTGTTCAAAGCTGTATGTTGTTTCGTCCAGACAGCGGACATTTCCCCAAAAGCCAGTTCCCGGTGCGCCAGTGAAGGATTTAGATCGGGTGCAAGCCTGAGGCTGCACGCCGCCTTCGAATGGCAGAGGTATTTGATTTGTATTTAAAATGTACAGGCTGATTTGTTCTGAACAAAAATGGCCTCAATTTTTCCCTCTGTGCTTCCCCCTGAAGCCTGGCCACCTGAAGTATTAAATATTGTGCAGCTCACCTGCTCCGATAACCATAGGCAGCATGTATTAAATCCTAAGGACCGGACGGTGTCATATTTTCGATTGATCCGGCTAAAACTTCACGGGCGGATAGACGTGGCAGCGACAGACACAATGTCCACTGTCATAGAACGTCTTATCCGTGAACCTTCGTATGTTCCGAAGGCGTCAGAAGGACAAGAAAAACAGTTACGACGAGCAGTTGCATGGGGCGTAGTCGTAAAAAGAAGTGTGGTAACCGGCTTTCCCGCGCCAGGTGCACGTCGCCAGCAAGAGTTGCAAGCATTCCTCCTGTTGCTAAGCGCCATGAAAGTCTGGACGAAAATAAAATGGTGCTCAGACCGAGAAAGTGCATTGCAAGAAAAATGACAGGATCGGACACCTGCGGGCCTTTCGGATTGTAGAAACTCGCGCCCCGGTGCACGCCCGCGAAGAAACAGAATAATCCGCCCGTCCACACCCGTGCGAAGCGTTCGATTGCCGGCACGCAGGAGCCCGGAAGTACGCGTCGTCCTATTAAACAGACGCCGAGCATCAGGACCGCCGCCCATCCTAACACTCCACCCTCAGCGGGTGTACGACTGGCCTCTGCTTCGATGCCTTTGTGGATACGGATCGTCATCATTCCTCGCACGAGTTACTAAGCATGATTGTAACGGCGGAGGAGATGACTGAGAAGAAGAGGGAACGTTTAGCTATGATAATGCAGTGCAGCCCGGCCCCACCCCACTTCCGGGGCGGGATGCAGGGCATTATTCATTCTCATCCAGGACCTCGCAAACCTGGAAGGTGCTACTGAATTTCTGGTGTGAATATTGCGGCACAGATGAATGACGAGGGCACGCAAACCGTATCTCTTCCGCATTAGCGATGAAGAGTGATCGCTGATTATTCCGCTTCGCCATCTTATGAAGAAAGACGGGGAATAACGTCATCATGACCTGCGGTTTAACTGCGTATTATGGCGGGCAGGAAGGGTGAACTGACAGCGGCAATTATTAAACAGGAGGACATCTCACGTCCGAGTCCGGAAAGGTGACAGTTCACTCAGCCGAAGCCTTTTTCCGTCCACGCCGGACTTCAGGAATTTTTGTGCCTTTCGGTTCACTGTCGTCAGCCTGAGCGGAAATTTTCCGGCCCAGTCCGATCTCCCGCGCAAGGGCGGAACGTTTCTCCGCATAAGCCGGTGCAACCAGTGGATAATCTGCTGGCAGGCCCCAGCGGGCGCGATATTCCTCAGTGGTCATGTTGTAAGAGGACATCAGATGCCGCTTCAGCATCTTCAGTTTCTTACCGTCCTCCAGACAGATAATGTAATCAGGGAACACCGACTTCCTGACCGGAACAGCGGGAACAGGCGCTTCAGGCTGAGCCCGGCCCTGGGCCGCTTTAGCCAGCGCATCATAGACCTGCTGAATAAGCAGTGGGATCTTCTCGACCGGCGTAACATTATTCGCGATATGACCCGAGACGATATCAGCGGTCAGCGCACGCATTACATCGATATCAGTCATTTTATTTTCAGACATGATCTGTCTCCCGGAAAACTTCTGGAATGAATATAGACTGCCATAATCGCGAAGGAAAATGTAATTCTGTAATTTTGTGGCCGGAACAGGTTTTATATAAATAATATCATCTGCGAACAAACCTGCTCTGCCAGATCTGATCTGTGAGCGGGTCTTTTTTTCTCTTTCCGGCTGCCTTATCCGGGGAAATTCGTTCTGATGCGTGGTGGGTATCCGAGAGACATCCGGTTCTGGCCCGAACCGGTTCTGACAGTGCGACGGCGACTGTCAGAATACGATACTCTCATCGCATGGATAAAAAGCAGCATAAGCTTTGTTATGCGACAAATGTGCGTCGAACTCTGCCGCCGGATGTGCTTGCCTGTCTTTCGGAACCGGCTATCAGGAAGGACATATGCAACTTATTTCCTCGCAGAGATTCACGTGGACGCGCTCTGGTCATAATATTCGTCTAATTCTGTGAACAATTAAGGCATGAGCCAGAAACATCACTGGAGCATGAACCTGCTCGTGGCTGCGGAAGCATAAAGAGGCAGCTTCAGAACACTTTTTTGCAAATCGGTCATTTTTAAAAATAACAGAGAGATCGGTACTTTAAATGCTTTTTCTGTGCGGTGCGCAGCATCCACGCAATCATAAGCATCTGGTTTTCTGACAGCCAATAATCTGGCTGGCTATGACAAGCATGGATCGGAGGAGACCGCCTGTGAGACAAGTTCCGGAAACGCGAGTTATCGCCCTGCATGTATCGCCCTGCATGTGCCGCCCGGTACGTCACTGACCAGAGTGCTATGCGGGCCGTGGCAAACAGTCTGTCGACCGGGCGTCCTCTTCCCTCACCTGTCATGCCACAGATTCCTGTCCAGTGGACTGCCAGAACGGCGAAGGGTGTCACGCGCCCTGCACGAGTTTCTGGCTCTTCATAATCAGTCGTGCCAGCAAAAAAGCGTGCTGATCCTGAGCTTTGTTCCTGAACGCCTGAGTACCTCGCCACGCATTGAAGAAAGGCTCACGAAATATGAGCCGCGAGAACTCTGGCGGCTTCCGACTGGCGGCTATGAAATACAACCCGAGATTGCCCGAGACAATATTTACATTCTTCGTATCTCGTACAACCAGGAGCAGCGACAGGAGTAACCGAAGGCGTCTTTCGCGTGACAGTCTGGCATCCCGTTTTCATAGGCAAAAGCGTAACCTCCTTGCCCGCATATATGTCGCAATATCGGGATGTTCGTTTCATTTCCGTCCGTAAAGACCTTCACAGTTACTCTGTCACTGCACCGGAAGTCTGGTCCTAACCAAAGGTAAACGAATAGGCTGCGATACTGGTGTCGAAGAAGTGTACCTTAAACGTGTGTTCTCTGATGTCACCGGACTGCCGCACAAGCTGATACAGTCTTGTCTCTGCGACGACTACCTCTCCGGACTGGTCCGTATCGATGCCATGACTGGCGCCAGGTGGAGCACCATCGATCGAAATTGTGAAACGAACCGGTTTTGAGCCGTCAGCATGACCAAGAACGAGATGCAAATCCCGGGTCCGAAACCGGTACGTTATGTCCCCTTCGAGTGTATTGAGGATCACGCGTTCTGGTCCGATTGTCCAGTCACCCTCCAGACTCAACTGATTACTCGCCGGATTTCCCGCAGTATATCGTTCAGCCTCATCACGTCTGATGCCTTCGGGAGACGCAGAGCCTGTTGTCCTCTTATAGCCGAGATAGAAGGCCGCCGAGAATGACCTTGCGGCGGGTGTCCCTTTTGCGCTCCTCAGCATTCTGTCGGGCGAGCAAAGCCTGCTAACGAGCTTTGGCCTGTTCGGCCCGTTGCCTGACGCGTTCGAGAGGGTGCACTTCTGATTTCCTTCATGTTTTTCTGCAGGATAGGACGAAAAAAACGATAGCCGTCCAGAGCAGAAGTAATGCGTAAATCCAGTCAATGCATAAGAAGAAAAAGACACCAAGATATCCCGCTATCATCGCGGTTTTTCTATAAAGGTCTCTGCTCATAATACAATTATAGTCCTCGCTACGAAGGAGTGAAGGGCGCACTTTGGCGTTACTTCGCAATGCGTGCGTGAGGGACGTTCCTTCTCAGAATCCTTCCTGAACGCAGCCAGTCGCGGCGATCTATCATCTGTTCGTCAAATCCATCTCGCGTTCGTCCGGTCGTGGTGGCTATCGCCTATCGTGCCGGACAGCAGCCGCCGGACAGCCGCATGGCCTCAGCCAGGATTACGCTCAGGACTCATTCTTTAAGCCAGAAGATGAAGGTTGCTGCGATATGGATTGCTGACATGAATGTGTGACCACACGATCCCATATTCCGCCTCGCCCAGCAGTCGACCGGCAGCATTGCAGCTTACACCCGCCGTCAGCGCGCCGCATGTCCGCGCGGTGGCGCAGGTGCAGAGGTGGCTCCGCTGGCCAGCCGAAGGTCGGTCCCAGTTCGACACCCATCCTGAAGCCCGACCCGCCCCGACGTCCCCGCGCCGACATAGAACAGTCGCCCGCCTCGCCGCAGGCGCGGCAGCGCGGCATTCATTACAGCCTTGATCTCCGGCATAGCGCGGGTCCCGATGCTCGCTGCAACTGGCGCATTGGTGTCGGTCATAGCGATCCTGTGGGACGGGTGAGTTTGCGAATCTATATATTGCCGAAATAATACCATTTAAAAACCAATGTCTATATGGTCTTATTATGGTATTAACTAAAAATGCGGTCCCTGACCCGAACGGAGGGCAGGAACAATATGTCGACATGCGATCTTCTGGTGATGGGCCTCTATCTCGCATCCACGCCGCTGCTGACGCTGTGGATAGTGGGACGGCAGAAAAGCGCCCGGGCCTACCTGGGCGGTACCCACGACCTGCCCTGGTGGGGAATCTGCCTGTCGCTGGTGGCGACTGAGACATCCACCATGCTCACCGTTGTCAGCCTGCCCGGTGTGGCAGTCCATCGCGGCATGGTCTTTGTCGGGCTGGCGATTGGCTATCTCCTAGGGCGCTGTCTGGTCGCGTGGCTGCTGCCGCGCTATTTCGCGGGACATCTGAGTACACCGTATCAATTCTTAGGTCGGCGCTTTGGTGCAGCGCGCGGTGTCCCTGACTTTTCTGGTAACGCGGGTGATCGGCGAGGCCGTGCGGCTGCTGGTCGGAACGTTGCCGCTCGCCATCTGTTGTCGGCATTCCATCTGCCGCACACCCCTCGGGCTATCATGGTTACGCTGATGGTGATGACGCTGCTCTACACTGTGATCGGCGGACTAAACGCCGTCATCTGGTCCGATGTCATTCAGCTCTGCACCTATCTGCTGGGGACGATCCTCTGCGCTGCCGTTATCTGGCACGCGCTAGGTCCCGGCATGATCGGCGGCGGCGTCATGGCTATGGCGTCGCATGGTACCGACCATCTGATGGCACAGCGCATCCTGGCCGCCCGCAGCCTGTGCGACGCAAGGCTGGCGCTGGTCGCCAACGCGCTGGTGGTCGGATTGCTGTTCGGTGCGCTCTCGCTGCTGAGTATCCTGCTGTCGACCGCGCCGACAGGTGCGTCCTACCAATCTCTGCGCGGCGACGACACTTTCCATACTATATCATTCATGATGCCCCATCCAGCCTGTCCGGCCTGCTGGTCGCCGGCATTCTCAGCGCCGCCATGACCGACTTCCCGGCGCAATGCCGAAGTCTGGCTGGTGCCACAGGCCTGCGCGACCTGCCCCTGGCCCGCTGCCTCTGGGCGGCGCTGCTGATTGTCGTGGCGCAAGCCTTTGGCCGGAGCATGACCTCGCTGGTCGTGCTCGGCCTGTCAGTCAGCGCCTATGCGTATGGCACGATGCTTGGCGCCTTCTTGTTCGGTCTGTCCGCACGTCGCATCGGCGGTCACGCCGTGCTGGTTGCCTACGGCGCGACGCTGGCGGCCATGGGGCTGGTCGAACTCTGGATCCGCCCCGGCGGCCAGGTCATCAGCTTCGCATGGATCGTGCCACTGGGCGTTGTCCTGTTTACCTTCTTCGGCATCCTTGCTTCCGGTTTCACAAATCTTCGAAGGGCCATCCCATGACGATAACCCGCCGAATAGCCCTTGGGGCCTCCCTGGGGAGCGGTATTCTGGCCGCCACTATGCCGCGCGCGCGGGCGACATGCGCCCCGTCGACACAGATCCGGACTGGCTTTGAGCGACTGCGGGCGGACAGCTATCGTATGCTGGCTGGCCACAAGGTGGGCCTGGTCGCCAACCCGACCAGCGTTGATCGCACTCTGCGGCATATCGCCGATATCCTGCACGCGGCGCCGGGCGTCACACTGAAAGCAATCTTCGGGCCGGAACACGGGTTTCGCGGCTCCGCACCTGCCGGAGCGTCGGAACCCCGCACAACCGACGAGGCAACCGGTGTCACCGTCTTCGACATCTACGACACATCAGGTCCACCGCTGGACCGTATCCTCCAGACATCCGGTATCGACCTGCTGCTGTTCGACATTCAGGATATTGGGGCACGATTCTACACCTATATATGGACGCTGTACGACGTCATGCAGGCCTGTGCCCGACTGGCAATTCCTGTCATCGTGCTGGATCGTCCCAATCCGATCGGTGCCGTGGCACCCGCCGGCCCGGTGCTGCAACCGGCCTGTGCTTCCTTCGTCGGCCGCGCCCCGATCGCTCTGAAACATGCGATGACAATGGGCGAACTGGCGCTGTTCTTCCACCGCTACTGCATCTCCATTCCTGCGGCACCACCACGCATAGTGGCGATGGAGGGCTGGGCGCGTGCCCTGTTCTACGACCAGACAGACCTGCCATGGGTCACTCCGAGCCCTAACATGCCGACGATCGAAACCGCTATCGCCTATCCCGGTACCTGCCTCTTCGAAGGCACGGTTCTGTCTGTCGGGCGCGGCACGTCGCTGCCGTTCCTGCAACTGGGTGGCCCGGAAGTCGATGCACGCCAGTGGGTCGCCACCCTGCGACAGGCCAGCCTGGCGGGCGTGGCGTTCCGCGAGACCTGGTTTACTCCTGGCACTTCGGTCGATCGCGACCGGCTGGTTCACGGTCTTAATCTGGTCATCACGGACCGGTGGCGTTTCGACGCGCTGGCGACCGGTCTCGCGCTGCTCCGCGCCGCCCGCCCCCTATGCCAGGGGACGTTCTGGCGCGAAGACGGACAGACGATCGACCGGCTCAGCGGCACCAATACCATCCGCCATGCCATTGATGCGGGCACCGGTCCGGCCGCAATCGAAGCGACCTGGCAGGCCGACCTTGCGGTCTTCGCGCGTCGGCGGCGCGATGTCCTGCTCTACCGATCCTGACAGGGAGGCGCATACTTGTATCCTGATACGGAGACAAGCGCACTCAGACTGCCCTGGTGACCCGCCGCGGATAGGGCCTGGCTTGCCAGCGCCAACATGTTCGGGTGTGTGGACTGGCCGGGGCAATCTGTGCGCGACCGTCGCCCGACTGCCGGACCCGGATCTGAAAGTGCTGGTTTTGGGATGCCCGGTTACGCCGGAATGGATCGTGACCCTCGTCCCCGCATCCGATGCACCCGCGTCGTCATCTCCCGCTACGTAATTCCGAGGGCCCGCGCCGTGGCGGTCGCCACATCGTGACGCAGCTGCGTGATCTGTCGCGCGTGGCTGCCATCGGGATGCACCCGATTCGTCAGGATCAGCACGAAACTGTCGCTGGCCGGGTCCATCCACAGCGAGGTACCGGTAAAGCCGGTATGGCCGAATGATCCCACGGGGAACAGATCGCCACGCGGCGCGGAATAATGGGTCGCGATGTCCCAGCCCAGGCCGCGCAGGTCCGGGCTGCCGGCCGGCTGCTGCGGCGTAGTCATCAGCAGCACCGTCTCCCGTTTCAGCGGAAAGTTACCGGGCCGGCCGGCTCGACGGTCCAGCAGGGCCTGGGCATAGACCGACATGTCGTCGGCGTCGGAGAACAGACCTGCATGACCCGCAACCCCGCCCATGCGACGCGCCGTCGGATCATGCACCACCCCACGCAGGATCGTATGATTCTCGTCGAACTGGGTCGGTGCGATCTGCGCGATCTGCGCGGCATCGGGACGGAAGCCGGAATGAACCATCCCCAGCGGCGTGAGGATGTAACGCGTGGCGTAAAGATCCAGCGACAGACCACTCACCGTCTCCACCAGCAGCCCCAGCGTAATGAAATTGACGTCGCTATAGACGAAACGGTCGCCAGCCGGCCGATCGGGCCGCGTCGCCATTACGCGGCGCACCGCCGCATCTCTGCCTTGCCAGGGCGTGGACAGGCCCAGGTCTGGCGGCAGGCCGGAATAATGGGTCAGCAACTGGCGGATGGTAATGTCCTGCTTTCCGCCTGCGGCAAAGGCCGGCAGGCAGCGCGCCACCGGCTCGTCCAGCGTGAAGGCCCCCTGCTCCCACAGTTGCATTACCGCCAGCGCGGTAATCGTCGGCTTGGTCAGTGACGCCATGTCGAAGAGGGTGGTCCAGTTTTCCGGCTCGGGAACCGGCAGAAGAGCACGATGGCCATAGACCCCGCGATAGACGACCCGTCCGCCATGTCCCACCGCCGCGACTACGCCCGGCACGTCGCCGCGCGCCGCAGCGTCCTGCAGCAGACACCCCACCGGCGTGAAATTAGCCCCGGTGGGACACGACGCGCAGCCGACGCCTCCCAGCGCCAGGCTCATTATGCCAGCGCCGCGTAGCAAAGAGCGCCGGTCCGGACCGACCGGACGCGGCTCAGGGGATGTCGGCGTGGGCAAGTGCGTCAAGGATCTCTTCCTCCACACGGGTGAAATAGGAATAGTGGCCCGGACGCGTGTCCGGGTCGGAGGGATAGCCGGTAGCGGCAAACAGTAATGCGTCACCGGTTGAGGGGTCGTACCACAGGCCGGAATGCAGTCCGTAAGCATTGCCCAGATGCCCGCGCAGGCCACCGCGATAACCCGGATAGGGCGTATCCCCCCGACCAGCGGCGTCATGCCGCCCCAGCAAGCAAATCACGGACAGGCCGTAGCAATCGATTGGTCCCTCGCCATCGGCACCGGACAGGCCGTTATGTCCGTTATAAACCCAGGTCGGATGCTCCATCATCGTCACCGACGCCGGCGACAACACCCGCACGCCGTCAAGTGTGCCCCGGTTCATCATCAGTCGTGCAATCCGCGCCATCTCGGGGATCGACAGCCGCAGGCCACCCTGCGGCGAGAACAGGGTGCCGTTGCTGCCGATCCGGTAATGCGCGAGTTGCTCCGGCGTCCAGCCGTGCAGGGGGCGGTCGTCGATGGTGGCGACCAGTCCCTGCGGCAAATGACGGTACAGCGTGGCCAGCGCGCCGGTATCGGGCAGTGCCAGCGGATCATAGCCGCCGGCAATGCCCGCCGGGTCCAGCACGCGCTTGCGCATATAACGGTCGAAACGTTCCCCGCTGACCCGTTCGATGATCGTGCCGACCAGCCCATAGCAGAGATTGCAATATTCGAACCACGCTCCGGGTTCGCGTCCTGCGCCGTGGGCGAAATGGTCGCCCGTCGGTCCGGGTGGATGCGCGGCGTCAAACAGCCTGGCGATATCCTGTCCCGGCGGAATCAGATAACCCTGCGCGTCACGAATGCCCGATGTATGGTTCAGCAGCATGCGCACCGTAATGGGCAGGGCAGGGAACGTGGGATTGCGCAGCGTAAAACCCAGATAGGCCGACGCATCGTCATCCAGTCGCACCTTCCCCTGCTCGACCAGCCGCATCAGCCCGATCGTGGTGACGAGCTTGGAGACCGAGGCGATACGAAATCGCGTCTCCGGCGTTACAGGCAGTACGTCGCCATCGATATGGTAGCGAGAACCGCTGTAATGGGTGTACACGATACGCCCGTCATGCAGCCGTGCAGCCGCAAGTCCTGCCAGCGGCCGCGCTTCGCCGTGCTGTACGACCGTTTCCAGCGCTGCATCGGTTTCGGCAGCATCGGCGGCCTTCGCCACGGCCGGCAGAGCACTCAGCGCGAGCGACAGTAGCAGCGAACCGGTTCGGACAAAGCGGGCCATGCAGGCAGATCCTTCCTGACGATGACGAACAGACAACTACGCAACAGATCCGCCGGCGGCTTCGCCGCCAATCAGCATCGCCAGCAGGGCGGCACAGCCGGGCGCAAGCGTGAAGCCCAGCGCCCCTTGCCCCGCATTGACCAGCAGATTAGCCCGCCCCGTACGTCCCACCACCGGCAGGCCGGTTGGTGTGGCGGGCCGGAGGCCAGCCCATGCGTCCGCCTCGTCGTAGGCTCCGGCATCCGGAAAACTGGCCTGTGCCAGCTGTCGCAACTGCGCAATCCGCCCAGGCGTGGGCCTGTCGTCAGCGGCACCGATATCGACCATGGCAGCAATACGGAACCGCTCGCCCAGCCGGGCATAGACGACGCGGTTATCATAGTCAGTGACGCTGATGCCGGGCGTAGCCCTGCCCCTGGCCGACATGGTCAGGCTGTAACCTTTCAGGCCGTATAACGGGATATCTTCTCCTATGGCGCGGAGCAATGCGCGCGTACCCAACCCGGCGGCAACGACAATCAGGTCGCTCTGGCTGACCGTCTGACCGTCGATCCGTACCGCACAGCGATTGCCCGAGGTTGCCTCCAGGGTTGCAACACCCCGTATATGCGTGAAATCCGGGCTGGCGACCAGTCGCGCCAGCAACGCGTGGCAGAACAGATGGCAGTCGCCAACCTCCTCGCCGGGGCTGAAAATACCGCCCGCCAGCACGCCGCGCAGCGCCGCCAATGCCGGTTCGCGGGCCAGGCATTCGGCGCCCGTCAGTACCGACTGCGCGTCGGGTTGCGTAATGGCCCGCGCGGCATGCGCCAGCGTGGCCGCGCTGCGATGAACGATCATTTTGCCAGGCCGTCGCCAGCAGAACCCGTCCAGCCCCTCATCGCGCCATTCCGTCATGACCCGTTGCCCGAGCAGGGCAAGATCCAGCAAACGATGCGCATGGACCCGATTGGTCCTGGCCCGACATGCCGCGAGAAAGGACAACAGCCACCGCCACTGATCGCGGTCGGCGCGCAGCCGCAACGAAACCGGGGCGCCGGGACGTGTCATCCATGCCAGAGCCTGGCGCGGCACGCCCGCATCGGCAAGTGGCGATACATAGCGATAGCTCAGCTGCCCGCCATTAGCGAAGCTGGCGCCGTGACCAACTTCGTGCAGTTGTTCCACCAGCCGGACGACATGGCCTTGCCGGATCAGGGCATAAGCGGTCGACAACCCGACGACGCCACCCCCGATGATGGTAACCGAACACGCTCGCCCCATTGTTCTGACTGCATCCTCTCTTTGCGAGGCCGCCCGGTTCCTGTCGCATGGCCTGGCCGCATTCATAATAAGATGGGTCCAGGGGCAGGTACCAAATTCCAAAATGAGGCCCGGTATTAACCATGGGTTATCTGTGCTGGGAAACAGCCACCGGTCAGTCCGGCAGATCGCCCAGCGTGCTGATGAATTCGTCACGCAGAATCTCCAGCAGCGACTGAGCGATGCGCGAGAGGGCGTAATCCTCGCGAAAAATGACGCTGCATTCGACATGCAGAGGCGGGTCGAGCTGCAGCGGCGCCGGCAGTTCCCGGTCGTGCAAGGCAGTAAAGGCATCGACGAGAGTGCAGCCCATGCCCTGTTTAGCCAGCTGGGCGGCCATGTAATGGGTGCGGACACGTATGCTGGCCCGGGGCTCCTGGCCTGCGCGACGCAACGCGCTGCCCATCACCCACGCAGTCGGATCATTGTCACTCAGCCCGATCCAGCGATCGGGAGGGATGTCCTCAATTCGTACCGGCCCGTGATCGCGCGTCTCATCGAGCAATAGCAGAGGTACGTCGGCGATCTTCTCCGAGGTCAGGCCTGGCTCATCATAGGTGCCGAATACGATGCCAAGATCCAGATCGTGCTTCAGCAGTCTCGCTACGATTTCAGGTCCGTGCAGTGTGTCGACTGTCAGGAGATTGCCCGGCGCCAGCCGCGAATAACGCCCGATCACCCGTGGCACAACACTCAGCCCCAGGCTGGGAACGCAGCCGATGGACAGTTCGTGGCCGCTGCGGCCCTGGCGAAGTTCTTCCGTCAGCCGATCGAGCGCGGTCAGCTGCTCGAAGATGTAATTAACACGTGGAATCATGATCCGCGCCTCCCGTGTGGGCACCAGCCGCCCTCCTTTCCGGTCGAACAGTGCGAAACCCAGCGATTGCTCGGCATAGCGCAGGACCTTGCTGGCCGCAGGCTGTGAGACATGCAGCATCTCAGCCGCGCGGTTCAGCGAGCCGGCGGCCATGATGCAATAGAATAATTCGATATGACGCAGACGCATGACATTCCCGGAAACGAGTCTCGGATGGTTCCACGGGCAGCAGTTCGGACCGGTCAGCCGAAATGCGGTGCGATACCCGGGAAGTTAACCTGAATTTATATGTTGAGCACATTTCGGCATTTGACCAGAACTATTACGACATCGTTTCATTCCATTACGAAACCATGTCAGACGCCGGCGGCCCCCGTCCTGTGCATGAATTCGGGCAAAGTCACGACGCAACCTTCTGTTCAGGGATCTGCTCACATCATGGCTCCATCGTTCGACAGAAAATGGCTCCTGCCGCTTCCGGTCCTGGCCGGTGCGATCGTCCTGGTACCGGCGGCCAACGCGCAGACGACCTCCGCTATCGCCCCGCAGACGCACAAAACCATTACGAAACGGGCGGTCACGTCCCGCGCGCCGGCGGATACGGTTCTGCCGGGAAAGACTGCACAGGTGTCCGTGAAACCGGCAATGCCTCCGGAGGCCGCCGCGCCGGTCCCGACGGCACGCCTGACCCGGGCGCAGATAACCCGTCTGGTCACCTCTCCGGTGACCGAGCCGGGTCCGGCGGAATCCGTGGTAGTCACAGGCTCGCTGTTATCAACTTCCAATAACACCAATGCCAATCCGGTGCAGATCATCACTGCCAGAGACATTCAGCGCACCTCAGCCACCACCCTGTCGGACTATCTGCAACGACTGCCGTCGATGGGCACGTCGGGCAGCTATAACACCACAACCAATGGCGGCGGTGGCATCGCCTGCCCCGATATTCGCAATCTGGGCTCCAACCGGGTGCTGGTGCTGGTCGATGGCAAACGGCAGGTGCAGGATGGCGGTTCAGGATCGTCCTGCGTCGACCTCAACTCCATCCCGTCCTCAATGGTCTCCAGCATTGAAATCCTGAAAGACGGCGGATCGGAACTGTACGGTGCCGACGCGGTATCAGGTGTTATCAACATCAAACTGAAACATAATCTGACGACGGGCAATGTCACGCTTAAGGGAGGACTGACCCAGTACGGTGATAACCGTACAGGCATGATCTCGGCGATCAAGGGGTTCGATTTCGACCATCATCGCGGCAACATTACGATTGGCGGTCAGTATCTCAGCCAGGGATCGATTATGCAGCGTGACCGTTCCTGGGCTTATAATCCGCAGATCAACAATCCCGCACCTGGTGGCGCGGTCGTCTTCGGATCAGGAATTACGCCGACCACCACGGCTATTGTCGGCGGGGTTGAGATGTTCCCCAATGGTAAAGGCGGTTTTGCGCCACTGACATCATCCGAGCGCTATAATTACGGCCCGGAGGGCACGCTGTATCAGTATATCCAGACCTCGACCCTGACAGGCGATGCGCATTATGATGTCGACGATCACCTCACTTTATACGCGAACGTGCGGTACACACATAAATCGTCGCAGGCCCAGCTCTCGCCCGAACCGCTGACTGGCAGCGTGGGGGCGAACGACCTGCCGGCCGCCTATGTTCTGCCTGCGGGCAATCCTTACAATGTCTGGGGCGAAAATGTCAGTATGTACCAGAGGACGACTCAGTTCGGTGACCGCCAGTACGATTCGTCCAACGACACCTGGCAGGTCGTCGCGGGCGGCAAGGGCACCATCATCGGCAACTGGAAATACGACGCCTCCATGACCTATGGCGCCACCCAGAACACGCTGCGTACCCAGGGTATGGTCAATTACGCCGATGTCCTGGAAGAGCTGGGCGTCTCATCCGCTGGCGGCAGCGTGCATTACGATCCGACAGTATGCACCAGCCAGCCAGGTTGTACATTAATTAACCCGTTCCAGACTTGGCCAACATCGGCCGTTAACTATGCTAAGCACACCGAAATCGATCATTCGACCTATCAGCTTCGCGATTTCAACCTGCGTGTCAATAATAACGAGCTTGTCAAGCTGCCCTACGAGGGTAGCGGCCCGATCGGCCTGGCTCTCGGACTGGAACATCGCAGCGAACAACTGTCTTACGCCGCTGACCCGGTGGTGCAGGCGGGTGATATCGCAGGCAGCTATACCTCCTCCATGGGCGGCGGCTTCAACGCAACCGAAATTTACGGAGAAGCCAAGATCCCGCTGCTGCATAACATGCGCTTCGCCAAAGACCTGACGGTTGATGCACAGGGGCGCTGGTCGCACTACAATACCTTCGGCAATACCCAGAACTGGAAGGCCAGCATCAACTGGGCGCCGATACGCGACATCCGCTTCCGTGGCACGCTGGGAACCTCATTCCGGCAACCAAATGTCTATGAACTTTATGGCGGCCAGTCGGTCGGCTATCCCGCCGCGATCGATCCCTGCACCCGCCCTTCCTATTACGGCGCAGCTGCGGCAACGGTCCTGGCAAACTGCGCACGGTATGGTGCCAACCTGGCCCATCCGTCACAGGCCTATGCCAACCAGTTGCCAACCCTGGAAGGTGGCAATCCTAAACTACGTCCGGAAGTTGGACGCACCTACACGTTCGGCACAGTGGTAACGCCACACTGGTTCCCCGGCCTGTCGGCGTCGGTCGAGTACTGGCACACCACGCTGCGTAACACGATCGGCAGCGTCGGTACTCAATATATCGTTGATGAATGCTATACTGGCGCCTCACCAGGCTATTGCAGCGACATTTCGGCGCGCGATGCCAACGGCCAGATCACGATGGTCAACGCGACGACACAGAATCTCGGCACCATGAATACAGACGGTATTGATTTCGATCTCGACTATCATATCCGGCTGACGCCGATGGACATGCTGAGTCTCTCAAACAATTTCCAGGAACTGATTGGCTATAATGTTCAGCCTTATGCCGGATCGCCGGTGCTCAACGGCGCAGGACGACTTTACTACACCGGTGGTGGTGCTTACGCCGGAGCCGGTGTGGCTCATCCACGCGTCTCGGACTACGCTACCGTTACCTGGACACACGGCCCTTACAGTATCACTTACATGATGAACTATATAGGAGGAATGCGCCTCAACAGCGGTTCGACGGATCTGCTGCCAAAATCGGCGGGCTACTATAAAGTGCCGGGTATTTTCACGCAGGACATCACGCTGGGTTACCGTCTGCACCAGTGGAACTTTGAGGCCGGAGTCAACAACCTGTTCAACAAAATCCCTCCTTTCGTTCCCGATGGCGTCATCAACACGGACCTCGCGGCTTACAGCCAGAACGTGGTCGGTCGCTACGTCTTTCTTCAGGCCGGTATGGATTTCTGACTTTCTAAACCCGCATGCTGATGGGCGCGGACACATCGCGCCCATCAGCATGTTCCTCACCTGACAAGCCGTTACACGAGCAGTATCTGGCCTGCTGACCGAAGCTATCCAGCAGGCAACAGACGGAAGCTGCCGAAAAACATAGTGTCACTTTCGAAATATTCTGAACACATCAAGATAAACGAGGTTTCACTCTCCTGCCCAGTTGCGGGATTGTGGGAAGATTTTCGCATGAACAATCCGATTCAGGAGGCTCGTGCAAGACTACGAGCGGTATGCCTCAATGCTCGTCGCAATGCATATGATTGCATTCCCAGACCTCATACTCGGAAGCGCCAAAATCTGCTCATGCAAAATCCATAACACCCTTGGCTTAGGGATCCCGTGTCGCTGTTCGCGACGAAGGACCGCTCGCTTTCTTTGCCGGGATCTGGTGCCCGTGGACGTTGGCGCGGAAACTGGCGGACGGGGAAACGACAGACGATCTGTTCAGGTTCCTGACCATTGGGGCCAGTCGCGAAGTGGGTGCGGTCCATCCGAAAACTATGCCGGCGATCCTGACGCAGCCAGACGAACTCGGTGTATGGATGAAGTTGCTGGTGGCGGAGGCTCTTGTCAGATGCTTCCATTACGACAGTCATGACCAGTTGAAGAGGCACCTCAATGGTTTTATGGTGGCCTGTAACTTCGGGCGAAGACTCAGGACCCTGAACGCTCTCACACCCTACGAATACATCTGCAAGATATGGACGTCAGAACCAGAAAGATTCATCATCAATCCAACCCATCAAACTCCGGGACTAAACATCCTGCTGCAGGTCCACAGTTTTTGAAGCACTACGCGATGCTTCGTTTAAAATCATATACTATTGCGTCTTTAAAAGTCAGGAAGGCCGACGTTTTCTTTCTGTCCGGAGCCATTCATTGTGCGTCCTGTCGAGCCGCATGCTCTCTGGACGCCTCGTTAAAGACGAACGGCAGACACGCATAACGTCGGCCCTGCGTCACCGGGCGCACTGCATGCAACAGCGCACAGGAAAAGATCACTGCCCCTCCTGCCGACGGTTTGAATCCCCGGGTGGAAAACTCCGGAAACCACAGATCTCCGCCTTCAAAATCATCATTTAGATTCAAAGAAATCGCAAATAGCCTATGTCTGGCTCCGCTTATCGTATTATCCCGGTGCACCCCGAAGCATCCCTGGTCCGATGAATCGTAACAGGCCACCAGCATCCGGTCCATCCCGGTCACCACGCACTGGAAGACCTTGCCGATCTCCGGCACCACACGCCGGATAATCCGATCCTGAAGCACGCCGACCAGCGCCCGGTTTTTCAGCGGCCTGTCGAACCGTCTTTTAAAAGAACGATCCGTGGCGGCCATCGGTCTGCCATACGGGGTCTGCGTCAGAACCGGAGAGGAAATGGCAGGTTGTGCATGGAAATAGCGGATTAGTGCCGCACACACGTCCGACTCCAGTACCCGGTCCAGAATCAATGCCGGCACGGGACGATCATCCTGACATCCGACTGGATTCAGCCCCCTGATCAGACGGAACGCAGCATCTGGGATTTCCGGCGTTACAATGTCCCGGACACGTAGTAACGGGTCAACCAGAACAAGAGCACATTGACCCACACTGAAGCCATACAGTTCCCGTACTTTTCTGTCTTCATCTATGAGGATCACATCCGACAGTGCGACCAGAGCCGCCGGAACATAATCTGCCTGCAGCATTACGCAGAACACCCGGCATCTTCCGCCTTCCCTATCCCGGAGTAATTCACGAAATAATGCAAGTAGCTGTGAAACGACCTGTTCCTGCTCAGGCGTAAAAAAAACCAGGAGATTGTCGTACCCGCCCGCCATATCGAAGCTGTAACGGCCATGCTGATTGGTGCAGGTCTGTATAAAAACCGGTGCCGGATCGCCTGGCTGAACGGACCTCGTCATGCTGAAAATTCCGGAAAGCGGGGGGTAATTCAGTTGCTATAATAAAAAAGCAGGTATGGCCAGTGTGCCGCCTGCAGTGCCACGATCCGGACTCGGGGCCAGTTAATTGGAGGGTCCGAAAAACCCTCTTTTCCGATCAGTTTAAAATCATAACTCATTGATATTGTTGTGGCTGAAAAAGCCAAAACAGGGGTCTTTCGAACCCTCCAGGTGATTACGCGGGCCGGAGGTAAGGAAGCCTGATTTATGATCTGAACAGACAAGCCTTCTCCGTTTTCAAGAGAGAAGGTTTGTCGGAGTTAAACAATCAGAAAGTTGTGGAAACCGTTACGATCGCCGTGAAGGGAGGCTGGAGATAATAGGACGGGCTGGATCCCGAAATCGTACTGCCATAGATCCCTTTCACAGGGTTCGCATTATTGGCTGTACTGTAAACACCATTGCGGAATTTGGCATTGGTCATGTTCGACATATTCAGCTGAATCTGCGGTGCCTTGAGGAATCCCCAGCGTGGAAAGCGGTAGCCCATATTGATGGAATTGGTGATGTATTGTGGGATCTTGTTGTCGTTCATGAAGGTCGCGTATTGCTGGCCGACATATTTGAGGTCGGCAGCGATGAACCAGCGTCCCGTATCGTAATCGAGACCCAGCCCGGCCATAACTTTCGGCGCACGGATGGCTTCCTTGCCTTTGGTCGGCAGGTAATCGTTGATCGTCTGACCGTTGAGATTACCTGTCGCGGCGATGTTGTTGTCGATCGTGCTGTGCAGATACTCGAAAGTTGCATAGGGGCGCAGGCCACCGAGAAGCGGCCTCGCCGCGGCAACCTGCACATCCACGCCCCGCGTGGTCTGGCCACCAGCATTGATGGTTGTACCGTAGGATGCGCCGCCAGCGCCGTCATAATAGCTCTGGGAAACAAGACGGTTGGTGAAGTTGTAGTTGAAGAACGAGACGCTGGCGCTCACCCAGTCGCCAGTATAGCGATAACCGAGTTCCTCCGAAATTGAGTATTCCGGTTTAGTGCTGCCTCCTTTCTGGGTCACGGTGCCGGAAGTGCTGTAATAATCCACCAGAGAGGTGTTGCTGGGCATACGGAAGTTTGTCGCGGCGCTCACATAGACCTGGTGATGTTTGTTGAAGGTCCAGCTTGCGCCAAATTGCGGCAGTGGCTCGGCGCTGTGCAGATTACGATTGTACTCTGTGCCCGGCGAGTAATCGTAGGTGCGTCGTGTGACCATTGCTTCTTTGAATCCGACATCGACACGCAGGCGGTCATTGAAATACTTCATGGTATCACCGATGAAGATCATGTTAACCTGGGTCAGGGTCAGGAAGTCGCGGGCACGGTAGAGCTGTCCGTCCGTTGTTTTCAGGACGTCCTTTGTGCCCCATATGTTAAGTGGCTGACCTGTCGTCTGGTTGACATAAGCGAGAGGGGAATACTGATCCAGATTGGAGTATTCGTACCACCAGCCGAGTTCGATATGGTGATGTTTGTTCGGATCGAAATTCAGTTTGATGGTATTTCCGGGCCGGAACTGTTGCTGATTAGATGGCGCCAGAACAATAGCGGAGGTGCCTGGCGTGACCTTCCCATCCCCATTGACATCAACAGCGACCGGCTGATTTCCCATATAGGTATTGCCCTCGGTGAGGGAGGAGGCACCTGTTCCGTTGCCGACACCGTACCAGAAATAGATTGAATCATCGATCGACAGTTTCGGCGTCAGCACAATATGCGACGGCAGCACAGCGATGACGTTCTGGAACGGATTGACATGCAGCTTGTAATAATTGGTATTGGCACTGTTAGCTTTTCCGTTTGCCTGGTCGATCCAGCTGGCGGCGTAATTCGTGCCGTAGCCCGTGGCGCGGTACTGCGTCAGGTTGGGATTCAGCATCGAATCGTTGATCTGGTGATTGTATGAGACCGTCAGACCTGTGTGGCTGCCGTTATCGAAATCCTTCACCATTTTGAAATCATAGTGGAATTTCTCAAACTGTCCCGGACCACGCCATGTGTTGCCGTCTGTGTGGCTGAAAGCAAACATGGCGCGGACACCAGAGTTTCCGATATCGCCGGAGTTCAGGCGAAGGAACTGACGATGCGTGTCGAACGAACCGAATGAAACGTCGATCAGGCCGCCGGCTTTGTGCGTGGGATCACTCATGGTGGCTGAGGTCAGACCGCCGGATGCATTGACGGTCGGGCTGTCGAGATTGACCGAGCCTGGCTGGAGAGAAACGGATTCCAGATCTTCAGCTTCCAGCACTTCGTTGGCGTAGAACTGTCCGCCGCCGATATCGTTGAGCGGCATGCCGTCAAGGAGCCAGCCTATCTGCGTCTGATCCATACCGCGTACGGTCATCTGGCCGGAATAGATACCATACGGGTCCTGGTTAGAGACGTTGGCGCTGGGCATCATGGCCATCAGCTGCTGAATGTTGGTGGTCGGCGACTGTTTGGCGATGAATTCGTGACTGACGGTCTGGATTGCCTTTGTCGCAGTTTCACGGCGCAGCAGACCGCCGCCCGGGGTGCGCGTGCGGGCGCTGCGACCGGTGACGGCAACAGTTTCTTCCCCTTTGGCTTCCATATGGGGCGGAGCGGGGCGCGCCGGCGGAGCGGAGGCGGTCACAGCTGCCTTTTGAGGCGCGGCGGATGCCTTGGCCTGACGAACCGGCGCATGATGTTTGCGGGTGGCCGCCTGGGCTACATCAAAACAGCTCGCGAGAGCTGTCGAGGTAAGAAGGATGCTTAAACAGGTACGATTGAGCATGGACGACAATTGCCTGACCGAAATGACGCGATGTCATCTTCTACTTATAAGCAATCCGGCTATTCAATTTAAATCTGACCGCCTGCGCAACATTTTTGCTGCATGTAGTATTTGCATCACAGGTATAAGCGGGCATCTGAACGGGAGAGGAAACCGAAAAGCCTGAAAACAGAAATACATAACAACGCTATATGATATAATGTGTTTTTCAGACAAGATGTTTTTGTGCCAGAAAAATCCTTTAAGCTTTACCGCGTGCTGGACAATACGATCCTTATGATGTGGATAGGTGTTGTCCGCATTTAAAGGAGTCCGTCTGATGGTGTGGTCTGATTCAAGGCTGTTGAAGGAGACGGGCCTTTACCAGACGGATGCTGACGGACGAACAATGAAGGCGGATTGAAGGGTATCTGCCCGGTCGGGTTGGTGCTCGTGGAGGAGGCGGGGTGGACAACCGTCTTTGTGTCGATGCGATTCTGTGGATAGCTGGCAATGCGGCATAATGGCGATCTCAGCGTCAAGGGGCCTGGAAGGTGGAATTACGATCTTTCTGTCTTCATTCCATCAAAACCAATAAGGCGGCCGTCTTTGGCTGAGTTTCTCCCAGGCTCTTCGTTTCGGGATTGATCACATGATCTGATTATAGGCGCCAAATCGTTACGTACCGGTTCGCACGAGTGTCTGGTTTGGAAACCACATAGCCGATCTTTACGGATGCTATTGTGAAACCTGGTAGTTTGCCGGGCTGACGCCGATTAACTTCCTAAAATCATTTATGAAATGTGCTCGGTCGACGTAACCAAGTTCCAGGGCGAACGCGGCCCAATCTTGCTTGCAGTCCGCGTCAATCCGCGCCAATGCTTCGTGCAGCCGATACCGCCGGATTATCCATTTGGGACCGACGCCGACATGAGCGCGAAAGAGGCGGTGTAAGGTTCGTAGCGGCAGGCCGGCGGCCCGGCTGACCTGTTCGGCCTGTAGCAGGGTCGAGTCGGATGCGATCAGGGTCACCAGATCGTGCGCTGTGCTCGCGGACGGTTCGATCGCGGGCCTGCAAGCTAACAGTGCCGTCTGCAGCAATGCGAGATCGACAGGCAGCCGGTTCGGCAACCCGGCAAAGAGCAAAGTTCCGTCCTTCATCCGATCCGTTAGCATTGCGACATCCTGTCCCCAAAAGCTGCGAAACATTCCCGGCCGGAATTTCACGCCGAATACCTGATCGCACCCCTGCAGAGTTCGCGCAAAACGGTTTGTTTGTACGCCATATAGCTGCCAGGTTCCGTATTCATAGACCAGATGCACGCTCGGATGTGGCAGGGTAACTCGCATATACTCTACGCCTCTCGGCAGATCCCACGTGACGTGCCAGTAGTGTTCGAGGAATGGTGACAGATCAGCACAGGGTTCGTGTCGGGTGTGCGAGAACGGAGCCCGGGCGACACGTGGGACCCCCCGCGCGCCTGTCGCGTTTTTCCAAGACAGGCGCAGGTCGGTCTGCTGAAACGACAAGTGGTCAGACATGAAGAAAGCCTCGATGCAGCGTAGAACCGTCTTGATGGCATTATCGGCCGTTGTATGTCACCGGGCGCATGCCACGGAAGGGAGATGCACGATGATTATTACCGGAAGACTCGATGTGACGCTGACACCCGAGGCAGGATTGATACCCAACGGATCGGCCATGCATCTGGCCAAACAATATCATGGGGCGCTGTCAGGCACGGGAGCAGGGTTGATGCTGGCAGCGCACGGCACTGTTGCGGGATCGGCGAGCTATGTCGCTATGGAGCAGGTCACGGGCATACTTGACGGCCACATGGGGTCTTTCATGTTGCAGCACTCCGGCACGATGGAGGGCGGCCGTGAAAGCCTGTCGATCACTGTAGTACCGCACAGCGGTATGGGCGCACTGGCGGGGCTGTCCGGCAGCATGACGATCACGCGCAACGGCGCATATCGTGCGTACCGCTTCGAATATACGTTATGACGCGACGGCCACGAGCGACACAGGAGCCAACGGGAGTTTGCGACTGTCCTTTTGGGAGAAAATCGGTATTCCGATTGAGTATCCACAGAGGGGCGAGTGATACCAATCTCGCGATTATCTTCTCCCACGAAAACAAATTTCGCTGTCCGCTATCTCCTGCATAGACGGCGGACTTCTGACTTGCTCTGCTCCGGATAGCAGAAATGAGCGATTCCGAGCGCCGCCGTAGTCCCTGGCCTTCTGTGTGGTCTTCTTTTATATTCGCCATCAATGAATGATGCCTCCTACAAATATCGAAAGGAATAGCGGGATGGGGCCTGGCAGGCTGGGAATGGAGTTGGCATATGGAATGGCGTCGGGAGCGCTATGGGGATTGGTCTTCCCAGGCTCAGAACCTGTTAATTTCTTGAGCTAAGCGGGGCGTTGTGATTCACGGGCTTACCGATGGAGGTTGAGCCTGTGAGTGACGTGTTTTTGCTGTCTGAGCGTCAGGTGGATCTAATCGGGCCGTTTTTTTCCGCTGGCGCATGGGGTTCCCCGTGTGGATGACCGTCGTGTTCTGAACGGGATCGTTTACGTGATCCGCAACGGCTTTCAGCGGAAAGGCGCCCCGAAAGCATATGGTCCGCACAGGACTTTGTATAATCGCTTCATCCTGTGGAGCCGCCTGGGTGTCTTTGACAGGATCTTTGTCGCCCTGACAGAACAGGCTGGCCGTTCGAAGCGTCTGATGATTGATGCGACACATCTCAGGGCGCACCGGACATCAGCCTCCCTGCTTAAAAAAAGGCTTTTTCCCGCCATATCGGACGGACAAAGGGCGGCCTGAACTCAAAGCTTCATGCCGTGTGTGACGGTGAAAGTCGTCCTGTCCGGCTGCATCTGACAGCAGGGCAGGTCAGCGATTTCAAAGGGGCGGATGTTCTGCTGTCGTATCCTCCGATCACCGATGACTTCTTCTGTTTCTTCAGAACGCTTAAATGCCAAATGTAGCAATCATATTTCGTGCGCTATGATTTTTCTCTAAAACAGGCTGTGATCATCTCTTTCAACCACAACAGGGATGGATCATTCTGTCGCCTGCAATGAGAGATACCGACAAAAGGTATTGTGAATAAATCCACTGGAGGCGGAAATATCCGAAAACCAGGGTTAGCCATTGCGGAGTTCAGGCTACCCCTGGCTACCGTAAGGATCATGTCGCTCCCGAGAATAAAGTCAGGAGCATGACTCCAGTGTGGAATTACGAACACTACTCTCCGAGACAGGCCTTTTTCTCTTAATATTTCATCAATCTCGCTCGGCGAGTCACCATCAAGAGCAACAAGTATATGCGGTCTGCTGACATATTCATGAAGAGACAGGCCACTCTCATTACTGCATGTATTGGCATCTATTAAGCAGGCATAATCATCTTCGATAATTGGCAAAACCTGTATCGACGGGGGAATTACGGGGAATACTCCGAGAGCGAAGTCTATTTCCCCGCCAATGACACGCGCGACGGCCTGCTCGCGGCTGAGGTGCGAAACGGTCAGGTCAATGTTCGGAGCAACATTCCGGATTTGCGTAATGAGCGATCCAAGTCCGAGGACTGTTCCATAGTCCGACATCGCTATTCGAAAACGATGCTGACTATGGGCAGGATCAAACCCCCTGGCACCCAGAGTGACGCGGATCTGCGCCAGAGCTTCATTAAGCGGCGGAATGACTGCATAGGCCTTGAGGGTAGGCACGAGCTGATTTCCCTTCCGTACCAGTAACTGGTCGTCAAACAGACCTCGCAGACGTCCCAGCGCGTGGCTAACCGCAGGCTGGCTCATGTTCAGCCGTACGGCAGTACGGGATACGCTTCGCTCAGTCAGAAGGGCTTCGAGAATTACGAGGAGATTGAGATCGATGGCCCGAAGGTTATTCGTCCTGTGAATGGAGGATTTTGCCATATCGATTTTCCATCCGCCCTTGGTTTTTCTATGATCACAATGCTTTAACAAGGAATACTCCATGAAGGCTGTTCTCTTTATGATGATAGCGGTATTCGCCGGAGCAGTGGTGCCTTTTCAGGCTGGGGCAAACAGTGCCTTGAGCAAGGCGATCGGGCATCCGCTGTGGGCGAGCATCGTCTCCTCCCTCGTCTGCATTGGAGCCACGCTTCCGGTATTGTTCGCGATGCGTGTTCCAGCCCCCGATCTGGCGGGCGCATCTACCCAGCCTGTCTGGGCTTGGGCGGGCAGGATCGCTGGCGCGATTTACATCACCGCAGCGATGATACTTGCGCCTCGCTTGGGAACCGCCGGTTTTCTCGGGACGGTGGTAGCTGGTCAAATGGTTGCGGCTGCCATCATAGACAATTTCGGACTTATGAACCTTCCAGTCCGCCCCCTGAATAACGCGAGATTGGCAGGCATTTGTCTTGTCATCTTCGGAGTTCTTGTTATCCAGCGAAAGAGCCTCGGTGCCCCTCCCTAACTATCAGGACGCCGTATTGGCACTTCTTGACACAAGAGCATGGAGGCTTTCTGATACAGCGGCACTGGTTGCCGCATAAGAGCGCCTTTCAAAACCCCTTGTACTGTGGTCCTGAATGAGGGATGAGGCTCCATGGCTTCACCTCTCGTTTCC
>ERZ746981.303-NODE-303-length-25195-cov-14.166494_pt1 | contig 25195 bp, 16 predicted proteins | sample MGYA00374948_ERZ746981 | MGnify/ENA primary metagenome ERZ746981 (study PRJEB28757, sample SAMN06711160) | food metagenome | host: microorganism | place: China:Harbin | collected 2017-01-30 | study: EMG produced TPA metagenomics assembly of the Analysis of...
TATATCATCTGATCAATACGAGAACCACATCTATATAAAGTGAAGATATTCCCTTTTGTCTATCATTATACATACTACCTATTACATACTATAATAAATATCAAAATACTATATAAATTTGGTAACACTAACTTTAACAGTGAATGATTTTTTTTCTGCTGATTCCCTCACATACATAGGATTGTTTTTAGTATATATTATTCTAAATCTTCGTTATTTAAAAATGAGTTCAGATTTCAAACAAATAAATCTAATGACATGCAGTAATAGATTACCTAATTGTTAAAGCTAATGCTACCAGATTTATATAGTATTTCGATATTTATTGTAGTACATAACTTGTACACGAGATTTAGAATAGACACAAGAGGATATCTCATCTTTACATAGTCGTCATTTTTCTTCTCATATGACAACCTACACCTTGTTCTCTCTGGAACCTTAATGATTTATACTTCTTTTTTTCGATCTTCCAGAATTCGAGGATATCTTTCGGTAGATTTATTTTGCTCCATTTTTTTCTGTCGCGTTTCTAACTGTGAATTATGGCCGACAGTTGACAAATCACTATACTCATATTCGTCCACATAATTTGTGCAATTGAACGTCAGTAATTAAGTCAATATATCTTGAAAAAGACAAAAATGGCCATAAATTCAGATACAGATGTTGAAAACTTTTTAAGTACGTTTGAACAACTTCATGACGAGAGGCAGAAACAAACTGCGGAAAGGATGAAGTCATTGGAAGATCAGGTGAATATTGAAAGGGAGCTATATAAGAGGTCGCCCAAAAAGAAAAAAGTACCTCCGATTGTTCCAATGAAGAGTAAATCTTTATCTAATATAGTCGAGAAAGATGGGGATACGAAGGATACAATTTTTCTTTTGAAACCCACGGCGAGAAAAGATACGAATAATTCAACAAGTATCAAACCCTTTAGATCCGATAGGAATGGGGAGGAAATCCGGGATTTTGAAACCTTCGTACAATCCATACATATAGAGACGCCGGCTGATATGATTAAGCCAGGAAAAGGACCACGCGTGATTCATTATAATGATTTGATAAAGAAAGAAGCACGCCCAGATCTCCCATGGAATAAACATGCTCAGATAGAGAGAAGGAGACCGGATAATGATAGTAAAAACAAGAAAGTCAAGATTAATGAAGTTGATTTGAATATTAAGGACGATATATATGCAGGTGAACATAACGTAAATAGGGAAACTGTATCTTCAATGAATAAGCAAAGTAATAGTGGTGAAAACAAAAAAGTGGAAACACAGAGAATGAGAGAAAATGCTACGAAGGCGCAGAACACACTTAAATCAGTGCCAAAGCAAAAAAGAGAACTAGAGCATATGCCCAATAAACGAAAACAAACGTTAAAGCCACAATCAAGACCAAAGCCAAAGCCAAAACCAAAGCCACTAGTTTCTCTTAGACATGTAATACCCAATAAAAAGGACAATACACAAATGGGAAAACGGGAGAAAGTGGAAATACCCATGCATAAACTTCGGCCAGTTCCCGAAGTTCCACCTAAATCGAAGGAAATTCCTCAATTTTTAAAGCAATTAGAAAGTTTAAGGTCACCAAAACCGGCTGCAAAACCGGAGAAGGTTGTTCCTGAAGCATTCACTCAGATGAAGAAACTTCAAAAACCAAAGGTAGGTCCCAAACCTAATTTAACTATCCCAGAGGCTATTGCCAAAAGGGAAAATCTGAAAAAACATACTAGTGTGTACAAAAAAAACTCGGCAGATGCAGACGTTCCAGAGGCTTTGAAAATGATTCAGCAGTTAAAACTCCGAAACGACCGCTTTAATGCGAAGAAAACGGACATAAGCAGGGTCAGAATACAAGAAACAAGAGGTGTCGAAAACGGAGTTGATGGAGCAAGTCATAACAAATTTAGAAACGCGGTCAAAACTGAAATGATGCCAGTGGCATTACCGGGCATGGTTAAAGCACAAACAATGTCATCCATGCCGGATGCATTGGCTAGGATGATCAAAGGAAAAACTATAACGACAAATACGACAAGTCGCTCAAAAACAATTGATAACTCCGATCTTAACGGAAGTAGTAAGAAGCTTCATCATCTGACAAAGAATAGAGCACGTGGACCAAAAAGAAGATTGCCACGAAATTTGGGAGGGAAAAATAGAGGATCGAATATTGATGCAGCACAAAAAAAAACACCACCGCCAATCAAGCGGCCTTCGAGAAACATTTCATTAAATTAGAATTAGAGTGGACGCTCTCTTCATCTTGGACATACATTCCATTTTCTTTGCCTAATCGTTTTGCAGTGGACCTTTTGTCTTCTGATAAAATAATCCAATGTAAAGTAAGAGTAGAAAAACTTATGTAAATGAATGGAGATCATGTCATTAAGATGTAAGGATGTATTATTACTGTCTTTTTTTCTGGAAAAACATACCAGGATGATAATCCGCAGTGTTAATGTTGGCAACATTTCTATTTAAAGCAGTTCCTCTTAGCTCACTAATTCCTTAATTTTTACATCAAAATTTTTTTTCAGATAGAGTTGAACTTTTTATAACAACAATTGCAGGCTCGTGTAAAAGCACCTTAGCACCGCAATTTGCAGGATCAAACTGCAATCATTGGCTTCGATAGGATCAGATCCTTGGAAGGTGGCTTTAGGGCTTTACAATAAAGTGAGGAGGTTAACTAGTTTCAAGAATTGTGATCTCACACACATAAACACAAAATATCTGTTGTTGTTACAAGATTTTATTTTATATTAATAGAGAAAACATATTTCGATCCCTTAGGCGATAAGGAAACAAGCAGGCTCACAAGGAAGGTGGTAAATTTGATTAGGAACATATACAACTGGGATAATTAACTAAGAATTTTACAATATGAGCCAAAGATTAGGGCCGCCAATTAGCCCTCTCAAGCATTCACGAAAAGCGAGGATTTGCCAGATTTCAATCATTCGAATAGTGGTATTGTTGATATTGATTTTGGCGGGATCGGCAGGAATCACATTTAAAATGCTGGGCCAGCTTCCCTATGTGCCTCAGTTTACCGAATCAAATGCAGAATACACGGAATTTTATGATCTCGACAAAGTGGATGGCCATTCGGATGGCTGGATGAAACAGGACCGAATTCTTTTTTGTGTTCCACTCAGAGATGCTGCAGAACATATGCCGATGTTTTTCTCACACATGCGGAATATGACATATCCGCATCATCTTATTGATTTGGCATTTCTTGTCTCAGATTCGAAGGATGATACTATGGGGCTTTTAGTGACAATGCTTAGGGAATTACAGAATGATGAGGACCCATCGATTCATTTCGGAAACATTGAAATATTTGAAAAGGACTTCGGTCAGGCAATTGGTCAGAGTTTTAGTGATAGACATGGATTTGCTGCTCAAGGACCACGTAGAAAACTTATGGCCAAGGCCCGTAACTGGTTGACGTCAGTGGCTTTAAAGCCATATCACTCATGGGTGTACTGGCGTGATGTGGATGTCGAAACCTGTCCACCAACAATTTTAGAGGATCTCATGCACCACGATAAAGATGTGATAGTTCCGAATGTTTGGAGACCACTTCCCGATTGGTTGGGAGGTCAACAACCATATGACTTGAATTCTTGGCGTGAGAGTGACGGCGGGTTACAATTAGCCGATACGTTGGATGAGGATGCGGTTATTGTTGAAGGATATGTTGAATATGCCACTTGGAGACCTCATTTAGCATATTTGAGGGATCCATACGGAGACCCAGAGACGGAAATGGAACTAGATGGCATAGGAGGTGTTTCTATTCTTTCCAAAGCCCACGTGTTTCGTGATGGTGCACATTTTCCGGCCTTTTCATTCGAAAAGCATGCTGAAACTGAAGGATTTGGTAAATTATGCCGTAGGATGGGTCTATCGGTGGTCGGTCTTCCTCATTATGTTATATGGCACATCTATGAACCATCGACTGATGATTTGAAGCACATGGAATGGATGGCTCAGGAAGAAGAGAAAGCAGAAAAGCGGAAAGAGGTGATGAAGGTGTACAAGAAAGTGTGGAAAGCCGGATTTGAAAACGTGCAAAAAGGCTGGGAAGATGAAAGATTACGTGTGCTTAAAAACTCTGATCCGGTCCGTCTTTCCAGAAACGTCCGTGTTGACTGGAGTGATTGAAAACCAAATAAAAAGCTTTCAAGGGAGAAAAGGTGCTGATGACAAGCACCCTCTTTACTACTTCCACATATCTTCTCTTAGCCAAGTCATTCATTCATTCATTCAATCATTTAACTAAAGCATCTATATATATCCATATAATTACAAGCATTTTGATCTTTACTTGGCTACCGACATCGTGTTTTGTTGTCCGTAGCGGTAACTTTCATGTAGAAGAGAACAGTGTCTCTGCTATGTATCTCTTATTCACGCAATTTTCATCTTTGTTCCGGTTATATTTATTTTTAGCCTTGTGCTTCATCTTTCTTTTTCAGTCCTGTGCTTCTTCTTTCTTCTTTTCTTCGACTTTTTATTCTTACTCTTTTCTCCTGAAAGCTCCTCGCTTTCTTCATTACCAACACGTCTTTTATCTGAATCCTCCTCATCCTCTTCCTTGACTTCTTCCAATCTGCCGCTTGCTTCCTCCTTTTCCTTGTCCTTCTTGAATGGAAAGCTCAACTTTCTCGAAAACACGCTTCCACTACTGCTGTCACTTCCGCTACTTCCTCTTTTGCCGCTTTTTCCACCACTGTGACTATTCTCTTCGTCCTCATTTACAGATGCATCCTCACCAACAGCCGTACTTCCATTGGTTTCTCCTGAAATGTTACTCTTTCCAGATCCCATACTGTGGAAAGACGCCTTTCTGGATCCTAGTTTAAATATTCGTGATGACCTGGAACCAAATCCACTTCCCAAATGCCCACTAGACTCCCCAGATCTCGGAGAATCGGTATTGCTTTGATTATCCACAGCATCTTTGTCCTCTGACACGGTGATTTCAGGCCCAGATTTAGCAGAGTTTTTAGCCTTCGTAGGAGTCATGCCAAACTTGAAGATCTTATTTTTGAAGAAGGATTGCGAACCCTGATGTTGCTCCTCATCATACTTTAACGAGTCTCCTTCCTCAAGCTTAGAAGAGCCATTTGCAGACTCGTCTGTTGCAGAACTTAGACCCCAATTATGAAGCCAATTATGATTGTGCTGCTTACTATCTTTGTTAGACATACTTTCGGGAGCAGTGCGAGGAGCAGATGAAGAACTTGCAACCAGTGAAATGGGTTCGCCCAAGTTTCCCATAGAGGTTCCCCATCCCGAACCAACGGTCCAATCAGCCATGTTTGTGGCTGAAGATTCAGACTTGTCTGGATTTCCAAGGTTTTCATGATTATTGGCATTGATACCTTTGCTGTTTACACCACCATTGCTCCAGATACTCGAACCAAAACTCGTACTTCTTGCACGGGTAACATATTCAAGCGAACTGCGTCCGCGATCAACTGGACTGACAGTTCCAACATTACCAGCTCTGGCAGCAGCAATATCGTTAGTAGGACTACTGAAAAGCCGTGAAAACTGGCTATTACTGACACTCAGACCAATTGCCGGGTCTGTTTGGGTTGGTGGAGAGCTTCCAAGAGCCATTATGCTTCCTCCAGAAGAAGAAATACGCGAAAATCCATCAAGCATGGATCTCCTGTTTGACGGCATGCCTAGTGTATTTCCCATATCTAGCAATGATGCTGAAATGGCACTGTCAGTAGGATGAAGCTGAACAGCACGTAGCGATTGCGGAGACATCACACCGCTGCTTTGATTTGCTGCCATCTCACTGGCTTTACTGGCCAAAGCACTGAGTGAAGTAATAGTCGAGTAGTTCATATTCGAGGCGTTCATATCATTATTGTACAAACCGGCAAGAATGTCCAAGCTGCTGGCCGCTTTATGACCAACAGCTGTCGAATTTGAATTACCAAAGTCTGAACTTTGTGGTTGCGATAATCCGGATATGTTGCGATCATCATGAGATATTGGTTGGGCATTTAATGAAGAATTGTATGAGTTGCTAATAGGCTGCTGAAGCACACCAACAGATGAGAAGTTAACGGGACTATCCATCGAGACATCCTGACTTGGAATAGCAGAAGAAACCGGTGATTGAGCTGCTGAAGCAACTGGCTGTCTGACTGCACCCACATTGTAATCAAAATCATCATCAATAAGACTTTGTGGGAGTAGTCTATTAAGATCTGATGGAGATTCTGACCATTTAACATCTAAATCAGCGTCTGAATTAGAAACACCGTTCGAATAACTGCTATTTCTTGAATTCCTCAACATTTCGACTCTTCCAAACTCCTTCTTTTGTAATTCTTTCCACTCAGCTTCCATCTGCTTGTCTATCGTTAGAACTTCATCAGTCAACTCTTTGCTCCAGTCCGGTTTCAAAAGTAGTAGTTTTTCGAGTGTTTCCTGACCTTCCGGCTTTAGAACACCGGTTTGCAAATCTGTCTGTTCGTCCAAAAGCCGAAACAGGTCGCCCAATTTCTGTTTCAACGTATCCAGCTGCTTTTTACTTTTCATCAAAGACTTCAACTCGTTTTCAAAGTCATGGATTTCAACCTGGAGGGAAAACGACACCTTGTTCAACTCCTGTATCTGGTATTGCAATTTATCCATTTGCTCCGGGTGGTCTTTTTCCAAAATGGTCCGTTTCTCCTCTTTCATTTTATCAATTTCTTTGTTCCATGCATCAATCTGATCCTCCTTCAAATGTATTTTCTTCAAGCGTACGTTCAGCTTTTGCCTATTTGCCGATAATTTATTCTCCGACTTCATCCTCTGCTCCTCAAGATACTTTATTTCCTGACGAAGATTGGCTCTGTTTGAATCTTCTATCTTTCTCCGCTGCTTGGCCTCTCTTCTTGCCAAAATAAGAGCCTCCTCTTCTTCTTTGAATTCTGTTTCCATATTGCGATGAGAGTGGATCAAGCTTTTCACTTCTTCTAATCCACTTTCAAGTAAAAACTTCAACTCGTTTATATCCGTAATTAGATTAGGCGGCGTTCTGGTTGGCTCTTGCTGCACACCGGAGTTATTCGCACTGTCAAATCCAAAACTGGAGCCACCATCAATCGTGGAACTTCTTGAACGAGATTTAAAGGCTTCATGGACAATCAGATCACCCGGATCAGGAACTAAAGTTCGCAGTAGTGCATCAGGATGGTCTAAAGAACCACCAAGACCGTTTTGTGCAAACTTTGGATCATCTCTGGCTGCAGTTTTCACATATATAGGGCAACTTCTGGATCGGAAGTTAGTCATGTTAAAGGCGACGAGATCAACTTGATAGTTCGTGTCTGGAGTAAGGCCGTTTAAAACACAAGACTGCTTATTTCCATCTATAATCGCTGTTTGAAGACCGTTGATGTACAAGACATAATGACTTATTGCATAAGGTGAGACCTGAGGAAGCTTTCGTGGACCCTCAATGTTTGCCTCTGTGTTGGGACCGCTGTTTGTGCCCTCATAAGAGCCATCAGGTGTATTACTGCTATTTGACACGTTTCCGGCAGCATTTTTACCTGCTTCCGAGTTGAATCTGCCAATTCCAGAGTCCCAATGTAATGCTATACGGTTGAATGACACCTTATCTATAGAAATGAGGGGAACATTGGGAACACAGACATTTAATGTTTTGACCGCTTTTTCCAAGCTAATAGAAATAAGTGATGAAAAACGATGGGCAAGCCAGCAAAGGCCGGCAAATGCAAAAAGGAATGGAATGAGCATCTGCCTCTGTGTTGAAAATTGACTGCCTGTATAGGAATTCTACAAAGAAAGAGAAGAAGAAAGAAAATTTACAAATCAATGAGGCCAAGGTATATCAGATAGATGCTGGGATACATGTATGCCTGGGTCAGGATAGTTTCTATTTAATTTTTTTTGATTCTATGTTTTTTATTTTTATTCATTTTTTCCCCCTTGTGTGGGAAGTATTGAAAAAGAGCCCAAAAATTCTCGAGAGCCATCACCGGGTTTATTCTCGGTTTATATTATATTTGTTTTCTTGGGGCGTTATTGTTTTAAGCGAGCGATGGAAATTATGCTGAATAGAATGCGAGCAAAACTTCTCCGAGGAATGAACAGGAAAATCAACCTTGCCAATTAGTGCCAAAATTCGCAATGTACACCGACTCCTGCTGGTAACCAGCACATTTCGGAAGTACAGAATAACTAAGCACGAAAATACGATACATCGCCAATCAGCAGATATCCAGATACCTAATATTATTTAACGTACGTACATACTATACCCAACAACTTAGTAAAGCGCCGGCATATAAAGCTATAAGATGCCCCCATCAAGTGTGATAACAAAAAGATAATAAAGTATTAACATGCAAAGCCAGCGGAATGTATGTATACCCAATCCTCAAATCACCTTGGCAGACTGCTTCTCGTGTTCTGCAACCATAGTCAACTCTGAGCTGTTTGAGTTGACTCTATAAAGCTTAGGAGCACCTCTAAACACGTAAGGATTGACCAGCGAGTCCTTGAAAGCCTCTAGAAGAGCCTTTTTGAGATTTTCCACGGAAGCGGCATCATTCTGGTAGTGGAAGGCGATTCGGTAGCCCATAACTTTGACGTTATGCTTCTTTGCGGCCTCCTGCCACACGGCAGGGTTCAAATGGACCTTTTTCGAGTCCAAAAACACGAAATTAGTCTGCACAGGCACCTCCAGAGCAATACCTTGCTTATCACACCACTTGCCGAACTCCTTGGCCCACTTGTGGGTCTGCGTGAGCTTCGAGTAGTTGGTCTTTAGTGCCATGAGGGCCATTCTGGCTAGCATACCACTCTGCCGTATACCACCACCATTTTGCTTCTTGAAGTGATTAGCCTTCTCGATGTATTCACGTGGGCCTACAAGAACAGAGCCGATCGGTGCACCAAGCGACTTCGACAGACATAAAGAGACAGAGTCGAAATACTTGCAGTACTCGGAGATTGGAACACCAACCTCGGCAGCAGCATTCCACAACCTTGCACCATCGCAGTGCAATCTGATACCATGCTGGTGGCACCAGTGGGAAATCTTGGCCAACTCATCCAATGGGAAGATGATGCCACTCAAGGTGTTCTCCAAGGAAACAACCCTGGTTGGAGCCATGTGCACATCACCGTCATCTGGGATGAAGTTGTCGATAATGTCATCAAGCGTGAGATATAGGCCATTTGATGGAATCACCGGCGTCACCATAGCTTGAGAAAGTGTGGCGAGACCACCTGCCTCGTGTGTGTAAACGTGGGAGCGGTAATCGCACAAAATACGATGTGGAGGCTGGAAAAGATGAGTTCTGAGTGCAATTTGGTTCGACATCGTTCCGGAACAGCAGAAAAGACCAGCTTCCTTTCCAGCAAGCTTGGCAACATAGCTCTCAAGCTCTAAAGTATCACGGTCTTCCTTGTAGACGGAATCTCCGACGGAACAATTCACTGCTGAGGCCAACATCTCTGGAGTTGGCACTGTGAAAGTATCACTTCTAAATTCGTTGTGGCTCTCGAAAGTCATTTTTTATTTTGAAAAGGACGTTTATTTTGCGCAGTGTAATTCTATTGTGGACAGATGTATAATCTGAGGCGATCAGTCTTGCTTTGGCTTAGCAGAAACAAACGAAATGCAGTTGAATGCTTTGCTGTTTGTCTGTGAAGTGTGGCTAAATATCCAGTTGAAGTTACAAAACTTCTTTAATGAAGGGACTTGTGATCGGAAGAGTGGGTGAAACAGAAGTACGTTGGCGAACCTGAAAGTTTAGAGGGTGCTCGCCAACACGAGACATACGAACTACATCATTATTCAGCAGACAAAGTTGTGTCTTTATATATCCGTAAGGAAGCGGGGGAAAAAACAACGCACGATGCCTGAGCGGATTTGGTAATCAGAGGCGTTTGGAGAACCACAGGGAAGGAAAATAGGCACTAATGGGCAAGGGACACCACACACGGAGTCCATTGTCTGGGGATGAAAAATTTACAGCTCCTAAACAATACAGATATATGTGGACCGGTTAGCTTTGGCGAGCATGATCCGCTTTAATCCAGAATAGATTAGTCAATTTTTCATATCCTTTTTCTTCTTGCTTTTTTTTTCTTTTTTTTTCTCCCCATTATCCTCATTCTCTTAATCGCTGGAAAGTTCTATCTACTTGGCATTTACTTTGATAAAGAATGGTGACTGAACACTACATGCCAGCCAGTTAAAAGTGTTGGCGGTAACACCTGTAAAAGTGCAAATTTTCGCCCCGAGTAATTTGTAAATTCCCGAAATTTTGCTTGATCATGCCTTTGCCTTATACCTCTGATGGCCTCCGAAAAAGTGGTGCATTGAAAAAAATTACTACTTGGCACCTGACTTAGTCTAATCGGGTTCCCATACCCTAAACGAAGCACCCAGAACTCAGCTGCGACATCCCGGTATGTGCGAATGACCACACAAAATATTGGTTTTGGGAATATCTAACCCGATCCGGGAAGTTACGATTGGCCAACAAGCAGCGAGACGGGTGAGAGATGACAGTAGTCTCGGCACAAATCCGCAAGGTTCGAAAAAAAAAGTGAAATATTAGTCATCAGAAATTGACACGGAAGCAGGTAGAAAAAAACTTCCAGGCATTTCTATTGGCTGCCAGTGTCTATGATGGAAACTGAGCGAGGGTTGGGGCTGTGGGAGTAAAAAAGAACTTTAAGGGTTAAAATAGGTTCATCCCAGAAACGATATGACAGATGGCAGACCATCTAGATAAGTATAACTGCAACTGATAAGGATAACATTGGGATGAGGGGCCATACAGATAATGAATAGAACAAAAAAAGGGGAAAAAATGACACAAAGAACGTTAAATGCTTCACGATAGCCGTTGCGGCGAAATTTGTGGCAGAAGTCAGCAGACCACACCTCACACCTCTGCAAAAATGCTTACTTGGACTGACTCCGGTGGAAAGAAGTCAATTTCTCACCCCCACTTCTCATGACTTCGTGCGGACTTCGCGCACATTTGTCGAATTTTGCATTGACTTCTCACTGACTTCAATGCCTTCCCCACGCTTATCTGCACCCCATGCAACGGCACTGATGCGGTCGGCCGCCGACACAATACTCCCGTCTTTGTTTGATTTGTCCGTTCCGTATCAGCGCAAGGCGCGCCGAATCCCAGGCGCTTTGCAGCACATGCTCGCCAATTCAGGCACCCCAAGATACAAATATGTCTGCATCTGCCTACGTTAGGTTAATGCATACTGAGATGCTCCTGCATGGAAGCTAATGCGTGCTGAGAAGGAATTCTCTTCCTTTTTCTACCCAAACGATAACGAAGTACTATTATAATGTATGCGATACAAAATTTTCTTGTCGGATGTAGATAGCCCGTCGATTTCGCAAGAGCTATAAACATCACAAGAAAAGCATTTTAGAGATTCGAAGTCAAAGCACTCCCATGTTGACTCTGTATAGTTTATGAAGACCTACCTGCCCTACATCAAAATCTAGCAGTCGGAATTTGTTGCTTATGTTCAACCTAAATAAAGAGAGAGAAGTATATGTGGAAATGGACTTTTCTATCCGTTTAACTGAGTATATTTGTAAGAATATGGTGCCTCAAGAGTGTTGGTGTACTGATGTGGCCGTTGGAATAAATAGAACGATGGAAAGAGGTATGTATATAAATGGAATAAGTAAGAGCAAAAGTGACAAGTAGGACAACTTGAAATGCTTGAAGAACAAGTGAGATGGCAGATTAAATGAATATGGAAGGGATACTATATTGCAAGAAAATTTGTCACATCAAACTTCTTCTTTTCCTGTTGCCAGAATCAATATGGTGAATATTGAGCAAAAATTTACATTAATTGACCTAAGTGTTATGTACGGCATAGGCCAGACATGCATTTACTTTTGCATTTGCATTTGCTTTTTATGCGAAACCACGTCTATGCATGCACATCGCGCACACCTGCACCTCTAAACACGCTATCACCTTCAGACCAGGCCTTGCCAAGACCTATACCGGTTCCAAGCCAAATCGGAAAACTTCTCTTTTTGAAGAAAAGTACCGAAAGCAAGATACCGGCACCAAATCCAAGTCCTGTCTTCACAATTGCGTTAGAAATCACAACATCCCACTTCGAACTGATAATTTCGGATGATGGGACGGATGACTTGCTATCAACTGCCACTTTCGGTGCTGCCTGCGACATCTTTATCTATCTGGGGTGAATGCTATGTTAGTATAAGAGTTGAATCAGATAATGCTAATTTGCAGAAGGACACCAGTGTCAAAAAGTGTTGAATCAATTGTTATCTTTACTCGAGTACCAGTCCAGCATTATCATGCTGTTTGCATTTGCATTTGCGTTTTCTTTAGACTTTAGTATTTGTACTAAAGCCGGTGATTTGTTCCGAATATCATCAGGCATCTTATTTAATTAGCATGGAGGTATGGAGTACTTGATAAACAATTGCCGATTCAACGACAATCCGGTATCTAAGGGCAAGAATCCTTCATTCACATACTTTCTCTATCAAATGGTTGTTCCTTTATGTGAGTATCAGTTTACTTAAAGCTTTGCACATGAAAAGAACAGCCAACAACAATATGTCTCTTTTCGGTGACCAATTGGGGCAAGGCGAGGGTCGGTAAGATTTTTTAATTTGTTGTTTTTTTCAGCTGGCCCAAAAGAAGGGAATACACAGACGCGTCAATCGGGTTACGTGGAAGCCACGGTTAAGAGTCAGGGAAGTGGTTAAGTGTTACATCTGATTGTTTATTCCAACTATTCTGATGTCTTAACAGCATAGATGCTCCATTTCAAGGTATAGAAATACACAAATTACAAAATGATAAGAAATCAAAGGGCAAGTAAACAGAATGGCAAATAAACGTTTTGCCAAATCAACAAATAAACGTTTTGGCAAATCAACAATTGAATGTTTTGGCAAATTGACCATTAGCAAACTAACAATCTGAAAATCTTAAAAGTACACTTTTCATTCCCCGTTATTGACAGCGGCGAATCGCTCATCCGTGGCTTGTGGCTCGGCATTCTGTGCAGGTGCATTCTGTGCATTTGCAGATTCACTTGCAGGTGTATTTGCAGGTGCATTTTGGGATGCAGGAACATTTTCAGGCTGTTCGGCCGCCGGTTCGTCCATTGGAGCATCAGTATCAGCAGCATTTGCACCACCATTATCCTGGGCAACCGGAATTTGCCCCTCGTTTGACATGTACTGGCTGAGTTCGGCATCAAGCTCCTCAGCCGTCTTTCTGTGTGTTTGCTTCTTCTTCTTCTCTTTTCTCTCTTTGCGTCTGTTGTTTTTCTTCTTTGGCTTTCTTTGCGAGGCTGCAAATATCCGGTCAGCCAAAGGAACTGCATTTTCGACACAGATAATCTGTCCGGCAGCTCTTCTTCCGTCAAATTTATCGATTGCAAGGCTGCAATCACTTGGGTGCGTGTATCCAACAAATGCGACACCTGTTGATTGGCCTCTGGTGTTCATCTCAAGCTTGACGAACTTGACCTCGCCAATTCGACTGAATAGTTCCCTAAGATCTTTTTCTGTAAGATCAGGATGGAGATTGCTTACTCTCAAGTATGGCTCGCCTTTTGCAAGATGTTCCGTCTCCTCATCCAGATGAAGAACCGGCCGGAAGTGCCTTCCGTTTCTGCGTCTGCTGTTCCGACGGGCCGGCTTGTTGACGCGGCTTTTACTCTGAAAAACGTTGTGTTAGTTAATTTGCATTTCTGGCGGAAAACTGGAAGAATGGACTTGCAGGACTGAATCGACACATTTTCACGTATCTTCTGGTCACACGGCACAAACCTGGCTTAATGTAAGGGCTCATATCTGCATAAATGTGTCTAAATGCCACCAACTAAGCAAATACTCTCCTCTCTTGGTGTATATTCAACTATGCCCCATATAAAGCATGAATCGCGGCAATAATGCACAGAGAGACCCTTCATAAATCAGTCCACTGCACAAAACTAACCACACCATATATTTGTGCCATTCACACTTCTTATAACTGGATATCTGCCCATGTATCCACACAATACATGATTCTAGACTCGCTGACCATTCTTCCCTATTCACAGTGTTTATTCGATACTTACACTTCTGGATGACCCGATGATCTCATCCAAAGATTGTTCCAGAAGCGACGACATGTTTGAGAATATTTCTATACTGTTTATAGTTTACTTTGCATTCACAATAAACTTCCATGCAGCAAGGAGGAGGTCCCAGCATTAATCTTCAAAGGACAAAAAACAGGTTTCTGCCGCAGCGAATTGCACCGCAGAAAAGTTGGGCATCTTCGCCAGCCATGAAAAATTAGTCAGCCCGCGCCGATCGACGCGTCTACATACTACGCTGGGCTATCTCAAGTCCAAGTCCTTTAGCGTCACAGAATCATATGTAATTACGTACTTATTCCTAGAACCAGAGTAAATACAGGGAAATGCGATCGCACTCCAAAATGTAGTCCATAAGGCGGCACTGCCCGAAAACTCAAGGCGGCCGATGTCACACTTGTAACCATAACAAATATTAAGCATACAACAAGCAATATGTCAACTTAAGCTTTTCCATCATGCAGATTTGGGCCTTGCGAGCTTAGCGTACTTTCATCTGCAAGAACGTGAGATGCTAAACGCCCCAAAGTATCGAGCATGCTGACATTACTATTCTGTCTTGAGGCAACAACAGTATCATTAGTCAAAACGCTATCCGTTCTCAATTTGCGGCTTCTGTTCAAGTTTAATGAGTCCTCCTGATGATCCAATGCCTGCTCAAGGCTTTGCCGTAGCTGGGTATTCTCAGCTTTAAGCCGCTTGAGTCTTCCATTTTTCAATTTACGGCAATATCGGATGAGCTTGAGATTCTTTTCATTGATAGCCTCGTTTTCGCTTCTTATCAACTCCAGGTTTCTCTCAAAGCTGGAAACACTTTTCAGGAACATCCGTCTTTCTAGTTGGCTCTCATCCTTGATGTTCTTGAGCTCATTTTTTATCAAGTTCTTCGCCAAATTGAGACGGAGTATCTTTTGGCGAACCGTCTTTAGTGTTTTTCCAGCAGCTCCTCCCCTCATTGGCCTTTCCCCGCTGACATGACCCTCAATTGCATCTAGTGTTTCCATTAGTTGTCCCATCTCTTCATCCACAACACGTAAACTATTGGCATTACTTCCAGCACCAGTTTTATCCTCAATATCTTTTTCATCATGTTTCTTTGATACAGACCCTGTGTTCAGCACTCCAGGCATTTTGTACTTCGTACTTAATATCGTAGGACTTGTAAGTGTTGTCATATGTGTAATTCTTGAGTTTTGTGATGAAGATAATGGTTCAGAAGATGTGGAAGTAGGTGGTGAGATCGAAAGAGCTACCTTTATCTGATCATTTGGTGTCTTTGCCGGCGAAATAATCCCAAGACTGGAATCGGACAACTTTTGGGATTGTGAATAATCCTTTGGTGTACTTTCCAAGGCAGATTGTGCCTTCGTATCATGTGCTATTAACATTTGTAAACGCGATCCGGAAATCCTTTTAATTATGATATTCAGATCGGCTTTTAACGCTGATCCAAGTCGTATCTTGAGGTATTTAAGATCCAATCAAGTGACCTCGATGTATGCAAATGTCAATATCTTTTGACAGATGATTATGTGCTCATATACAAGCCTACTTTTCGACAGCGTCTATTTCCGGCTTTATTTGTATCTCATTCCAGGTAAATTGGGTACCACGAATTTTTATTTTTTACCTTATTTTTTTCTTACGCGAGTCTGTTGCATTTCGCGTTATTCCGCTTTGGGGAAAAGAAAATCATGTTTTCTGTTGCAGTACAAAAGGATTACATAGATAGTGAAGTCACAAAAAAGGATATAACTCCGTGAGATAAGCAAATTATGCTATTTGTAATATAAGATTACTATTCTGATTATCGTATTTGCATTAAATGAACGATATTTATTTAGAATTGAACTGAAAAAATCAACTGAAAATAAATTCTTAGGAACAACATAAGCGCTGTGAACTGAAAAAAAATATTAAACAAAGTGAGAATTGTTATTTTCAACAAATTCACAGATGGAATATTTACAACATTAGGTATCGTAGTATTGGAACAAGCAAACATGTCCATTTATATCGATTCTTTATTAAACCGCGAGATTATATTACTTAGAACCATAATCTGGATTATTTTAGTAATCTACTGGATTGGTTTTAGCATTTTGTTTACAATGCTGTAAGTGCAGAAACATCGAGATTCATGAACCAATATTGAATATTTACTAACAAATATGTTCAGTTTTGACCATATGGCATTACATGACAAGATTACATCAAGTATAAGACACAAATTAGAAGAAAGAACTCAAAGACCAGAAGGATGGTAAATGTTCTAGCAAGCATTACTTTATGCCACTTTTGTTTTTAGGCTAATGCTGAAAAACAACCACTCAAATAATGAATAAAACGTACATGCATAAAATCAACAACAAGCAAATACTTCAGGAAAAATGACTCGCAGAAACATATTTGTAAGACTGCAATGGATATTCATGAATTATTCCATCTTCAATTCTGGGTAGTTGATTTTACCTCTTAGTATAACCTATTTTCTAGCGCTCCTTAACTTCTCTTCCAATCTTCTAATGTAAATAAAAAGGGAAGTGCAAGGGAAGTGCAGAGAGAATGACTAGAAAATGCGACACAATAAGGAAGAGCAGAGAAAAATCAACAAAATGAACCTCAACATGAATTTAACAAATGGTGACAGCAGAAAATCACATAAATTTAACTTGGGAATAATCCCTAACTGCAAGCGCCAAGACAGAATAATATGAGCATTATAGAGACTTAATTAGTAATTAATGACAATGCTTACTAAGTGAATAAGGAAAGGAGGGTTACGAACGGTTGAAAAAACAAAGACGGTTTTGTTGCAATCGGAACACAAGCTCTTTGTTAAGCTATAGATAGGCCAAAGTGGCATGTTATTTCCGTAAAGTTATTCCGGAATATTCATATATCGTATCTCGCATAGTCATCGTAATCGGAATTCTAAGGATTCTGAGCGAAAAAAAAAAAAACACAATAACGAAGTCCGAAGCCCGAAAGTAGAATCCCGGAGACAAAAGAAAATTTTGATAATAAAAAGGACCCGTGTGAACCGCAGGAAAACAAATGAATGTATTTTTTTTTATTATTCACTACCGGACCGAAACTAATTCTCAGCAAAGTGGTTATGAAAATCTTTAGGGAGTAAGTAACTCCGGTAAGTCTTGAAAAGTAAGAAAATGGGGTGATCAGAAATCAGACAGACGATGATGTACGGCAGTACCTGAATAAGGGCAAAAGCAAAGCGGAAGTATACGGGGAGAGATATATTGCTGCTTTGCTTTTTGTGGGATTTTCGTACACTTGGTTTTCTGTGGAGGTATAAATTGATGTAGACCCCCAAGTTTTGTGTGTTAAGAGCCGGTGCAGAGTGTAAATGTAAGCCGTAGTTTTGACTTGTGTATTAAAGAAGCGAAAACCAACAGTTAACAGTTAGTGAATACTATAATCGAAACCTAATCAAGCCAGATTCAAACTACAAACATGACAAAGTACATTATTACAGGAGTGGATGGCTTTCTTGGGGGCCATGCAGCAGATTTTGCACTTGATATCAAAACTGCAGACCAGCAAATTGTTCTTGCTTCGTACGACAAGACCCACATTCCTGCCAAATTGGTTGCAAAAGCCAAGGCAGCCGGTGCAGAAATCATCGATTTGACATACGATGATATGGATGCGATGGTTGCAGTCTTTAAAGGTGCGGATGTCGTCTCATTTGTGTCAACTTGGCTCATTGGTGAGAGGAGAAGGAAGCAGCACAAGAATGTTGTTGACGCATGTGTCAAAGCAGGTGTCACAAGGGTCTGCTACACATCATTTGTTGGAGCAGATTTGGATAAGGACATCCCAGTTCTTCCTCAAGACCACCACTACACGGAGCAAGTGATCTTCAAGAGTGGGTTGCAGTACTCCATTCAGAGAGACTGTCTTTATCTTGACAACACCATCAACTTCTTTGCCCCAAGTTGGAATTACTGCGGTGCCAAGTGGCTAGATAACAGTGATGGTGTTCCAGGAGCATTTGTGTCAAGGGAAGATTGCGGTCGCACCTTTGGAGCCTTGATTATGGGAAGGGGCAAGCCAAATACTGTCTACACTTTGACAGGTCCCGAAGCTTTGACCAACAAGCAAGTGTTTGACAAGATCTGTGCAGCTTCTGGTTACAAGGGTGAGTATGTTCCAGTTTCTGACGAAGAGTTGCGCAAATACTGGACTGCCCAGGGTGTTCCAAAGGATGTTGAGGGTGATAAGAGCAAGAACAAGTCGCCAATGCCTTTAATTATGGATGATTTGGAGTCTTGTGGCATTGTCGTGAGGCGTGGATTGATGAGAAATGTGACCAACGACATTGAGAAGCTTACTGGAAGGAAGCCACTTACTGCTGAGCAGACTATCCAGAGTCTCAAGGACAACTGGCCAAAGAACGAGTGAATTATTTCGAATAAGTATGTGCTGAATAAAAGAGAATGAAATGAAATGTAAGCGATAGCGTGAACTTTGCTTGTTGTAGTTAGCACTGCAGAAGGGAGTGTGATCTGGATAAGTGCAATCTGAAGTAGACTGAAACCAGCTGAGCGAATTAGATAGTTGCTTTCTGGGGATAGTGTATAAACTGTAGTGGTAAGAAGCAAAGAAGTGTAGTGAGGTAGGTGTAGTAAGATGTAGGAGAAGATGATGTGAGCAGGATGAATAAACAGAGTACTGATGAGACTAGGAAGCTTAAGAAGGTAGTAAGAAGGTATTAAGGAAGTAAGAAAGCCCCAAAGCCTCCACAATCAATTAATGTGTACTGTATATATATTACATGAGCAGCAGATCAAGCCTCGGCAGGCTTCTCATCAGCCTCCTTCTGTATGGAGGCCTTGCTCCACTGTCTATTGAGCCTCTCGTACCTCAGTCTGTCGCGATCACTGACAGACGGCTTGACAGCACTTAAAGCACTCTCGAAATCATCCCGAGACACAACTATGCCGTCTGCAGGGATGGAATCGCTAACGGTCTCGATCCCCTGGCCTATCTCCTTGAAAAACACCCGCTTCAACGATCGCACACTGGCCTCCTTGACGAGTGACGAGATGTCTGCTCCCGAGAAGTTCTTGCAGCGGTGGTCGCGCGAAATGGCCGAAAGATCGACAGACGGGGCAACGGGAGTGTGGTTGGCCCTAACGATGGTCTTCAAAATCTCGAATCTCTCGTCAGGAGACGGAAGTTGCACGTACAAAGTCTTGTCAAGCCGGCCAGGACGGAGCATGGCCGGATCTATCATATCGGGCCTGTTGGTGGCACCAATGACAAAGATGCCGTGTCTATCGTTGAGACCATCAAGCTCGGTCAAAAGCGTGTTGACAACTCGGCTGCTGGCCTCACTGAGTGCGGAATCTCGCCGCGGAACGAGTGCATCCAACTCATCGAAGAAGATGATGCATGGAACAGACGCTCTTGCTCTCGAAAAGACTTTCCTGACGGCGCGCTCGGACTCACCCACAAACTTATTCAACAACTCGGGACCCTTGACCGAGATGAAGTTGGCCTTCGACTCGTTTGCAACCGCTTTGGCTAGCAACGTCTTACCACAGCCCGGCGGACCCCACATGAGCACTCCTCCGGGTGCTGTGATGCCCACTTTCCGGTATAGATCCGGCCGCTTGATGGGCTGCACAATTGCCATGTGAAGCTCCACTCGCACACTCCTCAAAGCTCCAACATGGTCCCATGTGACGTCTGGAATCGTCGCAAAGCCTTCTCTTTTGGCTGTGGGCTGGATCGTCGGCAACGCACTCAAGAAATCAGCCTTAGTGATGCACAATGGAGCCAACTCCTGCTCCGTCAACGGCTGGGGGTGGGTTTCTAGAAACTTCTGGATTACCGAGTGTGGAAGCCGGCTGACACGCGGGTCCACTTGAGAATGGGGAGTTAAGTGATTTTCGCCTGCATCCACATCCATTGCATCCTCATCTGCATTGCTGATAAGCATGTTACCAATTGCATTTCCATCCGCATTGGTGCTGGGCATGTTACCCATTGCATCTGCATCGGCATTACTGATAAGCATATTACCTATTGCATCTGCATCTGCATCATCTGCATCGTTGCCAATGGGCACTTTGGCACCCGCAAATATCGAAAATATCCGCTTGATCGCCGCCACACCGGCAGCAGTCACTAGTGCCTTCAAATCGGCACCAACAAAGCCGGGGGTTAGCTTTGCAATCTCCGCCGTGCCAAGACTGCCGCTTATCTTCAAGCCGTGCGTCATCGACTCCAATATGCGCGCGCGGGCCTCCTCATCGGGCACACTGATGCATATCTCGCGGTCAAACCGGCCTGCACGTCTCAAGGCTGTGTCAAGTGAGTCCGGCCTGTTTGTTGCTCCGATCACGATCACGGGCCTGCCGCCTGTTTTTTCCAAACTGAGATCGTCAAGGCAGGTCAACAGCTGCGCCACAATCCGTTTCTCCATCTCCCGCTGCGCCCCACCGTCTCTTTTCGGCGTGATTGCGTCTATTTCATCTATGAAAACGAGACACGGGGCAATTCTCTTTGCCTCAGCGAAGATTTCCCGCACTTTCTTCTCGCTCTCCCCGGACATACCGCTCACAACCGATGGTGCACTAACCGGGATGAACGGGACTTGAAGTTCGCCTGCCAAGGCATTCGCAATTGTCGTTTTTCCACATCCCGGCGGTCCGTGAAGCAGAACCCCTCTCGGAGGCTCAATCCCGGTCGCACTGTATATCTCCGGGTGCAATATCGGCATCCCGACCGTCTCCATGAGCTCTGTGATCACGTCATCAAGCCCTCCCAGCGAACTTAGCTTTATATTTGGCGGAGACCGATCTTTCTTCGAAACTCTCTTTCTCTTGGTTTCTCCACCTGCACCACCGTGCTTCACCCGCTTCTTTCCTCTTTTATCATCATCGCTGGCTTCTGCATCCCCCGCTCTGCCGTTCCCGCTGCTCCGAGTGGAGTTTGCCCTTGTTTCGCTGTCTGTATCTCTGTCACCCTTCAAATTTTCACTCCCTTCCTTCGCACCTTCCTTCGAACCTTCCTTCCACATCTCCACTATGCTCTTGTTCGCCTTGTTTAGGTCCTGCACCTCCATCAACGGCTCGTTGTTATCATCCACATCCTCCGAATGCAAAAGTGTGTCCGGGTTTATTCCAAGATTCTTGATCTCTTCCTCCTCCTCCTGCAATAACGGTTTCAACGTTCTTTGCACCGATTTGCGTATATTCTCCTCCTTGACTCGGCCAAACGACCTGTCCTGACTCTGTGCATACTTCACTATCTCTACCTCGCTCAAGTTTCGCACCAAAGCGACGCTGAATGGGCCGATTGTCTGCCCTTTTGCTTTCATCTCTTGTGTTCTTTCATCTAGCAGCTGCAAAACCAACTTCGACACTTTTTTGTCCATATTCCGCTGTAACGGCCCGAGCTTGTGCGCGGATGATACTTTCTTCACCATTCTGCGAATGTGCAACTGTTGATGCTTGCTGGAGAGGTGTGAGGTGGAGAAGATGGGGATATGTTATGGCTTGTATCTTTAGCTAGGAGTGAAAAATAGAGGAAGTAAAAAAAAAAAAAAAAAGAAAAAAAATAGAATAAATAAAATTATTCAACAATGAAAAGTTTGAGATAGCTGAAAAAAAATAGGATTGAAATATCATGAATTTTCAGAAGCTACACTACACTACACTACGTAATCCAGACGTAAATAAATCCAGGTCGCTGTCCATTAAACAAAAATTTGTATATATAACGCAGCAGAAGCTCAAGCCTGCTTCTCTGCATTGGCCGCAGCTGCGTCCTCTTCTATCTTTTCAGCATTTTCAGCATTTTCAGCATTTTCAGCCTTAGCAGACTCTCCAGACTCTCCAGACTCTCCAGACTCTCCAGACTCTCCAGACAATTCAACAAACATCTTATGTGTCTTGGCATAGGCCTCACACCTCGAATAAGAGCCCTGGAGTGCACAGCGGATGACTGCAGCAGCCCGCTCGGCCGAAAGGGAATCATCGGCCTGGATAGCATTCTCTCGGTACAAACCATCAATGTAGCTGGCAACACCTTTCAAAAAGACAAGCTGTGTATCGTGGTCGGCCAAACTGATGGTGAGCGCCAAGTAGTCATCGAGGCCAAAGGCACCCTCATGGACACTCCAGAAAGCGATGCTGTTTGGTGAAAGAACGTTTGGAAGACCGTCACATGCCGTAGAACCGTCCGCAGACCATGCAGTGATGTCTATGCCGAGATTGGAGCTCTCGGTGACCATCTCCATGCGGTAGAGCCCGTTGTTCTTGTAGAGGATGAACATGTTAGGCCTGTAGTTGGACTTGCCGCAGCTGCACTCCTCATCGTGCGTTTTCGAGATGCCAAACCACATCTCGGGCTCTGCGTTCTTGCTCATGCCTTTAGTTCTCTTCGGCCGCAAGATCCGCCTCTGCAACACCTCCGGAACGGCCACGATGTTTGTCCCGCCGCGGATAAACACCTTGCCGAGGCTGTTCTTGGTCTTTCCGTCCTCGGAGTCCTTTTTATCCTCGTCTTCGCGGCTCGTCTGCTTGCACTTGCCCGTGTCAAAGTCGCAACGCACAATGGTGATGTCTCCCAGGTCGTAGATGAAGTGTGCAAAGCCCAAAGAGCCGGATTGGAAGTCGCCGTCGCCTCTTTCGAAAAACGGCGACCAGTTTTTCTCCACGAGCGGCATCCGGTCCGAGAGCGAGGACCTCAATGCAACGACCCTGAGTTTGCCATCAACGGGTTTCCGCAACGGGAACGCGGCGTGTATCAAGCGGTCTTTGGACTCGGTGAGCTCGTTGAAAGTGATGATTGGCTCGTCCTCCATCAAGCTGTTCTCCCGATACACGATGCGGGGGTCCTCCGGGCCCAAGAACACAGCCTTGCGGCCGGGGACCTGCTGGATTGGCACATCCATGAATGCAGGCATCTTCAAAGAGATCGCATCCAACATGGAGTCGTCCTTATCGTGTCTCAAGTACTTCCTCAATGCGGCAAGGATCTTGTTTGACGTCACGTCCACGTACCGGATCCGCTTGCCCGGGATCTCGGCCCACTTGGAGTCAAACGCCTGTAAACGGCAGAGTGAGAGAACAGGAACGTCTCTTTCGGTTGGTGCGTAGATGTAGCGGGTAACCATCAAGTAGCAGTTGTCCCCGGGCATCCACACGGCCGACCCGGAGAACCGGTACCAGTGCTCGGCGTCCTGCGGCTTCACCAGCTTCGAGTACCCGGACTGCTCCAAGTAATTCCACAAATCATGAAATCCGCTCGGATCTTCCAAAACTCGCGGCTTAGTCACCTCCACACGCTCGTTATTCGACCCGGACCGGTACCGGATCTGCCCGCACTGCACCTGCGACTTCGTGAACTCCTCGTCCGTGAGTTTGCGGCTCGTGTAGCCCACGATATCCTCGCTGTGCGAGTATTGGGCCTCTGTGACCAAATCTGACACTGGAGACACGAAAAACGACTCGTCGGCCGTCTCTTTCCAGCCCAGCGGCCGGAGACCAACCTTCTGGAGACTTCTACCCACGCCGGCCCGCGTTGTGTCCGCGAGATCCGAGTATGTGAGCGGCATGTTCTTCGATAAGAACATCAACGGGTTTTTAGGCAATAGGAAGAACGACGTCAACACTAGGCATAGCACCACTGCAAATGCCACCACGCGTCTTGTTCGGCGGATCATGTTAAATGCTTTCTGCTTTTGCTTTCTTTTGCTTTTGCTTTGCTTTCTTTTGCTTTTGCTTTGCCTTTGCTTTGCTTTGCTTTCGTTTGCTTTCGCTCTTTTCCCTTTAATCGGCAAACTATCGATTCTGGCTGCCTCACACGCTCAACGACAAATATCCGCGTGAACTCTGCTTACTGTGAACAACTGATCGCCGCCTGTTGTTTACGCGTAAATTGGAAACCAGTGCTGATGTGAAGAAAGTTTACCCTGCATGCAGAATAAATAATGAAAACAAATGAAAAATAAATGAGAATAAATGACAATAAAAGAAGAATAAGCACCGGTTCGCGGAGTACACACAAATGCGACAAAATTCGCAGCAACCTTACACGCGGGACGGATTGAGAAAAACGGAGAAAATGATGCATTAGGAAGTGATAATTGAGGAAGAGATAATTTGGGACAATAGAAAGAAGGGACTGGACAGCTGGCAGGACTCTGCAGCAGGTACCTATGGAGAATGCACCTTAGTTAGCATCTGTGTTAATGCCAGGCATTCTATTCCTATTAGTCATCATCATTCACCTCAGGCATAATGCAATACTCTTGCAACCAGATAAAGGAGTGCACACAGAATTGGCAAGCAAACGAGAAAGCTAATCTCAGCATGATCATTCTTTTTCAACTTCAGTTTCTCATAAGATTACCAAACGGAGCTTGATTTTCAAGATGCTCAATACCAATAATTTACGTGTGCCACATACAATCTGCAAGTATACCGCTTTATTGGTTTCCTGATCGAGGTCCCACAAATACCACACAATACCGCACAGTATGCCTGAAACTGGTACTTGTTCGTAAGAGTAAAAGTACTTCCATTTTTATACCTAGAAATCTTTTCTGTTGTAAACTAAAAAAGGGTGTTCATCTTAGCTTGACAAACAATTTAGTATTGGCAGTAGCTAAAACTATAATCAAGCCAACTGCAAGAAGCGACCGGAAGCTGAATTATGCCACCTCTTTATATGTAACTATATACACTACCCAATGATAATATGCAGCCATATATGCTACATCGATCTTACTCCTAAATTTTATGATCTCGTGCATATCTTTCATTTATTAGGGTAATCCAATTTATTACCCGAACACGCAAGCATGTATCTGCTAGGTGTATGATCTATCTAAATTCAATAAATTCATTGCATCTCCGCTACATATTAAAGGCTCGTGTATCCAAAGACAAGACAGTTCATATATTTACATATTTGAGATCGTAGTCCAGATGTTGTAGATTATATTCTTGAGACTC
>ERZ746981.304-NODE-304-length-25073-cov-26.557689_pt1 | contig 25073 bp, 24 predicted proteins | sample MGYA00374948_ERZ746981 | MGnify/ENA primary metagenome ERZ746981 (study PRJEB28757, sample SAMN06711160) | food metagenome | host: microorganism | place: China:Harbin | collected 2017-01-30 | study: EMG produced TPA metagenomics assembly of the Analysis of...
GGCACTGGAAAGCCCACCAGCAGGTCCACAATACCATCGCCGCCTGAATACGCCCGCGTCTCTCGCCGGATGATTACTCTGATGGAGCGAGAGACGCAATCTTTCGGTTTCAATCACATCGGTCTCCCTTCCTGATCGCCAATACGCAAGGCACGCTCCACAGCATGCCGGAGAGGTTCCATATCACTCTCGGTCGTGATCCAGAGCGTTGCCCCTTCGAGTTGCGCGAGGATATCCGCTGCAACAGACGCCGGTTCGGAAATTGTGCCAGCATCCAGAATCCCGGTCATCGCATCGCGTAATCGCGCGAAAAAAGCCCGCACCGCGTCCTGAGCGTCCGGTGTCCGCGCCGTCACGCCATACGCGAGATGCAGTCCCACACAACGCCCTCTCGCCTCGAATGTCCCGGCGATCCGCTCGATCAGCGTCCGCCAAGCTGCACACCAGTCCGTCGCAGGATCCGGAAGATCGGCCAGCGTGTCATCGAGCGTCATGGCCAGCACCTCGCGTACCAGCGATTCCTTCGACGGAAAGCGCGTGTAGAGGCTTTGCGGACGCAGGCCCACACGATCGGCCAGATCACGCATGGATGCTCCTTCGTAGCCATGCTCGCGAAACAGTTCACGGGCTTCGACAACGATCCGGCGGATAGGAACGGCTTCTCTCATTTCACCTTTGACTCACGAACGGTCGTTCGTCACAATAGGATGCATGGTGCCGCCGGGCAAGCCACGTGCGCCCCTGCCCTCTTATCTCCGGTCACAGGACACCCCGTGATGCTTCTCTATGATCTGGACGTCTCCGGAAACTGCTACAAGATCCGACTTTTCGCGGCCCTGACAGGTACGAAGCTGGACCTCCTTCCTGTCAATCTTGCGTCGGGTGAGAACCATGATCCAGATTTCCAGAAACTGAACCCGTTCGGGGAAGTCCCCGTCCTGGTGGATGGTGACCTCACACTTCGGGATTCCCAGGCCATTCTGGTCTACCTTGCCGGCCGGCTGACGGACCGCAACTGGTGGCCAGAAGACGCCATGTCACAGGCCATCATTACACAGTGGCTTTCAGTGGCGTCGAGCGAGGTGCGCAACGGCCCCAACGCCGCCCGTCTGATCCAGAAATTCGGGTATCCCCTTGATATGGGCACTGCCATGCGCTGGACCGACAAACTCCTGCCGCTGCTCAATGCGCATGCCGAGACACAGGACTGGTTTGCGCTCAATCGCCCTACGATCGCTGACTGCGCTCTTTTTCCCTATCTCGCACTGGCGCCCGAGGGTGGTATTGACCTTACCCCTTACCCGGCTCTCGGACGCTGGTTCGATCGCGTCCGGAAACTGTCGGGTTTCATCTCCATGCCGGGTCTGTGAAGTAATTAATTTACATGAACATTCCGGGAAGTTTTCCCATGCGTCGGTGCCCCCATCAGTCGGTCGCCCAGTATGCTTTACTGCTTCCATACGGGCTCCGCGAAACGGGCAATCAATGCACTACCAATGACACACTTCACCCAATAAAGTCGCACCACCCTGTTTTCTGGCGAAGCGGCTGTGTCACCGTCGAAAATTTGTAGGAGGAAAGCTACCAAACCCCAATAGCCGCACTGTGTGAGGCAACTATAAAGTGGCGACACCTCTCTGCCAACCGTACCATTGAATCGCGACATCCCATCGGACAGGCTTGAACGCAGACGACAATCCATATATCGTTGAAGACGCTCTTGGCATGAGCATGGCACTCGCCGTTCCGAAGCTGCTGGCAGCATTGCTGTAAAAGATTTTTGAAACATCCTTTCAACTGGCGTTCGAGCTTGAAAGGCGGTTGGCGAGTGACGCTTGTAAATTCAAGCCAGGAGTATCGCCATGTTGAATCGTAATGTGCGTCCTACAACAATCGATGGCGTTAAACGTCTTGCTATCGAAATCCGGAAAAAGAGCGGAATTCAGCATTCCGTAGCTCTTGATCGTGCAGCTCAAGCCGCCAATTGCTCTAATTATCGGAATGCTCGTCGAGTTCTACCTGCGCGAGCCGTTATGTGTGCCCGGCCTTATGTATTGTTGACGATTTACTGGCGCGATGAGAAAAAACCACAGAACATAGGACGCGAAACCCTTAACATCAGTCTCTCAAAGCCAATCCTCCACATCTGCGATAAATTAGCGCTCAAATATGCTCGGGGGTTTGGTGATCTTCGGATGGTCGCAGACGACCATTTCGTGTGCGACACATTAGCGCAAACTCAAGTTCGTGCCAGAGAGCGTCTTTGCACCGCAGAGCGGTCACTTCGTTTCATGGAATATACAGGGCTACGCCCCTGCCGAAATCACCGTAAAAATTATCCTGACGGATCATCCAAAGACAGCCTGCCAAACAACGATCATGCAACCAGATGGATTGATCCAATAATAGGACAGTTCATATTGGTTGACGAACCATATAAAGGCGTACCTGACGACTTAGAACGCACCCAATGGGCAATACGACATAAATGGCTCATTTCTAAAACCTCTTGGTCTGGAATGTATAATCCCTACAAATGCGATCTTTACATTGCAACAGAAGACTCATCAAACTATGACCTTGATGCCCTGACAAAGAAAATCAATAACATGCCCCCGCCACTACTTGAGAAAAACTGGAGCGGGGAGTCCGTGCTATCGTGGGATATGTTTGTCAGCCCCATGGCGGACACACCCCAAGATATTCGACGCGCCCGGTCACAAGCCACAGTTATTCCTAAAGCCAGTACAACCTCACTTCCCTGTAGCTATAAACCTGGATCTCGGACCCGACGTCCGGTTGGTGCATTAGGCATCGAAGGACATATCCATGCCGGAAGGATCATTAAAGCTATACTTTGGTCAGGTATGTTGCCAGACGGTGTCCACATCCGCTTGAGTTCACTCCGCTCCACGCTTGAAGGCTGGATGAGTTTCGAAATCAAACCCGGAGAGCTTGAAGGTTCCGAATTTTTTGATGTTTATTATCATCGGCCCCAAGAGACTGATCCATATAATGGAAGAGCTAAGTCGCGCGATGGCATCGTCGCATTACTATTCGAACTCAAAGGACAGCTTCAAGCGACCTATCAAGACTGTGCACCACTTCGTCAGCAGATCCGACGCATCGAAATGTCAGCTACATTGATCAACAAGATGAAGACCATTGATAACTGACAGCTTGACGACAGCGCAGGGAATCCTGCGCTGTCGTCAAGATTCAATTGTAATATCGCATTCAATCATTCCAGTATGTTGCGTCTTTATTCAGTTGATCTGAATTCACAATCCAAAAAAAAATCCCGTCTTACTTCTTTCATTACTCTGGATGCTGCGGAAGAAATCATCCAAGCTCGCTATATATACCAGCAAGCTGCTACGTCAGCTCCGTCATGATGAAAGGCAATTCACCAGCCACACATTGAGATCAACAATCTCTGTCCCGATAATCTCATGCGCCATCGGATACACATGCCAGACAACGTCATGCCCCTCGGCACGTAGCCAGTCCCGTGCGAGGCGCGCCGCTGCCAGCGGCACGACCGTGTCGCCTTCACCGTGCGCCAGAAAAACCGGCGTCGCGCGGTTTGCTTCCGTTGCCTCCCTTCCCGTCTGCCCGGCCAGCGGAAGATAGCCGGACAGACCGACGATCCCAGCCAAGGGCAACGGGTAACGCAACCCGGTCATCAGTGACATCGCACAGCCCTGGGAAAACCCGCCGATCACGATGTGCCGGGACGGAATGCCGCGCGCGACTTCCTGATCGATCAGGCTTGCCAGATAGGCCTGGGCATCCCGTAACCCTGACTCATCTTCCCGTAGAAGCAGGTCAGTCGCGAGAAGGTCATACCACGCCGGCATGCGCTCGCCGCCGCAGGCCGAAACCGGTCGGACGGGCGCATTGGGAAAAATGAACCGGACCGACCCAACGGAGCGCAGATCAAACGCGTGAGCAATGGGCGCCAGATCCCGGCCACTCGCCCCCAGGCCGTGAATGAGGATGATAGACGCGCCGGGATTTTTCCCGGCTTCGACCTCCAGCGCTTTCAGCGGCTTCATCCCCTGCTCTCTTCACCATTGGCCTTCGTAATGCTTGATGAAACTATGGTACGGGTATAATCGTATATTATCAAGCATGCGGAGGCTGTCATGAAACTCGAAATCTGGTCCGATTATGCCTGCCCCTACTGTTATATCGGCAAGCGGTTTCTCGAAGCCGCCCTGTCCGAATTCGAACATGCCCGCGAAATCGAGATCGTCTTCCGGGCTTTCGAACTCGATCCGACGTCAGGTCCGGCAGTGACCACCACAACACTCGACCGCATCATGCGGAAATACGGCAAGAGCCGGAGCGATGCCCAGGCCATGATCGACCACATCACATCCATGGGCGAGAGATCCGGTCTCGACATGCGTTATGCCTCGGTCCGCTACACCAACACCTTCGACGCGCACCGGCTGACCAAATTCGCCGAGCAGCACGAACGCGGCGCGGACATGACGGAGCGGCTGTTCCGGGCCTATTTCACCGACAATCTTCCCCTCGCCGACCATGATGTGCTTGTCGGCCTTGCGCAGGATGTCGGTCTTGATGGCAACGCCGTGCGCGCCATGCTGATGGGCACCGACTTCGCGGAAGATGTCAGGCATGATGAAACCCATGCGTCACAGGCAGGCATTCACGGCGTGCCCTTCTTTGTCTTCGACGGTGCCTACGCTCTTTCAGGTGCACAGCCAAAAGCACAATTGCTGACCGCCCTGCGCCAGTCATGGAACGAGGCACGCAAAACGGTGTCCGAGAACCCCATCACCGGCATGACCTGCGACAGCACGGGATGCGTCATCCCGCCTTCCGGCTCCGGCACTCCCTGAGCAAAGCCGTCCCGCCGTATTCCCGTCAGGCAGGCGCGCCTTGGCGGGAACGGTCGTATTCGGCGATCGTCTCCTGCGTCAGCGGGTCGCTGGCAAGCGGGCCGAGGATGGAATCCAGCAGACCGGGAAAGCGACTGTCCAGATCTTCACGTCGCAGTTCAAGACGGTATTCCCGACCGATATGGCGCTGCCAGACCACACCGCTGTCACGCAAGGCGCGCCAGTGATGGGTCATGGTAGACTTCGGAATCTGCGGCAGCACATCGCAGCAAGGATGTTCACCGCCCACGGCAATCGTCCGCACCGCAGCCAGGCGGATGGGATTACCCAATGCCGTCAGCACGGCTTCGAGCCGGATATCCTCGCGTTTCGGATGGCGTGCGATCATGCGTGGATTGGTACGCGTATCATGGGAGCTGGTCAAGAAAACGCTGCTTCCGAGCCTCCGTCGTGAGCCTGTGTCTCAATAAGACTGGTTTCTAATCCGTATGTACGTCTATGTTCGTATCTTAGAGACTCGTTCATGACGACCGGAGGCCGCCTTGCCACCCAATTTCCTACTCCATACCCATAATCCAGAGCGGGTCGCCGCCGCATCACGCGCGGCCCGGCTGATTCTCGTTGCCCTGGTGCCGGGCCTCACAGGCTGCACAGTCGGCCCGACCTACAAGGCTCCCCAGCCACCGAACGCGGCAACATTCGGCGAAACCCGGTCGGAAACAGCGGCCGTCGCTTCGACCAACTCCACGAAGCAGGCTGCCGGAAAGCCGGGTTCCGACTGGTGGCGTCTCTTTCGCTCGCCCCGGCTAGATGACCTCGTCACCGAGGCACTCCGGAACAACTGGTCGATCCAGGCAGCCCAGGCCAACCTGCGCAGGGCGGCTGAGGGACTCCATGCCGCCCAGGGCAGCCTGATGCCCCAGATCGACGCCACCGGTAGCGAGGGGCGACAGGAATACGGAGCCGCCCTGTTCGGCCCCTGGGCGTGGACCTTCCCGGCCTTCTCCGCCTATTCGGCCGGCCTCGACGTTTCCTATGACCCCGACATTTTTGGTGGCAACCATCGGCTGGTGCAGATGGCCGGCGCGCAGAAGGATGCCGAGCGGGAGCGCCGGGATGTCACGATGCTGCTGGTGATTGGCGACACGGTCCTGACCGCCTTCGAAGCCGCCTCAACAGCAGACCAGATCACGGTGATCCGAGGTGTGATCGACACCGACCGGGAAACGCTCCGGCTGGCGACGCTCGCCTGGCAGGCAGGCAGGAGGCCCCGGCTGGATGTCGTGACCGCTGAAGCACAACTGGCGCACGACCAGTCCCTTCTGCCGCCGCTGGTCAATGCCCATGAGGCCGCGCGAACGACCCTTGCGGTCCTGACCGGGCATTCGCCCGCCAACTGGACCGCACCGACCCTGACTCTCGCCGATTTCAGCCTTCCGTCGGACATCCCCGTGGTCGTGCCATCCGAACTCGTTCATGCCCGCCCGGACATCATCGGCGCCGAAGCCATGATGCGCGCGGCGAATGCCGAAATCGGCGTCCGGACCGCCGACCTCTATCCGCGCCTGACCCTCAGCGCGGCCGTCGCCGCCGAGGGCCTGATGGGCGGCCCTGCCGGCGCGGCGTGGCGCCTGATCGGCGGCGCTGCTCTGCCACTGTTCCATGGCGGAACCCTCATGGCCCGGAAAAAGCAGGCGGAAGAAGATTACCGGATCGCTTTCGATCACTACCAGTCGGTGGTCATCAATGGCTTCCGAGAAGTCGCCGATAGTCTGAACGGTCTGAAGAATGCCTCGACGGAACTGGAAAACCAGCTTCAGGCCCTGACCTCGGCCGACGACGCGCTGACCCTGAGCCAGGCCGGGTATCAGGCGGGTCGGGAGACCATCCTCCAGCCGATCAACGCCCGGCGGCTCGTTCTGCTCGCGCGCCAGAACACGGTCCGGGCACAGACCGAGATGTTTCGTCAGACGGTGCGGATCCTGGTGGCGACGGGCGGCGGCCTGGCCGACGTCCATGTCACACCCGATCAGTGGCGATCTGTCCGGCTCGCGGCGCGATGACCGGCATCTGACGCACGTCCGGCCTCCAATGTCCGGCCTTTTCAACCCATTAGGTACGTATATCCGCGTATAACAATAACTTCGGGAGATATCTGTGCGACACTTCTCCGTCCCCTGGCATCATGCCACCGCTCTCGCGGTGCTGCTGTCCCTGCCCGCCGTCGGCAGGGCCGCAGACACTCCGGCAACGGCAGTATCCGTCTGGCCGGTCAGACCTGTCCCTTTCGCCGCCCATATCGAGACGATCGGTCAGGTCGAGCCGTTCCAGGGGGTAACGCTCTCCCCCGAAATCGCCGGTCGGATCACCGAACTGGATTTCGATTCCGGTGCGACCGTCCGGAAAGGCCAGTTGCTCCTGGTCCTTAATGACGCACCGGAACAGGGCGAACTGATCCGCCAGAACGGCGAACTGAGGGCGGCCGAAGCCGAACTTGCCCGCGCCCGCTCTCTCATCCGCACCGGAGTGGAAAGCCACGAGGATCTGGAGACAGCCACGGCACGCTTCGAAGCCGCGAAAGGTAATGTCGCCAGAGTGCAGGCAGTGATCGACCAGAAGCATATCCGCGCGCCCTTCGACGGCGCCGTCGGGATCAGACAGGTCAATCTCGGCCAGTATCTGAATCCAGGTGACGACATCGCCACGCTGACGTCCTACACCCGGATGCGGGTCAACTTTATCCTCGCCGAAGAGAACGCCGCCAGCGTGCAACTCGGGCAGACCGTCCACCTGACATTCGACACGACGCCGGGGCAGGATTTCACCGCCACGGTCACCACCATCGACCCGCGCATCGACGGTTCGCATACGCTCTCCATCCAGGCCCTGCTCGACGCGCCGCCGACCGACCTGCATCCGGGCACCTATGCCCATGTCTCCATTGCCGCGAAGGTGGCGCCACACCTCGTGGTCCCGGAAACCGCCGTCACCTATACCGCCTATGGAGAGACGCTCTTCGTCGAGCAGCCCTCCACCGATGGCCCCACCGTCACCGCGACGGCTGTACGCGCGGGCGGCCGCCGCAACGGATGGGTGGTCATCGACGACGGGGTGAAGCCGGACGACCGCGTCGTCACCAGCGGCCAGAACCGCCTCGTCACCGGCATGAAGGTGCGCGAGATCCCGGAAGTCCTGCCTCTGGCCGGCCTGCGGGAGCTGGCACAATGAGTTTTACTGATCGCTTCCTTCGGCGTCCGGTGCTTGCGATCGTCGTGACGATCCTGATCATCCTGTTCGGCATCCGCGCGCTGGGCGGCATCTCGACCCGCCAGTATCCGACGCTGGAAACCTCGACGATCATGGTGACGACCCGCTATCCGGGTGCGTCCTCCGATCTCATGCAGGGTTTCGTGACCCAGCCGATCAGCGAGGCTGTCGCCTCTGTCGAGGGGATCGACTATCTCTCGTCCACCACCACGCAGGGCCTCAGCGTGGTGACGGTGCGCATGATGCTGAATTACGATTCCATGCGCGCCCTGACCGACGTCATGTCCAAGGTGAACGCAGTCAAATACCGGCTGCCGGAAGGTGCGTACGATCCGGTCATCAAGCGCACCTCGGGCGGTTTCACCGCCGTCGCCTATATCGCCTTTGCCAGCACGACGCGGCCGCTCTACGAGATTTCCGATTATATTCACCGCGTCGCGGCACCGATGCTCTCGGGGATCGATGGCGTCTCGGAGATCAGCTATTTCGGCGAGCAACGCCTCTCGATGCGCCTGTGGCTCGATCCCGAAAAGCTGGCTGCAAACGGCATGACCGGCGAGGATGTCGCCCAGGCCATCCGGCAGAACAATTTCCAGGCCGCACCCGGCCGGATCCGGGGCGTCTATACGATCAGCAACATCAACCTCAACACGGACCTCAAAAGCGTCGAGGAATTCCGCGACATGGTCCTGCGCTCGGTTGGTGGCCGGGTCATCCGGGTCCGCGATATCGGGCGCGCGGAACTCGGACCGGACAATACCGACACCAGTTCCGAAGCCAGCACGCTGCGCCCGCCTCATGGCAAACCGACGCCCCGCCCCGCAATCTTCATCGGTCTCGAAGCCTCCCCGACCGGCAATCCGCTGACGATCATCGCCCGTCTCAACCAGATCATGCCCAAACTCCGGGCCACACTGCCACCGGGGATCGATGTCCGCGTCCCCTACGAGACCGCGCATTTCATCCAGGCGTCGATCGACGAGGTCACCGAGACCTTCATCGAGGCGCTGCTCATCGTCATTCTGGTGATCTATCTCTCCCTCGGCACCGTGCGGGCGGTGATCGTCCCGATCGCCACCATTCCGCTGTCGATGCTTGGCGCGGTCGGGCTGATGTACACCTTCGGGTTCAGCCTGAACCTGCTCACCCTGCTGGCGATGGTTCTGTCGATCGGTCTGGTGGTCGACGACGCGATCGTGGTGATCGAGAACGTCCACCGCCATATCGAGGAAGGCAAATCGCCTTTCGACGCCGCCCTGCTCGGCGCGCGCGAGGTCGCAGGCCCCGTGATCGCGATGACCTTCACCCTCACAGCCGTTTATACCCCCATCGCCTTCATGGGCGGACTGACGGGCACGCTGTTCAAGGAATTCGCCCTGACGCTGGCCGGCGCCGTTGTCGTGTCCGGTGTGGTCGCCCTCACCCTCTCGCCGATCATGAGCGCCAAACTGCTGAAAGCGAAGGAGAAGGAAGGCTTCATGGAGCGAATGGCGGAGCATGTGTTCGGCTTCATGAACGCGCGCTACGAGGCCGTTCTCGATTTCTCGCTGCACCATCGGTGGATCCCCCTCGGCTCGGCCGCCATGATCTTCCTCCTGATCCCGGTGATGCTGCATGTCTCGCAGAGCGAGCTGGCGCCCAATGAAGACCAGGATCTGGTCCTGACGGCGGTGAAGGCGCCGCAATATGCCAACCTCCATTATGTCGAGACCTACGCCCAGGCGCTCTACGACAAGATGGATGAAATCCCGGAAGGGCACAGCCATTGGATGATGAACGGCATCGAAGGGATCGCCAACAGCGTAGGCGGGGTCAATCTGGACGATTGGGGTGAGCGCCGACGCAATGCCGACCAGATCCAGATGGACCTCCAACAGCGCGTCGCCGGTCTCCAAGGCACCAGCGTCTTCGTATTCCAGCTCCCGTCCCTGCCCGGGTCGACCGGCGGCCTGCCGGTCCAGATGGTCATCCGCAGCGATGATTCCTACCGCAACGTCTTCGGCGTCGTCTCCCATCTGCGGGAGGAGGCCCAGAAAAGCGGGCTGTTCGCCGTGGTGGACAGCGATCTCGCCTTCGACAATCCAGTCGTCCGGGTCACGGTCGACCGGATGAAAGCGAACGCCATGGGCATCCGCATGGAGCAGATCGGCGATGCCCTGAACGCCATGATCGGCGAGAACTACGTCAACCGCTTCGGCTATTACGGCCGCTCCTATGACGTGATCCCGCAATCGGTACCTGGGGCGCGCCTCTCCCCCGACGCGCTGAAAACCTACTATGTCCGCGACAGGGACGGACATCAGGTGCCCCTGTCCGCGCTGGCGAGCATTCGCGTCGATGTCGAACCCAACCGCCTGCCGCAGTTCGGCCAGCAGAATTCGGCCACGTTCCAGGCCATTCTCGCGAAGGGGGCCACGATGGGCGACGCCGTGACCTTCCTCAAGGCACGGGCAGCCGAATTTCCACCCGGCTACAGCTATGACTGGCAGTCCGACGCCCGGCAATATGTACAGGAAGGCAAGGCCCTGGTCTTTGCCTTCGCATTTGCGCTGATCGCGATCTATCTCGTGCTGTCGGTCCAGTACAACAGTTTCACCGATCCGGTCATCATCTTGATCAGCGTGCCGCTCTCGGTCTTTGGCGCCCTGATCCCGCTCGCCCTCGGCGTGACGACGCTGAATATCTACACCGAGATTGGGCTGATCACGCTGATCGGTCTTGTCAGCAAGCACGGTATCCTGATGGTCGAGTTCGCCAACGAGCTTCTGCACCGGGACCATCTCGACCGGGTAACGGCGATCAGGACCGCTGCGGGCATTCGTTTCCGGCCGATCATCATGACCACCGGAGCGATGGTGGTGGGACTGCTGCCGCTTGTCATGGCGTCGGGCGCCGGAGCCAACAGCCGCTTCGGGCTGGGCACGGTGATCGTCGTCGGCATGATCGTCGGCACGACCATGACGCTCTTCGTGCTGCCCTCGGTCTATACGGTCATCAGGCCGCGCCGCAGCAAGGCGGTGTGACGGGCCGTGCGCCGCCCGCCCTTCGATCTGTGGCAACTGCTATGCGTACGGGCAATCGCAGAGCACGGCAGTATCCACGGCGCGGCGCGGTTCCTGAACACCCGACAATCGGCTGTCAGTAGATCCCTCCACAACCTTGAGGAGCGGCTGAATGTCAGGCTGTTCACCCGCTCCCCGACTGGTGCCACGCCGACTGTCTTCGGTGAGGAGTTCGTCCGCTGGACCCAGGCGGTCCTGGACAACGTGGCTGGCATGAATACTCGCGCGCAACGGACAGGTAAGGGCGAGAACGGCCAGATCTCCGTCGGCATCCAGACCTGCGTCCTGCCTAGAAGATTTTCCGCCTTCACAGCGGAGTTCCGCACCACACATCCGGATATCGTCTTCCGTTATTCCGAGGACACAGGCAAAAGGCTTTTGCGTCGGCTCCAACGCGGGCAGATCGATTTCGCGGTCGTCACACGCCGCAATCTGGCTCCAGCCCTGCGGGTCACGCCCCTTTGGAGCGACCGTATCGTGGCCGCCCTCCCCGCCGACCACCCTCTGGCGACACAGCTGGAAGTGTCCTGGGCGGACCTGCGTCATGAAACATTTCTGATCGGACGTGATAATGCCGGTCAGGATTTCAAGGAACTTATCCGGCGAAAACTCGGCGAAACCGATACGTATCCCAGAATCCGCCGTCATGATATCGGCAGCAACCGGGTCATCGCACTCGTCGAGAACAAGGAAGGCATCGCCCTGCTGCCCGCCTCGTGGCTGCCGCTGATCCGCGATCAGCAGGGCAATGAGGTCGCGATCTTGGAAATCCGGGATGCGGATGGTTCCTCCCATCTGGAATTCGGCATTGTCTGGCGACCCGACAATGAAAATCCCTGCGCCCAAACCTTCGCCCGGCATCTCGAAGACCATCGGCCCTGAGCCTACTTTTCTGGTGATGCTGCTTTTGCCTGCCGCCGCGCCCTGGCGAATCCCTTGTCTGACATCATGAACTGCCGAAGCATGGGTGCAACCAGCCTGGCTGGATCCATTGCCTCGCCGCTACCGGAAAGAAGTACTGCGTAAGCAAGTAGGTCGCGATGGATATCGGGAGGTAACGCCACAGTCATTCTGACCGGTTTCTCGTCGGGAAGTTCCCGAATTTTCAGGTCTGTCATCGTATATCTCCCTGATCCCGATAGGGCTTGAGCAGCAGGTCCTGCCCGACCAGAACGGTGAACGGCAGCCCCGGCCGAGCGGTGAGCGTTGGCTGGACGTTCAGGCTGCGGTCGATCAGCCGGTTGCCAACCATCGAGAAGCCATTGCTTGCCCCGGAGCGGATCGCCTGGGCCAGATTGTTCTCGCTCTGGCTGGTTCCGGCCTCTGATCCGACGCTGAGAAGCGTGGTCACGATGGCGGCCCTGAAAAGCTGACCCCAGTGATTGTTCACTTCGTCGGACAGGCCGGACTGCCCGATGGCATCGCCACCCGGCAGCTTCTCCAGGACGAAGCTGTCACCATTCGGGAAAATCAGCCGGGTCCAGATGATCTGGGTACGCTGCTGCCCGAAGGAGATGCCGCTGTTATAGGCCCCGAACAACAGGCTCCCCTGCGGGATCAGCAGGAAGCGGCCTGTCGGGCTGTCATAGACATTCTGGGTGACGTGCCCGGTAATCTGGCCCGGCAGGTCGGAGCTGATTTTCGTGTTCAACGCGCCCGCGATCACCGTCCCCGCCTGTAATACATAAGGCGAAACTGGCGGCATGATGCGATCCGGGCTTGTCGTCGCCCGGTCAGGCTGTCCCGCCAGAAAGGCACGGTTGCCAGATTGTGCGTCTGTCGCAGAGGCCCGGTTTGCCTGAGAGGCAGACGTACCCGATGTGGGCGGAGTTGCCTGCTCGTTGCTACGGTCACGGTTCCCCGTCTGCACGAACAGATGACTGGCGATCGCAGCTTCGATCTCCTGTTGCGCACGGTGGTCATCGCCGCCAGATGCGATTTTTCCCTGCTCCTGTGCTTTCAGAATGGTATGCCCCAGATCGCCGGGCAGCGCTGGTCCCAGCTTCGGCACGTCCTTGCCGACATAGTCGGACGGCAGTCCTGCCAGACCATCGGCGGACGAATGCGCGTCCACGTCCTGCGCCTCCGTCGAGGGGGGAGCCTGGTGGCTGCTTTCCAGCGCATAGCCCAGAGCAAACGCCACCGCGATCATGCCCACCCCCCCTAGAGACCAGATTACGGTGCGTGACAGCCGCACCACACGCGGTCGCTCAGCCCGCAGGCGCAGATCGGGTGGCAGGGATGCCGAATGTGGAGGTGTGGATGTCACACCCCCTGCCGGGGCCTGCTCGCTCATGACTTCCTGCCATCCGTCCGCACGATGCGCACCCGCTGCTCGGAGTGTTTATCCCCCAGCCGCAACTCGGCAGCGGCAAACAGCCGATCCACGATCATCCAGTTCTGACGCACGCGGTAGTTGACCAGTTCCGGCCCGCCATCGGCCCCCAGCACGAACAACGGTGGCAGTTCTCCCTGCCCTATTCCCGATGGGAAGGCGATATACACCTTGTGACCGTCATCAAACGCCCGGCCAGGCAACCAGGGTGGTGTCCCGCCTTTGACCGGCTCTATGGCGTAGCGGAAATTCAGCGCGGCCAGATCCAGCCCAGCATCCACCGGCGCTGCGTCCTCTGCCGCACTGTCCTGTCGATGCAGGGCGATCAGGTCATCCTCGGGGTAATTCCATGAGACCGACGCCATATAGGTAGCAGGGGTGGAGCGCAGTTCCGCCAGATAGGTCCGTCGGTCGGTATTGACGATCAGGTTGGTGGTCAGATCCGGCCGTGTCGGCTTAACCAGAATATGAATGCGTTTTGTCGCCCCTGCCCCGCTCTCAGTATCGCCGATGATCCAGCGCACCGTATCGCCGGCGGCCACCGGTCCGGTACCCACCAGCTTTTCGCCCTGCTGGAGCATGATGTCGGTGATCTCACCTGGCGAGGTGTAGACCTGATAGAGGGCACCCGGACTATAGGGATAGACCTGCACCGCGTTGATGAACCCGGCCCGCGTTGGCTGGATGCGCGCCGCCAGATTGGCCTGCGTGACCCGTGCTGTCGGATCGGCTGCTTCGGGTGCTGAATGGTTGAGCCGCAACGGCGGAAGCGGCTTGAGTTGTCCCGGCAAGGGAAGCGGTTTCGGGAGTTCGACCACCTGAACCGGCTTCGGCGGGTCCGGCAGCCGGGTTGCCTGAGCGGCGTCATCGTAGCGGATGACCGGCGGATGATACTGTCCAGCGCAGGCGGACAGGGTGAGCAGAACCACTGGAAACGCGCGCATGACCATACGGATCATTGACCAAGCTCCTTCGACCAGTTGATGGCGGAGACGTAGATGCCGAGGGGATTTTTCCGCAGATGATCTGCATCGCGCGGCGTGCGCAGCACGATAGACATGATTGCCGTCCATCGCTCCGTGCCTACAAAAGCCCCATCGCGGTAATGCCGCTCGGTCCATGCAACACGGAAACTGCCAAGCGAGGCGCGAATGACGGAAGACACGTCTACTTCGACCTGCTCATGTCCGATGCGTGAGAAGGGATCGTTCAGACGGGCATAGTCGTTCAGCGCCACCGCGCCCGATGTCGTGGTGAAGTCATAGGCTCGAAGCCAGTTATGCCGGACCACCACGGCATCCGATGACAGGGAACGGACATCACCAATGAACTGCGCCAGATACCACGCGATCTGCTGGTCGGCTGGCGTATAACCCGCTGTCGCCGGAGCGACGACCTGTGCCTGCCCTAGACGGTCGACCTGCACGACCCATGGCACAATCGTGCCGCGCGCGGACTGCCAGATCAGTCCCGCGCCAAGTCCGGCGGACAGGAACAGCGACCCGAACGCCATCAGTCGCCAGCTCCGCGCCTGGACGCGGGCGGACCCAATGCGCTCATCCCAGATCTGCGCCGCTTTTTGATAAGGTGTGACCGGCTCGGGTGTTGCCCCGTAGCGTGTGGTGGAGCGACGGAACATCATTCTTTCTCCGAGAGATCGATGGACGCCGACCCGCCGCCGCCATCGGCGGAGCGGATGACATGGGCGGCCTCGGCGGCATGGGCTGCGGCATTGCGGCGCTTCATATTTCGCGCCCAGCGGGGTGGCTGAGCATCAGGACCGCCGCCTTCTCCACCACCTGTCGAACCACCACCTGTCGAACCACCACCTGTGGGTGCATCACCTCCCCCAGCAGGACCACCCCCAGAAGATGCCGGTCCGCTATCCCCGGCTCCACCTTCGCCGCCCTTGCCACCTTCGCCCATGCCGCGCGCGGCCCAGCGTCCGCCGGCGGCGTAGCTTTCCTTGAGAGATGAGCCTGCACGCGAGGCCGCCTCTTTGGCCGCATTCGCGATATTCCCGCCGACAGCCCGGCCCATACCTCCGATCCCGGCGGCCATACTGCCCGCGCCACCAGATGCGCCAGCGGCTCCGGCCGAATAGGCTGACGTGGCGGCCCCGGCGATCGCAGCACCGCCACGTGCAGCAGCGGCGGTCGCGCCAACGGCTGCAGCACCGCCAGAAGCGACGGCTCCAACGCCCGCTACGGCAGCAGCACCCATGGCGCCCACCGCCATTCCGGTGCCGACAGCGGCCCCAGCCCCAAGCTGGGGGGCGCCGGAGATCAGCCCATTGGCGATGCTACCGCCAAAAATGGACAGGCCGACAATTGCCAGAGAGGCCAGCACCACCGAGGTCGCCTGTCCGACCGTGGGAACAGCATCGCCATAAGACGTCGCAAACTGCTTGAAGAGCACCGATGCGATGGCGGAGATCACCGCCAGCACCATGATCTTCACACCCGACGAGACGACATTGCCCAGCACCTTCTCGGCCAGAAAGGCTGTGCGATTGAACAGGGCGAAGGGGATCAGCACGAAGCCCGCCAGCGTCGTCAGCTTGAATTCGATCAGGGCGACAAAGAACTGCACGGCCAGAATAAAGAACGCCGCCAGCACAATCAGCCAGGACAGGCAGAGCACAAAAATCTGGATGAAATTCGTAAAGAAGGCGACCGGACCGAGGAGATTGTGGACAGAGTCCAGAAGCGGCTGGGCTGCATCGAAGCCGGTCGAGGCCAGACGACCGGGACGCAGGAAACTCGAAAGCGCTAGCGTTCCACCTCCAGCCTTCAGACCGAGGGCAGCAAAACTGTCGAAGACGATCTTCGAGAGCGCATCGAAATCGTTGATGATCCAAGCGAAGAACCCGATATACAGCGTCTTCTTGACCAGACGCTGGGTAATGTCCTCATCCGCAGCCCACGCCCAGAACAGCCCGGCCAGAGCGATATCCAGCACGGACAGCGTTCCGGCCAGGGAGATCACATGCCCCTTCACCAATCCGAACCCGCTGTCGATCGTGGTGGTGAAGGTGTTCAGGAAGCTATCGATAACTCCAACATCATTGGTGGCCATGGCGGTCAGTTCCCGCTGCTGCCGAACATCGACACCGTGCCGGGCACGTAGGCGTCATGCTGGGAGAAATGCTGATACTGCGCCTCGCTTTCTGCTTCCGTCGCGGCCTCGCGAGCCTGCTGCAGGGCGGTAGCCCGGCCATTGGCGGCGAGTTCAGCCTGAATGTCGGATAGCTGGCGGGATTGCAGAGCCAGAAGCTGGTTTCCGGCCTGCGCGGCCTGCAACGCCCCGGTGGAGGTCTGGCTGGAGGACACGAGCTGGGTCATGGCCGAACTGTCGCTGGGGATGTTGCCGACCACCCGCGCCTGCAGCTTCAGGGCATCCTCGAACCCGCCCACGGAATTCTGCCAGCGTGTCTGCGCCTGAGAAAACAGGGCACTGTCGGACATCCCGGAGGAGACGGACGTGTACGCCTGCCGATACTGCTGCTCGACGGACTGAACGCTGTAGGCAATGTTCTGCGCCTGTGCGAGCAATGCCGTGGTCTGGGAAATCGTCGATTGCAGCGTCGACAAGGTGGACAACGGCAGGCTGGCGAGGTTGCGGCCCTGGTTGACCAGCATCTGGGCCTGATTGGCGAGAGAGGTGATCTGGTTGTCGATCTGCTGGAGCGTGCGGGCCGCGATCAGCACGTTCTGGACGTGGTTTGCACCGTCATAGACCGCCCACTGGGCATGGGCGGACGGAATGATGGTGATCGAAAGTGCCCCGATGGCAACATAAAGACGCATGCCGTATTTCATGGCACACCTCCATCGCGCAGAATGTCGGCGGCCCATGACACGCCACGCGCCTCAAACCAGGCAAAGAGAAAGTCCTCCCGCCCACGTTCCGCCAGAACCGCGTCGATCAACCGGTGGTCGTCCTTCCCGGATGCCGCGCACAAGGCAAGTGCAACCGGACCGAGGCCGAGTTCAAACAGCCTGTTTCCCCGCTGGGTCTGGCAATAATACTCCCGCTTTGACGCTGCCCGGGCGATAATGGCGATCTGCCGGTCATTCAGACCGAAGTCGCGATAGATGGCCATGATCTGCGGCTCGATGGCACGCTCGTTGGGCAGGAAGATCCGCGTCGGGCAGCTTTCCACCACGGCAGGGGCAATGGGCGAATTGGCGATATCTGACAAAGACTGGGTTGCGAAGATGACGCTGGCATTCTTTTTGCGCAGCGTTTTCAGCCACTCCCGGAGCTGACCGGAGAAATTCCCGTCATCCAGAACCAGCCACCCTTCGTCGATGACCAGCAGGGTCGGGCGACCATCCAGCCGTCCTTCGATGCGATGGAACAGATAGGATAGCACCGACGAAGCCGCGCCAGAGCCGATCAGACCTTCGGTTTCGAAGACCACCACGTCGGCATCACCCAGATGCTCAGCGTCCGCATCCAGCAGGCGACCATAGGGACCACCAAGGCAGTATGGGGCCAGCGCCTGCTTCAGCGCGTTGGACTGGAGAAGGGCAACCAACCCCGACAGAGTGCGTTCCTGTTGGGGTGATGATGCCAGGGAGTTCAGGGCCGACCAGAGATACGCCTTGACGTCTGGCGTTAACGTTACCCCCTCGCCGGCAAGGATATGGCCCAGCCATTCGCTGGCCCATTTACGCTCGTCGGTATCATCGATCCGCGCCAGTGGCTGGAGTGCAACACCGAGAAAGCCGTCCACGCCCAACCCGTCCTCACCCGTCAGACCACCGCCGAGATCATGCCAGTCGCCGCCCATGCCGAGTGTTGCGGCGCGCATCGAGCCACCGAAATCGAAGGCGAAGACCTGCGATCCCACATACCGACGAAACTGCAGCGCCATGAGCGCCAGCAGCACCGACTTGCCCGCCCCCGTTGGTCCCGCAATCAGGGTGTGCCCGACATCGCTGGCATGGAGAGAGAACCGAAACGGCGTGGCCCCGGCCGTTTTGCCGTAGAACAGCGGCGCCGCTTTGAAATGCACGTCCCGATCCGGTCCCGCCCACACGGCGGAAAGCGGGATCATATGCGCGAGATTGAGCGTCGAGACGGGTGGCTGCCGTACATTGGCGTAAACATGACCCGGCAGGCTCCCGAGCCAGGCTTCCACCGCGTTGAGGCTTTCCGTCATGCAGGTAAAGTCACGGCCCTGGATGATCTTCTCGACCAGACGCAGCTTCTCGGCGGCGATGCTGGCACTGCCATCCCACACCGTGACGGTGGCGGTAATATAGGCTTGACCCACATCGTCAGCGCCGAGCGACTGCAACGCCAGATCGGCATCGGCTGCCTTGTTGGCGGCATCATTGTCCACCAGAACGGATGCTTCGTTGGTCATAACTTCGCGGACAATGGCCGCAATGCTCTTACGCTTTGCAAACCACTGACGCCGGATCTTCGTCAGCACCTTCGTCGCATCGGTCTTGTCCAGCAGGATCGCCCGCGTGGACCAGCGATACGGCATCGCCAGCCGGTTCAGGTCGTCCAGAATTCCGGGAAAAGTGCGGCTGGGGAAACCCGTGATCGTCAGCGTCTTGAGGAAGGCATCGCCGAGCTTCGGCTCCAGCCCACCCGCGAGCGGCTGATCCACCAGCAAGGCATCCAGATGCATGGGGATTTCCGGCACCCTGACGCGCTGGTTTCGGGTGGAAATAGTGCTGTGCAGGTAAGTCAGCGTCTCGCCGTCATTGAGCCACGCCGCTTCGGGCATGAAACCATCCAGCAGGGCCAGCATCCGGTCCGTGCGGTCCACGAACAAGTGAAGCATGCCATGCGGATCGGGACCGTCATGCTCCCTACCCTCATAGAGAAAGCGTTCGGCACGCCCAGAGGATTCCGCCGGTGGCAGCCAGACCACGGTGAGGAAATAGCGGCTCTCGAAATGCGCGCCCTCATCCTCGAACTGCTCCCGACGTTCCAGATCGACCATCTGACTGGCCGAGTCAGGGAAATCGCTCTCGGGATAGAGGGTCGCTGGCACACGCTGCGCTTCCACGAACACCGCCCAGCCTGAACCAAGACGCCGCAGGGCGTTGTTCAGTCTTCCCGTCACACCAACCAGTTCGGCGGGTGTTGCACTATCCAGATCGGGACCACGGATACGTGCCGTGCGCTGGAAGGAACCGTCCTTGTTCAGGACCACACCCTTCTCAACCAGAGCAGCCCATGGGAGAAAATCTGATAGAAGGGCAGAACGATTGCGATATTCACCAAGGGACATCATCGCCGATCTCCTTATGCCCGCAGCCAGGCGGGGTAGCGGAGATGCCGCCGCCCGACCTCGATGAAGAACGGATCGCGCTTGGCGCCCCAGACCGCCAACGTGTGGCCGACGATCCAGAACGCAGCGCCAATCAGCCATAGCCGCAGGCCCAGCGCGATCGCGGCGGCCAGCGTGCCATTGGCAATGGCGACCGCGCGTGGCGCACCACCCAGCAGGATCGGATCGGTCAGGGAGCGATGCACCGGGACATGGAACCCCGGCACCGCATCATCGTCATAGCCCGCCATCAGATCAGCGCCCCGCCCGAGAAGGAGAAGAACGACAGGAAGAAAGAGCTGGCCGCAAAAGCGATGCTGAGTCCAAAGACAATCTGGATCAGGCGGCGGAACCCTCCGGATGTTTCTCCGAACGCCAGAGTCAGACCGGTCACGGTGATGATAATTACCGAGACGATCTTGGCCACTGGCCCCTGCACGGATTCCAGGATCTCGTTGAGCGGGTTTTCCCACGGCATGCCGGAGCCTGACGCCCAGGCCGATGACACGAAAACCAGCGACAGGAGCGCGGACGTTCCGAATACGCGGAGATCCGGCACATGCCGATCAGGACGTGCAACGGCGCACACGATGGCGCGCAGACGTGAAGGCGGCCTCATGATGACTCTCCATTCGTAGAACGGGATGTTTTGGAAGATGAAAGGCTGACTGGCCTGATGCGATAGGCGCCCGTCACGGGATCCAGGCCGTCAATTTCCGCCAGTTCGGACAGGCGACGCGCCGTTCCACGTCCGGACAGCACGGCGATGACATCGATGGTCTCGGCGATCAGCGCACGGGGCACTGTGACGACGATTTCCTGAATCAGTTGCTCCATGCGATGCAGTGCGCCGATGGCGGTGCCAGCATGCAGCGTGCCGATCCCACCGGGATGACCCGTGCCCCAGGCCTTGAGCAGGTCGAGCGCCTCGGGACCGCGCACCTCGCCGATGGGAATACGGTCAGGGCGCAGCCGTAGCGCTGACCGGACCAGTTCGGATAGCGTGACGACACCATCACGGGTGCGGAGCGACACGAGATTGGGTGCCCGGCATTGCAGTTCGCGCGTATCCTCGATCAGCGCGACACGATCGTCGGTTTTCTCAACTTCGGCCAGCAGGGCGTTGACCAATGTGGTCTTGCCCGTGGATGTGCCGCCGGCGACCAGAATGTTTTTCCGGTCCGCAACTGCCTGACGGAGATATGCCGCCTGCCCTTCTGCCATGATCCCGGCTTCGACATAATCGTCGAGGGTGAACACCGCGACGGCGGGTTTACGGATTGCAAAGCTGGGTGCCGTCACCACGGGTGGCAAAAGCCCCTCGAAACGCTCACCGGTCGGGAGTTCCGCCGACACACGTGGGGCTGCCTCGTGGACCTCTGCCCCGATATGGTGCGCCACCAGCCGCACAATGCGTTCGGCATCAGCCGGTGTGATCCGCTCCCCCGTGTCGCCCAGTCCCTCGGACAGGCGGTCGATCCACAGCCTGCCATCGGGGTTGAGCATGACCTCGACCACAGCCGGGTCCGCCAGATGCGTCGCAATGGCCGGTCCCATCGCCGTGCGCAGCATGGAAATCCCACGCTGTCGGGCAGCACTTTCAATCGATGTGACCGCCATGGAAATCCCCGTCTTTACGGGTCATCCGGCCTCTCCGGACGACGACGGTGACAATTAGAGAGTGCTGCTTTCTCCCGATTTCAACAGTATTTTCCTGCGATCGTACAGGATCGTAACGGATGCGGTTTTTACTTGCAGATCGCGGGATCAGGATTCCGATGTGGGAGGCACATCGTCGGGAATTTCCCGCCGGAAGACCGGCCCCCGACTGAGTCGCCTACCAAGGGCTGCCACGAACGCTTCATACCGTTCCGTCCCCTGCGCCCGCGCCGCTGCGGCTGCCGGTTCCGGCAAGGGCGGACTGACTGTCATCCAATAGCGGATGAACAGAGCCAGCGTCTCAAGGCTGATCCCAAGATCGCGCTCCATACGGGCGACCTGCCGGTCAAGGCGGTCCAGCCTGCGGCTCATCGCTGCTTCCCGCCGCTCATCGGCATCAGGCGAGAGGAAGGACGCGATGGCGGCTTCAGCCACCAGGGACAGGGAAAGATCGCGCCGCGTAGCGTGCGCGGTCAGGGCATCGAGCAGTTTCGGTTCCAGATACACCGACAGCCGCGCCTTCTTCTGGGATATTCTCATTGCACCCTCACAACCCAAGGTCATTGCCACGGTCGAGCCCGGCCTGCCGGGCAATCCGCGTCAGGTCGGCACGATCACGCGCTTCTGGATCCTGTGGCGGTTCCTCACCAAAAAGGTCCGGTGCCGCACGCCGCTTGCGTTTGCCGGTCTCCGCCGGATCATGCTCGCGCGACCACTTCCGCCCCGTGCCGAGCGATTCATCGCTATCGGCGTCGTCGGGCCTGTCAGGCTCTGCCGCAGACGTTTTCTCCGGCGGCGGGGTGGCAGGAAGCGCGCGGCCACTCCAGTCATCAGGTCGTACAGGCCGTGCCAATTGCGTGGGATCCGGCGGCGGCAGAACGCGCTCGACGAACCGGCGGTCCCGGAAATACCGCGCCTTGCGCGCGCGAATTGGGGGACAACCCGCCACCATGACCACCTCATCCTGCGCCGGAAGCTGCATCACCTCACCCACCGTCATCAGGGGACGGGCGCTCTCCTGCCGTGACACCATGAGATGCCCAAGCCAGGGCGACAGCCGGTGCCCGGCATAGTTCTTCTGCGACCGGATTTCGGTGGCCACGCCGAGCCCATCAGACACGCGCTTCGCGGTACGCTCGTCATTGGTCGCGAAACTGACCCGGACATGGCAATTGTCGAGAATGCTGTTGTTCTGGCCGTAAGCCTTGTCGATCTGATTCAGGCTCTGGGCGATCAGGAACGCCTTGATCCCGTAGCCCGCCATGAAGGCCAGAGCGCTCTCGAAAAAATCCAGACGGCCGAGAGCGGGAAACTCGTCGAGCATCAGCAGCAGGCGACGCCGCCCCTCCCGGCCGGACAGATCCTCCGTCAGCCGTCGCCCGATCTGGTTGAGGATCAGGCGGATCAGCGGCTTGGTACGGCTGATGTCCGAGGGCGGGATGACGAAATACAGCGAGACAGGCCGGTCCCCCTCCAGCAGATCACTGATCCGCCATTCGCATCGACTGGTCACCGTCGCCACCACAGGATCACGGTAGAGACCGAGAAACGACATGGCGGTGGAGAGCACGCCGGAGCGCTCATTGTCCGATTTGTTCAGCAACTCCCGCGCGGCCGACGCCACGACGGGATGCGGCCCATGCCCGTCCAGATGGTTCGTGCGCATCATGGCGGACAGGGTCGCCTCGATCGACCGCTTCGGGTCGGAGAGGAATTTCGCCACCCCGGCCAGAGTCTTGTCGTCCTCGGCATACAGCACATGCAGGATCGCCCCGACCAGCAGGGCATGGGAGGTCTTCTCCCAATGATTCCGCCGTTCCAGCGAACCCTCGGGATCGACCAGGATATCGGCGATGTTCTGCACGTCGCGGACCTCCGACGCTCCGCGCCGCACCTCCAGCAGGGGGTTGTAGGCCGACGACGCCGGATTGGTGGGATCGAACAGCAGCACCCGCCCGAAACGGGCACGGAAACCGACGGTGATCTGCCAGTTCTCGCCCTTGATGTCATGAATGATGGCCGAACCCGGCCAGGTCAGGAGTGTGGGGACCACCATGCCCACGCCCTTGCCCGTACGCGTCGGCGCGAAGATCAGAACGTGTTCGGGACCGTCATGCCGGAGATAGGCCCGGCGGTATTTCCCCAGCACAACGCCATCCTCGCCCAGCAGCCCCGCCGCACGGATTTCCGCATCTTCGGCCCAGCGGGCGGAGCCATAGGTCGCAGCGCGCTTAGCCTCACGGGCGCGATGGACGGACAGTGCGACCGCCGCAGCAAAAGCCAGCACCCCGCCGGAACCCGCGATCCAGGCCCCCCTCGCGAACACCCCCGGAGCGTAGGCATCGAACTCGTACCACCACCAGAAAAACAGCGGCGGCGCATAGACTGGCCAGCGATGCAGGACCGTGAACCACGGCCGGCCGAGTTCCGGCTGGAACGCCAGTTCCCACGCCGTCCATTGTGTCGCCGTCCACCAGGACAGCACGATCATGGACAGGACCACGAGCGCCTGCCCCCACTGGATGCGTGTTCCCGGCTGGTCCATCGATCCCTCCCCTCATTACGGGAGACAGCGAAGAACCGGCGTTTTCCAGGGCGCAAGCGCGAACTGGAGGTCATCGTAGTGTAGCGGACTGGAGCGAAAAAATACTTGCGCGTTGCGGTCTGGCGTCGGCATCCTCATCTCATGCGCACGATATGCGCATAAGGAGTCGGATCATGCCCAGCCGCACCAGCCTCGGCGTTTCCTATGACCGAAACGCGCCTCGTCGCCCGGTCAACCTATCGCTCAACACCGATCTGCTGGCGCAGGTCCGGGAAGTGACGCCCAATCTCTCGGCGACGGTCGAGACCCTGCTGGGCGACTACCTGCAATCCTCGCGTCAGCAGCGCGAGGACGAACAGCGCAAGCTCGATGGCGTGATCGACGCCGTGAACGATCTGCACGCGCGGCATGGCTTCCTGAGCGACGAATTCTCGACGCTCTGATCCGATGCCGCAATTCGCAATCTACCGGAACCCCGGTCGGAACCGGGACATCCCGTTTGTCGTCCAGATCCAGAGCAATCGCCTAGAGCGCAGCATGGGCCGGGTCGTCATGCCGCTAGTCAGACGGTCAGGCAGCGCGCCGCCGGATCATCCGCTCACGCCGCATCTGCATGTCGAGGGAGAAGACGTCTTCGCCAACCCGTTCGATCTGGCGACTGTCCCCGCCGCGCGGCTTGGAGCCGCCGTCGGTGTCCTGGCCGAACGCGATCAGGACACGATCATCAGGGCACTGGACGAACTGGTCAGCAGGGCGTAACGGGCGCGGAACTTCCGCTGTCGCCTTGCCTTTCCGTTCAGGGGATCGACACCCGCCCCCGAACCCGGCCGTTCACGCACATCATCGGCAGTTGCGTTTCTTCGTCTCCAGCGCCTTATTTCGGAAAGGCTATTTCGCTGTAGGCATCAATGCGGTCGATCTGATTGGAGTGTCCCCTTGGATGTTCCCGATGGCAAAGACGTAATCATCCGGCGAGAGACGCGGGCGTATTCAGGCGGCGATGGTATTGTGGACCTGCTGGTGGGCTTTCCAGTGC
>ERZ746981.305-NODE-305-length-25046-cov-14.551924_pt1 | contig 25046 bp, 15 predicted proteins | sample MGYA00374948_ERZ746981 | MGnify/ENA primary metagenome ERZ746981 (study PRJEB28757, sample SAMN06711160) | food metagenome | host: microorganism | place: China:Harbin | collected 2017-01-30 | study: EMG produced TPA metagenomics assembly of the Analysis of...
AAATTCATTCAGTTCTTGACCAAGGTACAGGATTTGTGAAAATCGGCCGGGCAGGCCAGAATTTTCCCGATCACACGTTTCCCTCAATAGTGGGCCGGCCGATACTCCGGGCAGAGGAAAAAACAGGTGATGTGAAGATTAAAGACATCATGTGTGGAGATGAGGCATCAAGTGTGAGGTCATCTTTGCAAGTGTCGTATCCGATGGAAAACGGCATAATCCGGAACTGGGAGGACATGGAGCACTTGTGGGACTATGCGTTTTACGATAAGATGAAGATGGACACGGAGGGCCGGAAAATCTTGCTGACCGAGGCACCGTTGAACCCATTGAAGAACAGAGAGAAAATGTGCGAGGTGATGTTTGAAAAGTACGGCTTTGGAGGAGTTTACGTGGCGATCCAGGCTGTTTTGGCGTTGTATGCGCAGGGTTTGTCATCGGGAGTGGTGATAGACTCGGGAGACGGTGTGACGCATATCGTTCCGGTGTATGAGTCGGTCGTTTTGAGTCACCTGACGAAAAGAATCGATGTTGCCGGCCGAGATGTGACGAGAAACTTGATCAATCTCTTGCTTAGAAGGGGGTACGCATTCAACAGGACGGCGGACTTCGAGACTGTCCGCCAGATCAAGGAGAAGATGTGCTATGTGTCGTACGATTTGGCGTTTGACGAAAAATTGAGTAATGAGACAACAACTCTGGTTCGGAAATTCGAACTTCCGGACGGCCGGCTCATAAAGATCGGATCTGAGCGGTTTGAGGCACCCGAGTGCCTTTTCCAGCCCTCGCTTGTGGATGTGGAGCAGCCGGGAATCGGCGAGGCGCTCTTCAATGTGGTGCAAGGATGCGAAGTCGACATCCGCTCGACCCTTTACAAGTCGATTGTTTTGAGTGGAGGATCCTCGATGTATCCCGGTCTCCCATCGCGGTTGGAGCGCGAACTCAAGCAGCAGTGGCTTGCCAAAGTTCTCCACGGGGATCCGGCTCGTTTGCCAAAGTTTAAAGTGCGGATTGAGGATCCTCCTAGGAGAAAATACATGGTTTTCATTGGAGGAGCTGTTTTGGCCAATATTATGGCCGACAAGGATCACATGTGGGTTAGTAAGGCAGAGTGGGATGAGCAGGGTGCTCGTTCGCTATCGAAGTTTGCTCCTCAGTGAGGATGTGAAGTTGTAAATAGGGCTCAGAGTAGGTTGAGATGTGAGCTGATTGATCCATTCAGTTAGATGTGCCAGGTTGGAGCCATGGGATGGTTTAGTGTTTAGTCAAGCGTACTTCAATGTTAATTGGTATTAGTAGTGATTTGTATGTGTAGGTTGTTATGAGGTGATAAGATATGAAAATGATACCTTCGAGCTTGTCTGCTTATTATGCGTTCATTGCTTAATGTCGTTGCATCAAAGCTGGAATGACGTACTCCTCTAATATTTATAATTGTATAATTAACGACCCTCTAACACCCCACTTGCTTAAATTACAAAATATATCTTCTTTAATAGTGTCAAGGGACATCAGTGGCAACTATTATGAACGATGGTGCAACAATACAGTATTAGCGTGACGATAAATGCCAATATATGCAAGCACTAAGAGTACAATTTACTGTTAGGTTAACAATTCGAACACCTGCAAACACGCTAAGTGATTACATCAATGCTATATTTATGTCATATAGACAGTAGTTATATACGATGTCGATTCTATTGATTGTCCATAGCAATAATGTAGATGGACGGTATTATACAAAAGCGGTAATAAGAAAAGGTCAAAGCGGAATCTAAGGCCATGTAAGAATGAATGGATGAGCGGATGAAGATGGGGGGGAAGGGTAAATAAGCAAGAGTAGAAGATCAAAGAGAGGAGTGAGGGGTAGAATGTCAAAGATAGAACATCAATCACAGCATCAATGGCATAGAGACAGTATCAATGACAACACCAAAGGCATAAAATCAATCGCAGCATCAAAGACATAAAGACAACATCAACAATCAAAGTAAATGAAAGAATAAAATTGCATCTCCCTCAACAATACTCATTCACTCTCCTCCAGACATTCCTGACCAGCAGTTCAATCTTCTTGTCGGACATATCCGGGTGCACAGCCCCGTACTTGACGGCATTCCGGACCAGATCGCCCATAAAACGCTCGGTGACCGTTTTCGGACTGAGAAACGGCATTTTCAGCACTTCTTCCGCAGTTGCCCGCCTGTCGGGATCCCGTCTCAAGCATTTTCGCATGGTATCGATTGCAAGACAGTTAACAGGCGGCCCTCCATGTGGAGAAGTACGCGGATACGTGATTTGAAGCTGTGAATTAGTGATTGCGATAATCTTCTTGGAGCCCGGATACTGGGCATAGGGAGGTTTGCCGTAGCACATCTGGTATATGATGCATCCACAAGACCAAATGTCGGCCGGCTTGCCGACTTTCCACACGTTTCCAGCCTCAATCAACGTTTCTGGTGCCATATAGTTGGGCGTACCCATCTGACACTCTCGGTAAACGTTTACCGTGTGGTCTGAGACCTGGTTCGAGATTCCAAAGTCGATCAACTTCAGCACTCCTCGCACAAACACGAAATTTGCTGGCTTCAAGTCCGAATGCACCACTCCTGCCCGATGTACTGCCTCCACACACTTGATTATTTCTCGTGTGTGGTACCGGACGAACTCCAAATCGAACGGTTTGCCCGACCGGTTCGCCAAGACATGTGCAAGATCGATTTCTCCGAACTCCATCACAAACATGAGGCTTTTCTTGCTTGTTGAGTAATCCAGCAGCTTTACCACCCTCTCCTCATCATGTAGCCTCTGTAGTATGCTCACTTCTCCTTTAAACTCGTCCACCGTGCTCTGTTCGTGCTCCGCTAGCCGGACAACCTTCACCGCGTAGCTATCATGCCGATTAAAGCCACCTTTCGGCTCCTCTTCCTTCCCTCCCGTGTATTTCGCACGATAAACTCTAGACGACCCTCCTTTTCCGATCTGCTCTATAATTGAAAACTGTCTCCCATTCACCTCCAGAATGTTGCTTCTGCCTGCACCGCCCGACCCATTTCTGGGGTCCACATCCATCTTTTCTCGTACTGCTCGGTTGCTTCTTTCTCCAACCGACTTCTGGCTCATTTCGGCAAGCATCCGCTGCTTCTGCCTCAAGAGCTCTTTAGCCAAAACCGAGCTTCGGTCGCTTCGTGTGCTATTTCTGCTATTTCTTCTGTCCATGCCACTTCTTCCAATTTCTCCTTTTTTATTTCTACTGCCTTTATCTGAAAAGTCTATTGCCAAACTCCTGGGCTCGTTCTCCTTGTTGCTCTCCCACACATTGAACTGCATTTGCTTCACCTTCTCCTGCGATTTCGGCACAACCTGTGCCCGTCTGGCCTGTTCCGGAGTTGCCAAAAGATCCAACTCGCTTTCATCCATAGATTTTCTTCTTTCACTCATTCTTGTCGGTGTTTTCTCCAATTCCAGGCTGCAAGACATATCGCCCCGATCACTCCGCTTCACCACCGGGGAACAACCCGTTCTAATGTGTATGGGAGTCCGCGTGGCAGTAAGTGGCCGTTTATTTCGTTTTATCGATTCATTGTCCATGTTGGATTCCATTTCCAGTGATATTTTCGACCCGGAAACTCTTCTTGGTGCTCCCAAGCTCAACCGTGGCTTCAGCCTTGGATGTCGCCTACTGCTAGAACTGTCTTTCATGTGTAATAACCCCTGCTGAGTCCTGGAAAGCGAGCACAGACTGTTCTTGCCTAAATCTCTGTAATGTGAATTTTCCAGGTTCGAAACTTCGGTTCCGCCCTCTTGTTTGCCTCCAGTGCCATTTACAGACACTTCATAGCTTCTTCCACGACCACTTGCCGTTTGTGTTTGCCCATTTCCACCAACATTCCTCGGATGAGTGTCGCTAACATCTAATTTTTCCAGTAACGACATTGCATATGTACTCAAAGCCGGTGGACCGGGTTCATCATCTGAATCATCTTCAAATGCCTCATATCCAGACCTTGGCCTTCTCGCAGTCATTGTTGACTGCGCCACCTTTAAATTGTGCCCTCTACTATTGTCAATGTGCAAGTTTCGCGTCCTCTGCTTTTTATTCAATTCGATGTCTAAAGATGTAGCTGATGAAGTCAGCGTGGACAGGATATTCGTTTTTTCTGATACTAATGATCCACTCGTCTGATGTGTAATGCTATTAATGTGAGGCGGTGACTTAGTTCTCCGATATTCCGTCATTTAGAGATGCTTGTAGTGTATTAGAGCTTTAAACTTAGACACATTAACTCAAATGATAAATTGTGAAATCGCGTGCTTGCTGGCTCGTCAAATCGGAATGCAACTCCTTTATAACCCTCACAAGTTCTATATGAGTACCTTCAATACCAAACTAACCAAATTGACCGTTGCCTGGAAATTGATAATGAACTATCTAAAGTTTCAAGTCGTTGCATGTAAAGGCTAAAAAAATACATGCGACACGCTCGCTTTATTGATAAACATACAAAAAAAAAAAAAAATGCTGCACTATCAAATTCTCGCACTCTTATACTCGGTAAGTTACAAATTAAGCGCCAGGCCAGATCTGATATATCAAAGAAGACAAGGTACCAAAGTACAAAAGCATTACATACACTTTTGAATGCATTGCTTCCCTCATACATATTTAGCAACACATTTCATTTTAATCTTTTTTGTGTCTCTTTTTGAGTTTCCTTTTGTGCTTTCAACTGTATCACGTGATTCCGTGATTACTGCGACAAGAATTTTAAATTGGGCCTATACAAGTGGATAACGAAATAGACCAGTAAAATAAAGTAATCTGACAGTAAGAAATAAGTAGTAGCTGGGGCAAAGTAATGCAGTTTCATTCATTATAAAATCTGCTTGTTGGTAAAATTGATTGGGCAATAATGAGAGTACTAGGGATTTATTAGTATAAGTTATAATAACTTTTCACGCATCTAAAAGAATAGACATTGATAATTGTATATGAAAACTTCACGAACTCGCTTTACTATTTGTAGAAAGAAATTATTATAAACGTTGAAAATTACAACAACACTTAACCACAGTTTGAAATGTATTTACTATAGAAATGTAATGTTCTTATAGAAGGCAGGTATGAGAATAAAGAAAGAAAAACAGTATGAATGGATGAGAAACAGGCACCTTAGGAAAAGAAGCTCATGCAGATAATTTACAGTTAGAGACGAAACAATAAAATAAAGACCAGAGAAAATCATTAGAGGATCTCAAAATCTATCCTTAACTTATCACCTCCAGATAGTTACTTGGACACATACCAATATCACCATTAGAGTTCTTTCCCTGCCACCAGTTTCCTGTCGTGTCCTTAACCTTGAAGATTTCGCCTTTCTTGAATGAAAGTTCATTGATATCATCGGGATTTGCCGCGTAATCATACAAGCCCCTAACTAGAATTGGATAGTCTGAGTCCGGAATAATGGATTTATGACTATTAGAGCTAGCAACTTTACCATTAGCATGCTCAGAAACGCCAGTTGCAGTATTTTCGGCAATATCAGACGAAGAACGTTTAGAAGAGCCATCTTCAGAAGCTGAAACATCGTCCTGGGCTGGATTCTCAAACCCATTAAGCTCCCGAGAGTATGGCTCACCTTCAAATGGATTCTGGTTGTCCTTACCAGGTGAATAAACCTCATTTCTGCCGTTATTGAAAGTAGCGGCATTATGGGAAGCCGGGTTTCCGGTTGTCCGAGCAGAAAGCCTTCTGGATTGAAGCACGAGATTTTCTCCATCACCGACTGAGTCGAGCAGCTCGATAAGAGGAGAGGTGGGGTCGGATCCGAAGTAGAAAAGCCATAAAATATTGATAATACAGCATAGAATAAAACCTGCACTTGCAGCAGCTGTGGAAGACCATGAGTAATAAATCAAGTTGTTGGTTGAGTTGGAGTTGTAGACAAATGCAATGGCTATAAAGCAGTTGAGAAACATCCGGTGCCTGTGAAACGTGCTCGTGAGATATAGCACGATGACAAATATTAGAAGGAGAAGTTGGAAAACTAACCCCCACCATGCAAACTTCGGATAGTAACTGTTTAAATCCGAGGCTGCCGCTATGGAGCCTGCAAATGCAACAATCCATGCCGCCACTGCCAACAAGTATGTACTTATTCCAAACAGACTTGTTGATCTTATTGTAGAGAGCCGTACCATGACGTATATAATTACTTTTTCTTGCTTTGAATAATCTTTGATGTGCTACTATCCACTCTTGATTCAGTTGGAAGACCTGTATAATGTACAATGTTCTGTCTCAAAGACTAAAGGTAAAATGACACAAGATGGATCAACTACCGATAAAGATGAAGCAAACAGAGGAGTGAGGAAGGAAGAACAATTTTATAGGGGCTATAGGGGTCCCTTCTGATTTCATGTGGTAGCTTTTATTATTATTATTATTATTTTTTTTTTTCATCATTGATTTTTTCCTATTCCTACTAATCGATGCGCCTCATTTTGCTTAATTCGTTTCTCCAAACTCTCATACTGTTCATCACGTCCATACCTTATACCATTTGAAGCAAACTCAAATCATCATTTTTCACAATTAATCTACTAACAACAGGATGTGGACATTGGATATTGTACGTGAACATTATACCTGATTTGCATGCGATCTATGACCGATGCATGCCCTCGTAAAACAATTTCGGCTGACACCCGTGCACCTAATGCTTGCGCTTGTTGGGCGGTTCGCGTTTTTATGTGCAGAAAATACCTTTATGAAACGCGTGAAAGTGCACAAAGCGGGAAGAGGAGCAAAAATAGAAAAGGAAAAAATCGAGAAAATAAATTGAAAAAGGAAAAAATCAAGGAAACAAAAAGAAAATAAGGAGAGGTTCGTAAAAAACGATGAAAAAAACGATAAAAAATCTGGGCGCCAGAAGATGACAGAAACGGTCTGAAAAGGTCGATTGGCTTGAAAAGAAGTTTGACGTTTTACTTTTTTTTTTTCCTGACTATCTGTGGAGAACAACAAAATGAATCATTATCAGCTTTAAGCGGCTGAACTGGGGCATTTGTTCAGTTGATAATTAATCAATTCTGACTTTTTTTTTTTTTGCTTAGCAGAGATACAACAGCATTCCAAACAGCCTACATGAATGATAGTTTGATAGAATTTATGTGAAATACGCTATAGCATTTGAAAATTTTCAAGATTGTATTCTGAGCACCCGGCTCAGAGCAATGATTGAAAAATCTAACATACAGATATACCAAAATATTCTAGCAGTACAAACTAGAAGCAAAGGAAGAGTTTCAGTAATAAAAACCTTTCATCAGTAGAACCATTTTTTTACCCGAAATCAGAATAAATATCTACATTTTGGTTCATTTCATAACCGCCCAAACTGGGTGAAAAATTCAACAACAAAGCTTTCTAGGTTGAAATAAGACAACAATAAAGTCTAGAAGTTGTCTGAAAATACGACCAGATCTGAGAGATAAAAGATAGCCGCTAAGAATTGCCGACAAGCCAAGCGGGGTAATACACGATTGCCGACAATAGAGCCGTTCAGTTAACGGGGTGAGAAAAAAGTAATTTGCAGATGCGGAAACTTGTACCAGATGTCCGAAAAAGGTAACTGAAAAATTTAGCGCGATAAAAATGGGTCATCGCAAAAAAATTATAGGGCAACCATAAGCGCCAGAAAAAAAATACTATAATTAGTATAACGATCATGAGACTAAAAAATGAGTCAGACAAAGGACAAATGGGCAAGGCTAAGAGGACTTTGCAAGATAAGGAAGCTGTAAACAGAAAGCAAAAATGTAGGGGAAGAAAAATCACGGTTGAGAATAATAAGACAAACTGTAAAAGCACAATAGAAAGAGATGATACCAAGAGTGAAAAAAGTCAGGAGAAAGAGGAAAGGAGCGGAAAAATAGATGAATGACGGAAATAAAGCAAACATAAAGAGAAATAAACAAAAAAAATAGTGTGTAAGGGTGAATGGGAACGGGGATGGCTGGAAGTGAAAGAAAGAAAAGCAAGACGAATAATTAGAGTGGGTATGAAGAAGGTGGAGAATCGGAAACATACACACGACAGCAGTTTTAATCAAGTACCCACTATTGGGCAAGATAAAAAAAAAAGGATACCATGTATTATAAAACCAGTAAAAGGCCGCTGTCCGGACAGATGCCCCCGTATAGTTAGGAAATTCTCGGTTATGAATGTGACGGAGTGCTCCGGAAGTGCAGCAAAATCCTCAAAGTGGAAAAAATCGAGGGTAATTCTATTGTGCGTACGATAATTCAGAAAAGACGTAAAGCCGGATGGGGTGAAAAAAAAGAATGAAAAAAGCAGATTTGAAAAATGTGAAAAAGGAAGTGGAAACGGGTCGAGAGTGGGAAAAGGCATTAAATGGGGGAAAAGGGCATTATCAGGTGAGAAATGACCTTGGATGATGAGAAATGTGTTGGATGAAAAACGGTGAAAGCAGTATTAGGTAGTAAAACGTTGGGAGTTTAATTTGTGCAGATATTGGATAGCACAAAAAAACAGAGATGAGATGGACATGAGCCCATTTGCTGAAAAATAACGTGAGACAAGATCCAGGACGGTAACAAATTAATTATCAGCGGACTGTGCACATTGTAAATAGCACAGAAGAAATTTGACAGCCAATTAAAAGCAAGAAACAAATCGGTTGGATGGACAGAATTGCACTTTCTGACTGATTTCGGAGCCATGTAAAACGAACTCCGAAAAATGCATTCAGCCAATAAAGTCGCGATGCTCTATATAGCTTTTTTACGGAAAAACAATGATGAAAAAAGAAAAAAGAAGAGGATAATGCGAAAGGTGAAGTTGAAATAACGATGAATAGAGGTGCGAGTGGAGTAGATTAATGTGAAGCGGAAATGAGGTAGAAATGAGATAGAGGTCAGGCCGAAGTGAAGATAAAGAAAGTAGTAGCAAGTAAAGTGATACTAAGGAAAACAGTAAAGCGAAGTTAAAGAAGGTGATAAAGTGAAGTTAAAGTAAAGTGGTAAAGCAAATTAGTAAAGCAAATTAGTAAAGTAAAGTGGTAGTGAAGTGGTAGTAAAGTGGTAGTAAAGTGGTAGCAAAGTGGTAAAGTAAGTAATAATCAAATGCACTCAATTCTTAGGCATTTCATTCTGTTATCAGCTTTGTCAAAACTTCTCGGAGTTTCTCTGAATCATTTTTTCAGGAAACAAAAAAACCCATGATCTGGATTTTTTCAGCCACGTCCCCACTAAGCAAATTCCTCAGTCGCCAATGGGGCAATGACTGAATGCGGAAGGAGGGAAATCTGTGGGTTACGATTTTGGAAATGCTTTTGGGCGGGAACAGGACAGGTATAAATACCAGGGAGGTTTCCCCTTTTCCCCACTATTGACAACGGGCAATCTTTTGCAGTATTTAAGCCCTTTGTTATTTCCACTTGTCTTTTCTTTTCCCCTCTTGCTTCTTTTTTTTACCTTTCTCTTCTCGTAACGATTTCCATCCAGTACTTTTGTATTCAGAAGGGAGCATTCAAGTACAGTAAAGCAAGACTAAGCTGAATTAAGTTAAGCGAATTGCAAACAGGTTTGAACCGTGATACAAGTAGTAACAGTTCGAATTTGAAGTAACAAGGAACCGCTAGAAATCCTGGCTGAGCTAGAATCCTTGAAGCGAAAGCAAGAATCGAAAACAAAACAACAAAACAAAAATGACATCAGTCGCCAACAAGCTAACCACGCACAATAACTTCAGTGCCTCGTCCTTTGACAATGTGGAGGAATCAGAGTTGGAGGGCTCGGGCTACAAGTCCGAGGCATTCGCCGGCAAGAAGGAGCAAATGGCCAAGGTGATGGATGAGTTGGATAAGTCAGGCTTGATCCCAGAGTCGCTTATTGAGCACGAGACCAACTGGTTCTACAAGGAGTTGGGCATCGATGACACGTTCTTTTCGGCAGTGTCGGTGAAGGACATCGCGTGCGACATTTTGGGGCTTTACTCGGCCAAAGTGGACGCATTTGCACGGGGAAACGGCGTTTCGGGAGCAGAGGCAGCTGAAGATACCCATTTCAGCTACAAGAAGATTGGCGAGGACCACTCGGCCTTCTTTGCCTCGGGACCGGCAGCTGCTGAGTTCGATCTTGAGATCGACGAGAAGTTCCTCGACAGGGCAGATGCCAGCTTCAGAGTTGAGTCATTTGTGTCGGAGTTACCAAACGGGACGAAACTCCAGTGCAGTTTCGTGTATCGGTGTGTTTTCAGCGGCTCGAAGTCGTCTGATGGCACAATTGAATCGGTAAGCGACGTTGTTTTCGCCAAAACAGCATCCGCACACACCAAGGGCCTCTACAAGGAGGTTTTGGACGAGATGAAGACCACAGACGGTGCGGTGGTGAAGCACTACGCGGTGGCAGCAAGCGGGGAGCAGCGGATCGTGATTGGCTATCCAAAGGGATCGTCTCCACAGTACAATTCAGCTCTCTCGGCACTTGCCAAGTACTACGGGGTGGTGGTGAAGCGGAAGTACGTGGAAAACTTCGCTGAGGGATCAACGGTGGTGACTTTGTACATCGAGCACTCGGAAAAGTACTCGGCAGACACGATTATCTACCAGATCACGCGCGAGGCATCGTTGTTGTACTGCATTCCAAACAACACTTTCCACGCTCAGTTTGTGGCGGGCGAAATGTCGGCCCAGGAGTGCATCTTTGCACACTGTGGTGCTGTTTTCGTGACCCACTTCCTCAACAGGCTTGGCCCGGAGTACAGCGAGCTCAAGAAGACGCTTAAGGGCTCGACGGAGGACGTTGAACTCCTCGCACGGTTGAAAGAGAGGCTCACTTCGGAGACTTACAGCCCAGAGTACATCTCAGAGTGCGTGAAGCAGCACTTGGCGGTGGTCCGGAGGCTGTACCGGGTGTTTGTGGACACGCACTACACGACTTCGTCGCTGGAGAAGACGTTGTCGTACAAGCGGGCGTCGCAGGCGGAGTCGATTGACTCGGATGACCAGTTCGACCAGATCGTCGAGGACGAGTGTGCCACGAACAAAGCTCACGCACTTGTGTTGAGGGCCTTGTACACCTTTACGAAGAGTATTCTTAAGACGAATTTCTTCGTGACATCGAAGTTGGCGATCTCGTTCCGGTTGCGGCCGACGTTTTTGCCCAAGGAGGAGTACCCAAACACTCCATTCGGCATGTTTTTCGTCGTTGGCTCGGACTTCCGGGGCTTCCACGTGCGTTTCCGCGATATTGCAAGGGGTGGAATCCGTATCGTGAAATCTGCATCTGCAGATGCGTACGCCAAGAACAGACGGACGATGTTTGACGAGAATTACGGGTTGGCCAGCACGCAGCAGAGGAAGAACAAGGATATTCCAGAAGGTGGATGCAAGGGTGTGATCTTGCTCGATGCGGGCAGTGCACAGAATAAGGTCAAGGAGTGCTTCCAGAAGTACATCGACGCGATCTTGGACTTGTTGATCAAGGACCCAGCCAAGGAGAAGATTGTGGACTTGTACGGCGAGCCGGAGATGTTGTTCATGGGCCCGGACGAGAACACGGCCGATCTTGTGGACTGGGCCACGTTGCACGCCAAGAAGAGGGGTGCCAAGCTCGGATTCCCATGGAAGGCCTTCTTCACGGGAAAATCGCCGGAGTTGGGCGGAATTCCGCACGATAAGTACGGTATGACCACGTTGAGTGTGCGTGAGTACATCACGGGCACGTACAAGAAGCTTGGAATCACAGACTGGTCGAAGATCAACAAGTTGCAGATGGCAGGTGGAGACGGAGACTTGGGTTCGAACGAGATCAAGTTTTCTGGTGATGAGCGGTACGTGGGTTTGGTTGATGGCTTTGGTGCAATTGTCGACGAGGACGGAATCGACAAGAAGGAGTTGTTGCGTCTTGCTGAGCAGAGGTTGGGCAACAACAAGTTTGATCGCTCGAAGCTCGGCCCAAAGGGATATGCGGTGATGATTGACGAGAACAACGTCAAGACTCCAGGTGGAAAAGTCATCAAGAACGGATTGCAGTTCAGAAACAACTTCCACTTGATGATTCCAGAGATCTACCCTCGCAAGGATTTTGTCAACTTGTTTGTTCCATGTGGAGGACGTCCTGCCTCCATCAATGCAAACAACGTCCATCTGCTCTTGGACGACAAGACGGGCAAGTCGATCGTCCCGATCATCGTCGAGGGCGCCAACTTGTTCATCACGCAGCCTGCCAAGATCATTCTCGAGAAAGCAGGTGCCGTGGTGTTCAAGGATGCCTCCACAAACAAGGGAGGTGTCACGTCTTCCTCGATGGAGGTGTTGGCAGCCTTGTCTTTGGATGATGACCAGTTCAAGCACAATATGTGCCTAGACGCCGAGTCCGGAGAGCTCCCAGCCTTCTACAAGACCTACGTGAAGCAGGACGAGGCCAACATCGTCGAAAAGGCCAAGTTGGAGTTCAATCTCTTGTGGAAGTTGAAGGAGGAGACCGGCAAGACCTTCAGCGAGTTGAGTGACACGCTTTCTGTCGCAATCAACACGTTGGCCGACCAGTTGCGCGAGTCGGACGAGTTGTGGAAGCAGGATTTGAGTTTCCGTAACCACGTCATCGCCGCTGCTGTCCCACCGGTTTTGCTCCAGACCGTCGGAATTGACGCACTTGTCCGCCGGATTCCTGACGCATACTTGAAGGCCATGTTTGCCACCAAGTTGGCCGGCGAGTTTGTCTACACAAGGGGCGTCCACCCTAATCCGGCAACTTTCTTGCAGTTTATCTCCGAGTTGAAGGAGAAGTACGAGAAGGTGTGAAGTGTGTTTTAAATTGATAAGTAAAGAGTAATAAAGATAGGATGTGAGATTAGAGAATAGAGATTAGAGATGAGATGATAGCGTAATAAAGATTAAAAATTAAAGATTAAAGTACTAGCAATTAGAGATTAAAGATTGGAGAGTAGTAAAATTAAATACCATCAACGATTAAAGGGGGTTGATTAATAAAGAATAATGAGTATTTAAGAGAAACGATTAAAGAATATAATGGATGTTTAATGTGGGTATTGTTGAAGTGCAATCAGTAACTGTTATACAAAAAAATAATGCTAAGGAGAAGAATAAGCCACCGTCTTCCAAATGAAAAGCAATCAGGAAGAGACATCAAAGAGAGTCATAAGAGAAATGAGACAAAATCTATATTACGATGTAGTACTTACAGAAGTATCAGGAAAGCTTTAGGTATAAAGTAGAGAGGAGATATTACGACAAGTATCATAGAATACATTGTGGATCAGAATGGAGATGCACACAAAACGATAACCAAAAAAAGCAAGTAGGAAGAAATCGGAGTATGGAATATTGCTTGTGTAAGAAATATGACTGCGTGTGATAAACATTATTCAGTGGTATGGACTAGCAAAATAATGGTGATTGAGTGAAAGTAGAATGTAGATCCAAGAAAGTGTGATGAAAGAGTCAGAAAGTGAAATAATGATAACTCAAAAAGAACTCATCATGGTGATGTATTATGATAACATGTAAGAAATTATGGATGGACTAAGGGCTTATAAGCATATAAAGGTGAATTAATAAATATACTTGGAAAGAAATGCATCGTAAAGAAGCCATTTTATGAGATGATGGCAGTTTATACAGTGGTGCGTTGTAAGAAATAGTAAAGATGATGTGGATAAAAAGTGCTAATTCTTTAAGGACTGATTATGAACAGCAAGCTACAAATAAGAGGTATTGCAAAAATTATGCTTGGAATGATTTAGGTAGAATAGCAGAGAGAAGTAGATAATGAAGCAATTAGGAGATGGTAATTAATGGAGGAGCAATAGTTGGCATTAAAGGAAGACAAGCACTATGAAGACAATTATGTGTGAGAAGTGAATTGTGCAATAGGGAGGAGATACGCATTATGGAGGATGATAAGATGGCGAAGTTGTATTATAGAATAAACTATGGATTGCCGATGATGAAGAGAGTAATGAAACGTATATCTGGGATAAGAAGAAAATGAAACCTGAAGGTATGATGATAAATATAAGGAGAAGTGTACGGCGAAGAAGTACGGGGAAAGATACACTTAGTATAATAATGCATGAATGGATGATTCTCAAAGATCACTGAGAATACTTTTCCACAATCACTTGTTTCTAGAGAAATTTCATTGACAAAACAAACACCAATTCACCTAATCACTTTAAAACGGCCACATATTTGCTTAATTTGCATCGTCTGACAAGCCCAATGAATTGTCTATATATGCACTTTTTAACATCTGCCGTTAAGATCGCTTTATCACCTTCGCATCCTTTCCTGCCTTCTCCTTCTCCATCTGTATATCAACTCTTCGCTCAGCCTCCGCATCAATCATGTTCTGCTGAAATATCTTCTCACTAATGCTATCAGCCAACAGAGCAACAACAAATGTGCTTCCCCATATGTACAACTTCCATTTCAGGGGGAGCTTCATATACCTCTGGTATAAGGACGGTTTCTTGGGTATATCCGTTGGCTTATGATGCTTTGCATTTGTTTGTGGCTGCTGCATAGCCAAAGGTTGGTGATTGTAAAAATAAGTAGGTAGAAGAAAGCGGGAAAAAGCAAGGAGAAGCAAGGGGAAAAGATAAGTGGAAGAAAGGAGAAACGATAAGTGGAAGAAAGGAGAACGATAACTGAAAAAGCGAGGAGAAACGATAAGCAAAAGAATACCGAAAAGAAATAATGGAGAAAAGATAAATCGAACGGCGCGTAATTTTTCAAGCAAAAAATTGTGGGGTAAGCGTTTGGGTAAGCATTTGGGTAATTACAAATATTACTGAACACTCCAAAAATGTTTCATCCAGGAATTACACGAATCTTTCTTGTCTATTCTTATCTATACACTATGTACTGTCATCATCTGAAACCCTGAAGGGATCGTCTGCGTTCGAAGTATTAAATAAACGCTCTCTTTCTTCCTCTTCAGTATTAAACGCTGACTGGTCATCTTGAGCGTAGGAGTTGTTAAAAAGCTCATCGTGTGCAGTTTCAGCATTTTCATCATCGGCATCAGCATTTTTGGCGGCTGGAGATCCGGCAACGTCTTCAGAGGAGTCGATACTGGGCTGAAAACGAGAGTTGTGGTCGAAATCGGAGTCTTCTTCGTCAGGATTGATGATTTCAAACTCGTATTCGTCTCTTTGGCGAGCTCTTCCGGGTTTTTTGCGGCATTTGAGCATCCACATGCAGATTCCGAAGCCGAGGAGGAGGAGTGCAAGGAAGTACCAGTCAGCGTGGTCTGATGGGAGAGTGTGTGAAGAATGAGGAGAAGAAGAGGATGAGGAAGAAGAGGATGGAGAAGAAGATAAAGGCAATGTTGATGAAGATGAAGATGAAGATAAAGGCAATGTTGATGAAGATGAAGATGAAGATAAAGGCAATGCTGATGTTGATGTTGATAAAGATGATACAGACAAAATCGAAGTCAGTTCCTTCTCCCCCTCCTCACTATAATCCTTATCCATGTCAAACCGCCTTGCCCTTTTCGGATCTACGCACTCACCGAAAAATCGAAGCTGCCAGCCGTGGAATTCGACCCGCTGACTATCAGGTTCAGTGTTGATGACCTGGATTTCCCAATTTCCAACTGGGTCCTCACCCCAATGGGCCACAGACGAAAAAGTCCAGTTGTTAAAACCCGACGAATCGGTATCGTGAGGTCTCTGCTGGGCCAACCGGGACACGATTCCGTGCGGGGAAACCAAGCGGATGTAAACGGCACCTCTTTTTGAGGTGGAAACGTTGACGGTGACTGTAATTTGCTCGATGTGGTGAAGGTTGGCATTCGCGATGCCCTTTTGGGACACGTCAAAAGAGGACGAAAAAATTACTGAGTGGTCTGGCCAGGGCAGGTTCGAGCCCTCGGGCTGGACGTGCGAGGAGATATTGTTTTTGTCATCATTTTTTTGCCCCTCGCCCAGGTGCAGGTACGGCGTGTAGTACCAGGCCTGAGGGCGAAGGAGGCGGTAGTTGTCGCGGGCAGCGGCGACAATTTTCGCGGCGTCCAACTTGCCCCACCCGAATTTGTACGAGTACCTCCGGCCGGGAATCGCCGAGTGCTGCCACCCGGGATCCTCCGGATGCACCTGCACGGCGGCCATGACGGTCAACTGCTGCACGTCGCGCCACGTGAGCGCAGGGTTTGCCTCGAGAACGAGCGCATAGAGCCCTGCGGCGAGCGGCGCAGCCGCAGACGTCCCGCCATGCCGCGCAGAGCACCCCTCCTTGAAATCCGTCGTGCTGATGTGCGCGCCCGACCCAGACGAGTAAGCGGCAACCATCACGGCGGCGCACGACTCCGCATACTGCGGGTGGAGCCCGCGGTGGTCCAGCGCAGTCACCGTTATCGAATAAATGCTGTTCGTGTACCCATCAAAATTGCAGCTATCCTGATGCAACGCGCCGTTGCCGCTCGCGAAAACGTACAATGCGCCCTTGCCGCTGCGCCCCTCCTGGACGCCTTTCAAAATTGCCTCGCGCACAATTTTATCCGGCACATCCATTGCGCGCCCATTGTCCGGCGGCCCCCAGGAACACGAGTAGATGTCGTTGACGCCCAGCGCATGCACCATTGCGGCGGCTTCGTCCTCCGCAGTGAGGCTGCCCGAGAGGATGCGCACCCCCGATACGCGCGAGCCGTGCGCAACGCCGACGCCGCAGAAGCCGTTGCCGAGCGCAGCCGCAATCTCCCCTGCGCACCGCGTTCCATGGTAGTCATCCTGGAGCCGCGGCCGCGGCAATGCAGTGTTGTCATTGTAGTCCCAGGAGCCCTCCGCGCAGAAGGCCCCCGCGAGGTCCGGGTTCTCGAAGTCGAGCCCGTCGTCGATGATCGCCGTCACCACGCCCTTGCCCGTGATATTCTGCCGCCACACGGGGACCACGTCGACATCCTCACCGGGGAACTCCGCGTTGACGATGTGCCACTGCTGGGAAAACTGCGGGTCGTCGATGCCAAACTCCTCGCGCGCTTTTTCCACCACGAGCTGGGACGAGTCCGTCACTTTTTTACTTTGCCTTTTTGCCAACCTGGAGCTGAGATCTTGAATATCTTGAATATCTTTATTTTTATTTTTATTTCTATCTTCATATTCTTGATATTCCTCACCTTCATTTTTTCCTTCTTCATTTTCTCCTTCCTCATTCATACTATTTTCACTTTCACTATTTTCCCTTTCACTATTTTCCCTTTCACTATTTTCACTTTCACTATTTTCACTTTCATTATTTTCCCTTTCATTATCTTCACTTTCATTATCCTCTTCCTTCATTTCACTATTCTCTCTTTTCATTCCACTAATTCCTCTTCCACTATCTTCACCTTCATTAACTTCTCCCCTCATCTCACTATCCTCACAATCTTCACTTTTACTATCCCCCTCTCCCCAATACTCCTCAGGAACAGGAGCCCGCCTCTCTAACTTCTTCTCAGGTAACATGTAAACTGATTTTAACGTACTTTCCCCATCCCTCTTCTCTAACAATCCCTTTCCAGACATCCTCTTTAAAAGAAACACATCCCTGTGCTTCTTGGGAAGCGAAAAAACATGATACTTGCCCAAAGCTCGATCTAAATACTCGTATCGCCAACTTGGATGCTGCTTTCGCACTTCTTCTATGCTGCTGTCTGCTTCCACCATGAAATATTCCCTCTTTTGGAAATCTCTCTTTGGCACCGTGTAATTCTTCATAATGTGATAAAGCTACGAAGAAACTTTGAAGCTAAGAAATAAAGCTTGAAATAAGCCTATGAATGCTTTCTATAATATACCCACTATGCACTATTCTAAACAGCGTGTCTTCTTGTACCTCAGATCCCTGTATATTCAATCTGTATGTGACAATAAACCTGTTTCTGATGTTTGATATCCACCGATCTGTTATTCTCAAATATTCATCAACTATGATACTCAGTGATCTATAGCCTGTCTATGTAATATCTGATATATCCGGAGTATTAGATGAAAAACTATATTTGCCCGCTCAACTCACAGTCACAATTTCGGCTTAGTCAGTAACTCTATTATTGTATTGCTTGCTTAAATTAAGACATATATGCAACTTCAGAGTATAGGCACAAGCCTTGCATTCTCTTCGGGAAAAAAATAATCTAAAAAAAAATTAGATAATCTGAAACATTAACTATAAACTACGTGAAACATAAAGAGCATAAATGTAAAAGATGCGGAATTAAGCCATGTGGCTGAATTGAGGATACGCGCCATATCCGCCAAAAAAACTGCACTAAGAGGAGTGAAAATCCTGAGAAGAATGAAATATAAGATATTAGTAGATAATAAAATATCAATTAAGATATCAACAGGTGTACATATTAGGATAATACCATTATTATCTGGTTTACCAGAGTATTGCTTTCGCTTTGTAAGAAACAGACTATTAGAAATGATGCTTCTTGAAGCATATCTCATCTACACCGTTGTTTGAAATTTATTTGGCATGTATCGTTTTTGCTTAGTAATTTAGGTAGCTGTTGCATCTAATCGTTTGCATTGCCTGCTTAGTTGAATTGACATAATTTTCATGAAAGCAGACGGAAGTAAGTACCATATTTCAAGTACTACTAACATTTAGTTTTAAGACATTCGAATCGGCTGATTAACTCCTTCAGCTAATAATCCACTTTAGTAACTAATTACCAAATGCCGATTACTTATTGCTATAATTTACCAATTTCAGCTGTCCTATTTTCTAAGTACTGTACTCACTACTTACAACCGTACTTTATAGTTCCGTAAAGCCGTACTTATAGTTCCTTATTAACCATACTCTACAGTACTATGCCAACTATTCACTTGGTATTAGTTGATTACTCCTAAACACACTATTCACTATATCAATTACTCGCTAGTGCTACACAAGACTCAAGCCAAGGCACCCATTGGGTCATAAGGAGGCAAGTGAATGACCTGTTTGTCCTCAAGAAGAGGAACAAGCTCAGGAATATCGTCCTTCTCCACAACAACCTGGTAAACGTACTGGTTGAAGTAATCCTGGGTCATGGTGTAGTAACCCTCGTGGCCGGACTTATCGGACCAGCTGTTCTCCACCCGGTAACGCACAGGCTTTCCATCTTCATCCAAGTGCACTCCTGTGATCAACATGGCGTGAGTCATGAGAGAATCACCATAGAGAACACGTGAAGCCTTGTCGAGCGACCTCTGATCATAGCCAATGAGCTTGTAATCCCACAAGTCGATGTCCATGATTCCGCGCTTGGTATCCATGAACTTTGGCGTGTCGGTACCGAAGAAAACAGGCTTGTTTTTCTTGATTCTGTTCACCACAGCCTGCGAAAGCACACTGGTGTCCATATTCAAGTAGGAAACAGGGCTGGCACCGAACACGTTGCCTAGTCTGTCGATCTGGATGACGCGTTTGTAAGGATTTCTTGGATCGTTCAACAAGGAAACGTACTCGGAAGTCTTAAAATCGACGTTTTCTGACACAAAGCTCTTTGGCGTGGCTTTCACACTGTGGAACTTCTTGTCCTTATCGTAGAAATCCCAGGTGAACTGCTCGTCGGGTTTTGGAGGCTCGCCCAAGAAGATGCACATCAACCGGTAGATGTCATGCTGCATCTCGAGCTTGTCTGCGTCGATCGACGCGCCACTGCGGAGCTTGTCACGCAAAGTTTTGGCGTAGGACCGCAACTTCGACGTGATGAACTTGTCCATAATCATCGACTTTGTCGCATTGAAGGCGTCTGGGTACACATCGTACGGAACCAGGCCGTATTTGTCGACGATGTGAGTCATCATGGTGAATTGGCCACCGTCGCCAATCGGATCCGACAAGAAGTACTGCACTAGTCTCGAGTTGATGTCCATCTTGTACGTGTCGATGATCTGCTCGAGGAAGTAGTTTGCCTTCTCGAGTTTGTCGTAGAAGAACAAGTATGCAGGGCTCAAACGGCACTCCTTCATGTTGTATTTGTGGATCACATTTAGTCTAAGTAGATTTGTTGATGCGAACAACCAACATCTTCCCGAACGCTTCTGGTCTGTCACTGGGGCACCTTCCGGGTCAATCTTGTTGTTGAAAACATGCGAATCGGCCACCTCCCTCGCCCTGTTGATCAAGAGTTCATTCATGTTTCCATGCTGGAAAACTGACCCTGCCAAACGGCCAACTTGGTCATTTTTATACTCTTGCGACCACTTCGTGATGCTTTCCAAGCTGATTTTATCTGCTGCGTGTGCCATTCTTAGTACTGCTTTAGTTAGTTGCATTGGAAAAGCCCTAGACTGTAACTTTGAGGAGAAGAAAGTGATGCTCAGTGGGGAAAAAGATCACTGCTCCGCTTGTTTTTTTTATCGTAGACCCCAAAAAACACAGATTGCAAAATTATGGAGATGCCCCAGAGAGGAAGCACAATCCGCGAATCGCCAGATTGAAATGTAAGTATTGTGACAAGTACTAGAAATGGACTGATTGACACTACAATGGACTATTATCGACAGTACAATGGACTAATTACCGAAATTGAATAACTGAATATAAAATTGACTAATTATCGTATACTTTAACAAATATAACCACTTTAACGCATATAACCACTTTACAAATAATCAACATTTTACAAATAATCAACACTTTACAAATAATCAACACTTGACAAATAATCAACACTTTACAAATAATCAACACTTCAACAAACAATCGAATACTTCAATTAATATTATCAAGCACTTTAATCAAACACTTCAATTATCCAATCATCTCCGTGCCTCCAAATTGCATCTTGCAAACAATACGCATCCGCACCCAAGCATGGCTTTGTTCGGCATGACAAATATGGAAGCTTTATCGGAACCAAATGACGTCTATCAGATTGTAAAGTATTTTTTCGCAACTGGCCAACTTCCCAAAATTCATTGTTTCAACGATGCCGCGTGCAGGAATGGAGAAATTGAAAAAGCCGTTTTGCCAAGGTTCATGATAAAAACATGCGGCCGTTTTTTGTTGAATTCTATAATTATAATTCCGCTGGTACTCATATTCCTGAATAAACCTGCCGTGTGCATTCTGTGGGTAATGTGCTGAAGATTCATATAACACCGAAAGATGACAAGACGCGTCGATCGGTCATGCGACAAATATGCTGTTGTGTGTAGATTATGATTGGAGATGTATCAGGAGGTATCAGGAGGTATCAGAGATGGAATTAGGGAAAGAAATGGTAAGAAATGAATGGCAACCATGGGTGCTCGGACACTACAAACTTCGTGAATACTGTGAAGATATAAATCTATCAAAATAGAAAACGTTGAATATATATTTTGATGAGTAACTAGGTGCGATAACAATATTCTTCCACGAGGAAGAAAGGAAGTTGTTTATGTGATTGCATAATAAAAAGCTAAGAGATGAAATATATAGAATCCTATAGATGCCTACTAATGTAAACTTAATGATAAATTATGACATCCAGAAATCAGATCAGGGTACCATCCAAAGATATACATGCCGGTGCAGAAAACATATTAGTGCAACCAGTGAAATCTTAATGAAAGCTACTGAAGTTATATTTTCCGATGTGTGAATATGATTATAAGTAGAAATAAAGTTCTACGGGAGAATAAAGAAAGGAGAACAGTGAATAGTGAATAGTGCTAAAGTTAGTATTACCTGAGAACATAGTCTCTATATCTATTGCAATACATAACTTGCATATGCTTTAGCATTAACACAAGAGAATATCGTAGTTTTGTATGGCTATTGTTCCCTTTCATATAAGACATCATAGATGACAGCATCTGTTCTATTAAGAACCAAACGTTGTAGGGATGTACTGTTTTGACAAATACTGCCAGAGAATAGAGAATAGAGAATAGAGAATACTAAATACTAAATACTAAATACTAAACGGACTCTCATTTCTTTAACAGCTACACAAAACAAACGCAGAACAGTAAACATGTTTATTAAGTATAAATCAGTGGTAGGACAGAGCACCAAGCGAAAAAGCATCGGGCAGACAGTATTCAACCAGATGAAGCAGTTCGCACAGAAGCAGAGGAGCTGGATTCGGCAACAGTGCCGCGGGACGCAATCCTCTCCTTGAGACGCTTCTCCTTCAACTTGAGCTGCATGGCCTTCTTCTCCAACTCGGCAGCCCTCTTTGCAAGACTCAAGGCAGACCTCCGCTCCAACTCCTCGAGTTTCTGCTGCTTTGTCAACAGATTCTGGTGCCTCAACATGTACGGAACGGTCTCGCTGATCTTGCGGAGCCTTCTGGTGTCGACAACCATGCTTTCCTTGCTTGTTTCTGCCGCCGAAGTGCCGGATCCGGCCCTGGATGAGCCGACGGACGGACTCTTGGCACCAGCGTTGCCGCCGGCATCCGAATCCTCGTCTGTGGTCATGGACTTCAACTCCTGGTCGTCTCCCAAGCTGTATCCCGAGGAAGTCTTCATCCGGAGCAAGTCTGGCATCTTTGCAGTGCTGCTTTCTGGATATAGCATGCTGGAGCTGTTTTCGTGGTTTGGCGTTTCTCCATCTGCACCATCTGCATCCTTTTCCGCACCATCTGCATCCTTTTCTGCACCATCTTGCTCCCTTTCGGCACCTTCTTGATCCCTTTCGGCACCTTCTTGCTCCTTTTCGCCGCCGGCGCCCCCAAACTGCCGCATCGACCTCGAGTTGGCAATTGCCGCCAAATTCGACATCGACGGAGCGTCTGCAGTCGATGCAGCAAGACTTGCTGCAGTCGTATCACGTGGAAAGTCTCCCTTAAGACCGGAGACTGCAGACAAACGTTCGGTACGATAATTCTCGTACAAAAAGTCGTGCGTGATGTCTTTCAAGTCCTGCAAGTGCGAACCCAGCACGGTCGACCGCAAGATGGCGAAATCGGACAAGTCCGGGTCGTTTATATCGACCTGGCCCCACGGATAGCTCCGGACACGTGTCCTGGTGCCGTTTTTCAACGTTGCCACTTCGTCTGACGTCACAATTGCAAACGGCTGGAGATGCTGGAGGAAATGGGCCTCTTCCACGATCTCGGGCTCGTCCTCGTCCTCGTCACACGAGAACTGGAACACTGGGATGTGCATCCGCTCGATATCCTCGTTGATCCGCCTCTTGAAGTTGATCAACTCTGTTTTTGTGAATGAATCCGCCCTTGAAACGACCGGAATCACGTTCACATACTTCGCCATCCGCTTCATCGCCAGCACATCCAACTCCCGGAGTCCGTGCCCAGTTGGTGGCAAGAAGTAGAGGCATGCGTGAACTCTGGTGTCTTGAAATCTAGGATTACGCCTAACTTTCGTCTCTTCAGCAAGCACCATATCGAACTGCTGCTCCAGATAGTTGCATATCTCGTTCACGCAGAGCGTGTTGTCCAAGTTTTCGCCGAATCCGGGCGTGTCCACCACCTTTAGAAACAACTTCGAGTCGTCATCATCCACAATTTCCACTTCTGTCTCTGTAATCGCGATTCCCGGCTCCTTATTGGCTGTTTGCGGATCAAACGCCCTCCTGGCCTCTGCCGCGTTCTCGATCACCCCGCTGATGTTCGAAAAGGTCACCGTTTTAGGAATCGTCATGTCCTCATCCGCCTTTTTGCCACTCTTGGTACCGCTCGCCTGATATCTGTGTGCAAGGATGTTCTTATCCACAAGCGAGTTCACAAACGACGTTTTCCCTGTTCCTGAGGGCCCACACACCATCAACGTGAACCGTGTTCCTCTCTTCAGCTCACGTTGCCTCTTGAGAAGCGAAGGTGATACTCTGAATGCCATTTTCTATTGCAATTCCGGCTGGTACAGCTGCTTTTTGTCTCACTTTTCTCGAAATTAATGCTATCGGTAACGCCGTTGAATCTCAAATCGATACTAACAAAGGGCTGCTACGCAAAAACTGCTTCTAGTACTTCGCTATATGGAATTTAAAGCCCAGATCACGTCTCCTGACACAGTCGTATGCAATCACCAATTGGGAATGGATCAAAACACTAGAAATATGATTGAATGATAAATTTGCCAACGTGACACAACGAGAATTCTTCGATCACAGATAATGCAAAACTCCACCTCAGAAATATACCCTTTAAACCACCTGATAAAAGCTTTTGCAACGGGAATCCCTAGCAAACAGGCATGAAATTATAATTAAGCTGGTAATAATGGGTACTTAGCACGGTTGGATTTCGAAACATCCAAAAATAAATGGTGCTAAAAATTGGAAAAAATACTGCCAAGTCAACAATTCGCGAAATTCCGTTTTGAGCCCCTGCTTGGTCTGTTTTTCCACAGAATTCCAGATGCTTTTTTTTTCAGCCGCGAACGCGGAATGCGTTCTCCCTAGGGGGCCTGCGACGCGTCGATGAACGACGGCTTACACTCCTTCTTTTTTTTCATTCTTTTTTGTGGGGAGAGTCCATCCCTGCCCGGTGTGCTTCGGTGCGGCTTCCCGGGCCGAACTTTTTGGCGGGGATTTGCTGGTTTCGGCAAACTTGTGAATCACGCACCGGCCGGCGATGCATAAAAAAAGGGGATAAGGGGAAAAGGCACACGGAAGGGATAAGAAGAAAAAGCACACTGACTGCAAAAGTATAAAAGGCGGGAGGATTCCGTTCAAATGAATTTTAATAAACCAAAGGTGTGTTAACTGCTTTATGTTTTCTTGAGTCGCATTTTCGCCTTAGTGTCTTAGTTTAAATTATATCACACTATTTCTACATATACAAGCTAGCTGTTGTTGGATTTGATCAAACTTCAATAATACCACAAAAATACTTGATTTACCATTTGTTGAACTAGTCGCACACATTCAAAAAATGCCATTTAGTGTACTACAGGCAGCAAAAGCAGCAGCATTGGACAAGGAGCTCATGTCCACATGCGGCTACTCAATTGACCAGTTAATGGAGCTTGCGGGTTTGTCGGTGGCCCAATCTGTTTACAAGAGCTATCCTCCAAAGACGAATCCAAACTGTGTTGTTCTATGTGGACC
>ERZ746981.306-NODE-306-length-24968-cov-14.593066_pt1 | contig 24968 bp, 16 predicted proteins | sample MGYA00374948_ERZ746981 | MGnify/ENA primary metagenome ERZ746981 (study PRJEB28757, sample SAMN06711160) | food metagenome | host: microorganism | place: China:Harbin | collected 2017-01-30 | study: EMG produced TPA metagenomics assembly of the Analysis of...
AGCTGAACTACACATAATCATAGATTTAGTTTAAATAAAGACTAATTAATCTTCATGAAAGATCGATATAGTACCAGTCTCTTCCTTTTTATTGGTTTAAACATTAGATTTTCCTAAACTTTTGCCCGGTTTGCCCAGTTTGCCCAGTTCACACACTTTAAGATGATATCTAATTGTTGGAGCAGAAAATAGCTGAATGCCGCTTGAAATCCGCGAAATCCGGTCCCAATGAACTTTGGTGTGTTTTTACTGAGTTTGAGCGAAGCCAGTTGTGCTTTCTCTTTCAGTCTTAAAGAAACGACCGATCGACTTAATTTTAACATCCGTGCATTCATCGAATTTTTCCCTTACTTTTTCTTTTCTGTGCGCGAACATGTTTGTCCTATAATTTCAACTTTTTTTTTGCGTGCTAGGTATGTCTTCAATATAGCATCGTGAGGTCTGCAAGTGCCTTCTTAAATTGTTCTCTCATTTATGTCTAATTTTGAAACAAACTACAGTAATATATCAGCTCACAATTTTCTAGTTGCATAGTTATCTCACAGGTGGATGGTACAAGTATTTAATAATTAGGCGTGGAGATATATTTCATCAAGCATCGTGTCCTATATAATTTAGTATTGTGAACCATACAAACTAGAACATATAAAAAAACATGTCACTCACAGCCAATGAACTAAATTATTTAATATGGAGGTACCTCCAAGAAGGTGGACTTGATTTGAGTGCGTATGCTCTCCAGGATGAAACAAAAGTCGACCGGTATGAAAAACGACTCGGCTCAAAGGTGCCGCTTGGATGTCTTGTGGATTTGGTTCAGAAAGGTATATTATACGACAAGGTGAATGAACTTGTGACAAAGGAGGGCAATGCGGTGCCTGAGGATGTGGTAAGTTTGGATTTTAATCTTTTTGGTGCGTTAAAGGAAGAGGCAAAAAAAGAAGATTTAAAAAGCAGACGCTTGTCCAAAGATACTGATGGAAAGTCTGCTGATGGCAAGAGAAAAGATGGAAAGCCTATAGTAAAGGATGAAGAAAAGGAGCACGATGGAGTGGTAGACAAATTACATGAAATCGAACAAATATATCCGTTCACAAGCAGCCTAACTTGCTGTTGGAGTCCAAGTCGTGTTGATTACCTCATTTGGGGTGGAGTGGAGCAATCCGCACAGATATGTGATTTGAAAATGGATAATGACGGAAAACTTGATCCAATCTTAAAGAATTTGCCCCACCCAATGATGAGTAAGCGTATTGTCATAATTTCCTGGAGTCCTGACGGAAAATCGATAGTAACAGGATCGGAAAACGGAGAATTGCGTATGTGGGATATATCCGGGTCAATTAAGTTCATCATGGCACTTCATCACTCACCAGTTTTAATTGCTCGATGGTCACCGAGCGGTTCTCATTTACTCACCATGGATGTCACAAATAGAACAATTGTCTGGGATTCGTCTTCTGGAAGGCCTGTTCAAAGTATAGATTTAGATTCCAAGCCAGAAAAGACAGTTGGCACGGATGCATGTTGGATCGATGATTATAAATTTGTTATTCCCGGAGCGGATTACAAGCTCTGTGTATATCAGTTGGGAGAAATGGGCTCTGAGGATCCGATTGGTGTGCTTAGTGGTCATACTGGACCAATATCATTTGTTAACTACAATCCAGAGTTGAAATTACTCTGTTCGGCATCCGAGGATTGTTCCATACGTATATGGAGGGGGGATTCAACAAATTCATTACAAATTCTTATAGGCCACTCAGAGCCAATAACGTACTTGCATTGGTTGCACATTAAAGATCCATCACAGGAGAAGCATTGGTATTTGGTTAGTTGTTCGTTGGACTCATCTTTGAGACTATGGGACTTCGTAGATGGCAAAATTGTTGATCTAAAGATGGTGGGTGATGGTCGACCAATTATATCGGCAAGTCTCTCACATGATGAAAGTCGATTGGTTACAGGCGATTCTCAAGGAAGAATATTATTATGGAAGTTGTCCGAAATGCTCAAGTATAAAAAAGCAGCACAGTTGGATATGAAACTGGACCCTGCAAATAGTATGATATCAACGATATCTTGGAGTAAGGATGATTCTATGATCGCAGTTGGTTGTACTGGTTCAAAAAGTGCTGTTCTTCGTTTGTGATTGTGCTTTAGCCATAATTTGAGCCTCCCGTCAGTTTTCTGCTGTGTATCTTGTCTTGTATATGTATAGTAAGGAATTTATGATTCCTGTGTATTTTAATGTTGAAATTATCTTACCTAATGTCAAAACTTTATACCGAGAATGCATGTGTTATATTTAAATGAATGTGACAAGCACCCATCCTAAACTTAATAAAGAGTCGGCAGAACGAAACGAGTGTTCTTCCAAGAATAAATCAACAGCAAAAAAAAATAAAGGAAAACAAATTAAATTAGAAATTAATAGCCCTAAGAGTATAATGATAAAAAGAAAATTATAATAGCTTCAGTCCCAATTAGTCCAATATTGTGTGTATATGTGTGTTTCGTTAGCGGTTCCCTACCCATCCATGCTTTATCTGCCTTACTGTTTGTGTTCCTTTCCAGAGCGGTACTTTCTCCTTTTTTCAAGAGCATACTGCACGGATCTTAAAACTCCTGCGGTCAAAACACCTTTACATGTTTGAATCATTGCAGGTCTTGAAACTGTCTGTTTGACACTAAGCTTCAAGTTTTCTGCAAGATGCTCATCATCCGCAATCCTCTGAACAAATTCCGCAGTCCTGAAATCACTATTCTCTGGAATGTACTCCCAGTCCTCAACAGGAATCTCGGACAATCTTGTTGCAGGTGTTTTTGCCAAATCCTGAAGCTCCATGAAGGTCAAATCTTGATGTGCCTTAACCGGTTTGAAAGCCGTAGACACGACTGATGGAAGTCTGCCCAAAGAATTTTGTGAAAGAAGATCTTTCGAAAACTCCCGCTCGTATTTTGAGACATACTTGGATAGAACCTTCTTTCTAAAGCTCTTTGGAAGCTCAGATAAGAATGCAGCTTTAACCTTTGATGAGTCGGCAAACTTAAATTGATGTTCGGCAGCCGAATTTATGTCGCTTGTTATCTGTATCGTATCAGTGAAATAGCTCTGAATCAATGGAAGGTATAGCTTTCTGAAATATGGAAATTGCGCAGAGACGATATTTTCAACTTTATTGGGGTTTTCCCCACCCATAGCAATCCTAGGATCTCCCATGTATGACATTGAGGTAATGGCACGATATAATTCATGCTCAGTAAATTCTGGTTTGCCTACCATCAAAACAGCCAGTTTTAAAGCACTCACTAGGTTAAACTGCTCCAATAGCGAAATCTGAGGAGTGTCTCGCACTATTGCCAATGGTTTCTGCATTCGTCCACTAAGATACATCGTGGACCAGTTAGTAAGATCATCAATGAGGTTGTCAACGGAAGTAACACCGTATTTTAGCTCAAAATCAGAACTTTGACCCCTCAAATTCTCGCTTTTTTGGAAGTTCATCTTCACAAATGGATTGAAGTAAACGCCAGCTCCCCAACTTCCAATTTTCGAGATTGCCTCGGATCCCAGCATCCTTATCCACGAGTAGTGATCGGAATACTGGTGGAGGTTTAATGAGTGCCAGTGGTCCGGGTAAGAAACAGCAAATATCATATCCACCTGGGACTTAGAACTGTCGACATTCTTGCCCTGGCCAAAAACTTTGGATCCATATCCAAATGCGTATCTTATTGGAGCGTTAAACTCCCAGACTATCTGACGAAGGAAGTGCTTAAGCTTTGCATCATCTGAAACAAGTTGGTTCGATCCAAATTTGTAAGGAAGCTGGTTGGCACTTTTTAAATCGGACATGTTTCTCAAGTAGTAATGAAAATCAACCGGCTGATGTTGAAGCTCAAGTAGCTTTTTGTCCAGAGCCTCGAACTTGTTCTTCTCCTGAATATTTGTGAATGTTCTATTTCTGGAGTATGGCTTCAACGATGATTTTAATGACCATGTTGGCATGTTTTTCCTGAACAATCTGTCCAATAAAACTTGTGCATCCTCATCTGAAATTCTCGTACTCTCAGCTTCTCTCTGGGATCCGCTCTGAGAATCTTTAGCACTACTCTCGATACCATCGCGTGCTCTGCCTGCTTTAGTTGATTGCAGTCTCACATTACTGAATACTCTCAACCGTGAAGTGCACTTTGTACTTATTTTTGATGCAGACAACATGATTGATTTTATTCTCGATTGATAGTTTCGTCGTGAAATCTCACTTTTATGCCAAAAAACGATTTCGAAGCTGATAAACTGAGTCGTCAATAAACAGGAAAGTATTGCAATTAGTATCTTTTTCCTTCCTGAACTAGTTGGCTCAGGTTTCCGTATTTGAATGTGATTATTTACTGTTTGCTTCTGTTGGACAAATCAGTAATGTGTGTAGGGATGTTCTGATTGCTCGTATCTTCCTTCGTAATGGGAATGAGTGGGTTTTTATAGGGAAAATGCTAGGTGGCCTTTAGAGCAATTGTGATATGCACAGAAGATTGTTCTGCTGATTATACTGTGCAAAACATTTTATTAATTGTTCTTTTCCCAACACCGCCTAATTCGGCGATTTTTGCACTAATGCAAATAAATAGAGGGGAAATTTCTGAGACAAAAAAAATTTTTTGCGTTCTATTTTTATATGTGGCTTTTCCGTCAACATCGGCATTAGCTACATTCTAAGCGCGCCGCGTCCGGTTGCCCAATTCAGCCAAAAACTTCTATTTGATGCTTAACACAGCCTGTGCAACATACAGTTTTTGAGGGCATAGATACGGTTATTTACAAATAATATATAGCTTGCAGCTTTAGCGGAAAGCTGTTTAATGCAAATATTTGAAAAACTGTTTTTAGACGGTCATTTTCCTCTCAAATCTATCTTCAAATCTTGAAATCTGAAACTCGGACCTTCGTTCGCTAACCTCACTCACTCACCTAAATCATCGTAAAGAAAGATGATTGCTACATACGACCTTTTAGACGCGTCGTTCAATTAAGTGGTGTCCAGATGAATTTACCTATTTTTTTTTTTTTCTTTCTTTCTCCTTTTCATCTTTTTCGCGATCAACATCCCTGTATTTACACTTTCGCTTGTTTACGTAATTAAAGCTTATTTATATTCACACATCAAAACATCACGATTAACGTTGGTAGTTCAATAGCAAGTGTTCTACTGATCACATAACAGATCAATACACTTTACTGAAAGGTTGGAAAGATTCATTTTGGTGGGTGTATCGCCAGTCACATCCCAGGTACAATCATTCATTCCGTGATTTGGCGTTTTTGTTAGGTTTCTCGATAAGAATATGGATAATAACTTCAATGGCAACGATGATAGCCATCGCATATCATATGCTCCAAATGCAACGCCAAGACCTTCTTCGGCTAGAAGGAGAAAACGGCTCAGTCTTCTCCCCAATAACGTGACTATAGGGGCACCGAGATTAATGACACAGTTCAGTGTGAAAAGGAGGCGATTACCAACAAATTCAATACCACAATCCGTCCCTAGACCCTTTAGAGCAGCAAGCAGACTTAATTCCTTTGATGTAGCATCTGGATCACGCAGAAGAATCACTCTTCAGAGGATGTCAAACGGCCAAATGCAACAAATGCCACCTTTTTATCCACCTTCATCTAGTGGCCGATTTTTCGATGATACAGCATCTATGGCACCTCCTTCATCATCATCGAGGCCGAAACGATTTTCTACAATACCGGGCAGTCAGAGAATACCGGATCCAAGACTGAAAAGGGGTGATCGTTCGTATCAGGCAAAAATGCAGAAAGATCTCTTCGACTACCTTACAGCAAACAAGTTTGATATCCACATGAAGCAGCAACTTACGGCAAGAACGCTCCGAAGTCCCACCCAGAAAGAGTTTATTCTCATGTTCCAGTTTTTATACAAGAGGATAGACCCAGGATACAGGTTTGTGAGGTCTTCCGAGCAGGATATATACTCCATATTGAAGTTTCTCGAGTATCCATACCTTGGGAATATTACAAAGTCGCAACTTGGTGCTGTTGGAGGAACAAGCTGGCCCACGTTTCTTGCAATGCTTCACTGGATCATGCAATTAGTCCAACAGGTGGAGAATTTTGATAAGATTGATCTCACTTCTTTGAATCTCGTGCCAGATGTTGAATCACCAGATCAGGCAGGGTTATCAGATAATGAGAGTAATAACAACTCGATTGTTTTCAGCAAGAAGGAGACGGATCCTGTAATCTTACGTGAAAATAGCATTTTAGACCGCCTATTTACCACATTTGTCATTAATTCGTATAAAAGCTATTTGGCAACGGGGTCTACAGACTATTCTGAGTTCTACGGAGATATGGAAAGAGAATATAAAAAGCTCACTCAAGATATAGCAGCCAAAGCTGAACATTTCAACGCTAAAAATAAGGAATTGGGTGTGGAGCTTTCCCGAATGGAGGAGGAGCATAATCGGCTCCAGGCAAAGATTGATCGTATGAAGGCATTGAAGATTGATGTTAGTAAGTTTCAAAAGTATGTGGAATCACAGGAACAACGGAGTCAACAATGGCCGACTATTCTCAGCCGAGCTCAGCAAGATATTGACAGTGTGAAGAAAAGCATAGCGGAAGCCAAGCAAGAAAAGGATAAAATAGTTGCGGATCTCGGTAAGAAAGGTTTTACATTACATGAGATTGAGGAAATGCATAAAACTAGGTCACGTTTATCATCCGAATTTGAGTCTGTAACAGAAAAGCAGAAGCAGTTGAATGTTTCTGTTGATGAGAAGCGTAAAAAGTTGCAAGAGGATTTCAAAATACTCGACGGACTTGTTAAGGACTATAATAAGAAAATGTACGACATATTGGACAAGTCAGAGCTGCCGGAAATCAGAAAACTTATTATAACCGGATTTTCTGACAGTTTAATTACGGATGATAGCAAGTTGGGACTAAAGCCTGCAGAGCTTATACCAGAGTTAGAAAATGTGGATCCCAGAACGGTATTGGCCGGTCTCAAAACGAAGCTTCAGGAAAAGCATGTTGAAAATAGAGAAGAGTATGTCCAGATCCAGGAAAAGTTTGATGATTCAAACCTCGAGGCAGTTTCTTTGAAGGATCAGTTGGATGAGCTAGAAGATAAATTAGCCAAGTCAAGGAAAGATTATGACGAATTGAACGAGCAGAAGAAGGCAGATGTTGCTTCAAAGCAGTGGGAAATTGAGCAACAAAGCACACGCATAAAGTCATTACAAACAAGGTTGGATGAAGAGCGTAAGCAAACAGAGGAGGAGTACGAAAAGATGAAGTCACAGCTGAAAAAGTTGACTGTTGGATTAGCGGAGCAGAGAAACAAGTTATTGATCGAGATAGCCAACTCTATTGGCTATGTGATCTCGTTCAAAACTGGAATGATGGGTGACCTAGAAAGTGCAAATAAAGACCTGATACAGGAGTGCAAGGAACAGATTAATAATACGAAAGCGGATCACTGATATTTGGTTTTCCAGCCACTATTGAGAGGTGCAAAATGCCGCTGCTGTACACTATTTACGATGTATAATACTAGCTAAATATACGTATGTTCATTAGAATACTGATAAATTATTATATACGACATGATAAGCCTTTTTTTTCGGTTTTGTATTTTAACCACTCTTTTTTCATACTTGTTAGTGTACACATTTTTTTTAATATTTGTAATAGTAAAGATTGTTCGTTGCTTCTGTGATTATTTAATGCATCCTGTGTTACTGCCTCATCTCATCTTCTTCCGGTAGTAATTCTTCTGGAAGAACGGATGGTGGGATGCCAATTCCTTGTTTTGGTTTCTGGAATATTCCACATATGCCATGTCCTCACCTCCAGCCAGACCAGAAAGCGAACTCTGGTTTTTAACTGCTCTGGAAGATGATGTTTTAATTCTCTTTGAGACACCGTGGCCAATCAAATTCTCCGAATCCTCTCCCAATTCCACGCCTGCTGCCTCCTCGTTCTTCAACAAAACTTCCTGAAGTAACTCCCTTCTCTCCTTTGGAGTCGAGTATGCCAAGTTCGGAAGATTCTCCATTCCATTCAAGTGGGTAATAATCTTGAAAGCGTAACCCTGATCGACCAAAAATGCCTGTCTCTTTGTGGAATAGTACATCTCCTGAGTATCTTTTGACACTAAACTATAAAAGAAAGCGTTGAATCCCTCGTCGTTTCTTCTTTTGGCACGCAAAATACGTCCCAATCTTTGTGCCTCCTGTCTTCTGGATCCGTAATGAGACGATATCTGAATTAAGCAGGTGGCCTCCGGCAAGTCGATCGATGTGTCGCCGACCTTTGACAAGAATATCGTGTTCACCTGCTCATTGTACTGGAAGTTTTGAAGAATGTTCATTCTCTCCTGTTGCGGAGTTGAGCCGTAAATGAACGGTTTTCCAAGCTTCAATGCGTATTGCTCCAAAGCATAGACGTTATCTGAGAAGACAATAATCTTGTCTCCTCTATTTTCATGGTAGTGAATCAAGAACTGGCATGCCTGGAACTTTGTCGGATTCATAATGTATAATAGCATCCGCTTTCTCGCATTTTCCCGGAGATACTCCTGGTAAAACTCAGCAGGCATTGGACACCACACCTCTGCACACTGAACATTTGCAATGTGGCCCTTTTGTGACAACTCCATCCAGTTGGCCTCATATAGCTTTGGTCCGATAAGGAAGTTCAAATCCGAGATTTTCTCGTCCTCACGGACCAAAGTAGCCGTTAATCCGAGCTTTGCATGTGCTGCAATGGTGGTAACAACTCTTCTAAACATTGCAGCAGGCACAACGTGCACCTCATCCAATATAATGAAACCCCACTCTCTGGAAGTGATGAAGTCCATAACCTTCTGTGAGTCGTGAGACCTGTTTCTGGTATTAGCAACCATAGAATACGTTGAAATGACCAATCCAGAATCGCCACTAAACATTTCCTTATTCTCAGAAGTGAAAACTGCAATCTGATTGGGCTGGATCGTGCACCACTGCAAGAATTGCTGCCGCCACTGCATCACAGACACGGAGGAAGTGCACAAAACAATTGCAGACTTCCTGATTGTGCAGGCCGCAGTAATTCCAACCAAAGTTTTACCAGCACCACAAGGCAAGACAATGATACCGGATCTGGCACGTCCGTTACCAAACATCTTACTAAGAGACTTCTCCTGGTAAGGTCTGATCTGTGTCGATGGCTTCAAGTCGATCTCCAAGTTGGCGTTTCTCACATCGTTCCTGAAGTCATACTCCTCCAACATTGGATAGTCGATCTCCTGGCATCTTTTTTTGACAATTTCCACCGATTCCGTTGCGATCTCGAACGAATGCACTTTGTCTATATCATCTTCTGCCTCGTCTCCCTCATCTCCAATGACACTTTCATATATATCTTCAACATCTTCCTCCTCTTCGTTATCCTTTGCGCTTTCCTCCTTCTTGTTGTTATTTTTATCCACGGTATTTTTCCCAAATGCATAGCTTGGCACCGCGGCCTCGGCAATGGCCAAATTATCGTTGCTGTCCTTAGTGCTGTTGTTGTTGTTGTTGCTTGATGAATTTTTTGTGTTTTCATTATTGTTTCCGTTCTTTCCAGGCCTAAACCGAAGCTTCCCAATCACCTCATCATGCAACAACATCCGGAGAATATCCGCCTGCGATGACTCCACAAAAAACCTGTTGTGTTTCAACACCAACTTCACCTTTCCGTAAGAGTGCGTTGCTTGTTTTATAAATTCGACAACACTAGGGGCCACCGGAACTTTCGAAAGACGGTTCAAAACGGAAATAATATCATCGGTCTCTAATCCGACGGACACCGCCGCATATAACGAATGTGTTGTGATCCTGTATTCGTGTATGAAACTTGGCCTGCTGACAGGTTCTGCAATTGTGATAAGGAAGTCTTGTGCCTGCTCAAAAAGAGGGGAAAAGCTCTCCAAGTAAATGCGGCCATCGAGTGGGTTGATCCACAATGGTCTGGAGGCATTATCTGGCTTTAGATTCAAGTATGAGAAGTCCGATGCACCAAAAATCCTCGAAACAGAGTCCGGAACAAAGTCTGAAGGCCTATCCATAGCCAGAGCTCTTTTTTCGGCCTCATCGGCCTTTTCCCGTGCCTCCTGCTTTGTTGATCTTCTTCCAGATGTTCTTGGAGAAGCATGCAATCTGTCTAAAACCTCATAATCAGATGCTGCTGTGTCATCAGTGGATTCACCACCAGAAGAGAAATATTTGTCATCCTCCTCTTTTTCCTTCGGAGACTCCTTTTTTCCACCACTTGAAGCCTCTGGCTGCTGCTCACTGACATCTATTGGTTCCGATTCCATTGAGAGCGTAAAAATGGAAGAGTCTGCAGACGGTAATGTGAAAGTGTGAAAAAGAAAGTTGTACTGAGCTGAAGGCGAAAGTCTGGAAAATGTGATCTGCGCACAGATTTAAAAGGTTAGGAAGAAAAAAAAGGAGAGGGAAATAAAATAAAATAAAAATAAAAAAATGCGGGAAATGAATAAATAAGGGAAGGATGTTGGTAATAGGATTGACGGACAGACTGCTTACGTCAAAAGTATGTGCCTTCGCCAATTCTAAGCAACTTCACTATATTTAACCTTTGTTCTATTTCTTTGCTTTTACTTCTTACTGTATTTATGTTTCCTCTTCTTTGACGAGGAAAGTTACACTATTTGATTTCAATGATTGAATACTGCTAAAATCAATTCAATCAGTTCATTATGATGTCTCCTACTGATAAGGGTACTGATCGAAATACTAATACTCAGATGCTTCTATAAGTTTGCATGGCTTCACTTTCGGAAGATTTTGCCCTTGATCTCGCCAGAAAGTGCAACCAATTACATTACCAAGCGTTAACTAATTATATTACCAAACATAAAGGCAGAATAAATATTTAAAGATTTCAAGGATTGATATTGCTTATCTGCATGTTCTGCATTTATTACTAATTGATACGATTTGCTTCGTTTTGGAATCACTTTGCTTCTTTTACTTTTTTCTATTTGTCTTATCTATACATACACTTTGCTGTATTATGGCAAATTCCTCCATATGCCTCTTTCCATCTAGAGAAATTTTAGTGTGTGCGATTTGAAAAGGAAAGAAATGGTGTCTATTTGGCCGTAACCTTGTCATATACCATATGAGCTAGCTGCAGTAATCACTTTACCTTCCCTTTTCCCATTTTTCAAGCCTCTCCTTCTAACACCACTTGGGTCATCTCCTCAATCCTTGAATTTGTAACTTCCACTTGCCATAGTGATTATTCCTCCCTTGTATCCTCCTCTCTTCATTTTATTCTTGTTCTTTGTGAAATCCTTGCCTCTAACTCTTCCTAGTTTTTCGGCTGCACGCTCACCCCAGTTACCTGCTGCTCCCTTGTATGAGTTATCCATCAATTTCTTATCAGCAAAGAAAACTTTGGATCTGTCAACTCTTGAGAAGTGGTCTCTCTGGTTTGGCTTCAGGGGTTCCTCTTTTGCTGCTGGGATACCTTTGTGAACCTTTTTCGCTGGTTTCTTTGTTTCTTTAGAATCTGATTTCTCATCTCTCTTTCTTTTCTTTAAGTTTTCCTCTTCTGATTCCGAGTCACTAGAACTGGAGTCTGAGCTGGAGCCTGAACTAGATTTTGAGTCTAAGTCCGAGTCCGAGTCCGAGTCCGAGTCTGAGTCTGAGTCTGAGTCTGAGGATGAGGATGAGTCTGAGGATGAGTCTGAGGATGAGCCTGAGGATGAGTCTGAGGATGAGTCTGAGGATGAGCCTGAGGATGAGCCTGAGGATGAGCCTGAGGATGAGTCTGAGTCTGAGTCTGAACTTGAACCTGAACTCTCTGATTCTGAATCCGAAGATGATGATGAATTACCAGATTCCGATTCCGATTCCGATTCTGAGTCTGAGTCTGAGGATGAAGACGAATTATCTGATTCTGATTCTGATTCTGATTCTGATGATGACGATGAACTATCTGAATCACTTCCAGATTCACTTTCTGAGCCACTCTCAGATTCACTATCCGATGAACTTGATTCCGAGCCTGAACCACTTTCTGATGAACTCTCTGATTCTGAATCCGAGCCACTCTCTGATGAACTCTCTGATTCTGATTCTGATGAACTTTCCGATGAACTCTCTGATTCTGATTCTGATGATGACGAACTTGTATCATCATCTTTCTTATCCTCCTTCTTTTTCTCCTTCTTATCCTCCTTCTTTTTCTCCTTCTTATCCTCCTTCTTATTCTTTGAGATCTCTTCTTGCTTTACTTTCGGAAGTACAATATCCTCCAAGTGCTCCTTAACAACTAAGGATTTCTTGGATTCATCTGAAATGCATTTTTTCACCTCCTTCTCGGCTTTCTTGAAACCCTTACGTTTCAAGTAGTCCGCAATTTTGACCAACAAAAGTTCCTCTTCTGCTCCCATGTTAAATATATTTATGACCACACTATAATTCGTGCTTAAATCCTAGTAGGAGTTGTTTTCTGTAGCTTAAATGGTGTAACTTACCTCTTTACTATACATTACCTTCTTCCTAAGATACAACAAGACTGAAAAAATTTTTTTCAGCTGCCGGTTGATCAGTACACGACCTTTCCTGATGAAGTAGGAAATACAGAAAAAGGGACTCGACCAAAAATAAGGGATGGAATGAAATGAAGACTTACAGATGAAACAGGAAAGAATGTTTGTTGAAACACTTTTAAATTGGACATATAAACAAAGCCATTGTAATTTTTGCATAGACTTTATGTTTATTGAGGTTTGCATAATATATACTAAGAATTATAATAAGCAAAGAGTACGACACAAATTTTTAGTAGATAATATTATAGCTAAAGAATGTTCGAACACTTGCTATTTTCATGACTTTTACGCTGTATTGGTATTTTACCGTGTTTGAAAATATTTATTTGGTATTTAGTCGTATGTGATTGACGCCAAAAGAATATCTGAAATTAGCTTTTTCTAAGCACTGTGATATTAAAAAAATGTAAAGAATATAATAATAGATAATTAGAAGAAGAACCAAAAAGACCATTTTATGAAGCAAATTAAATATTTATATGACCAAGATCATCTATAATGATTTACAACATGCATGATATACTTCCAGCCGCCAATATTCATCTCCAAGTACTCATTCAACTCACATCTAAGAGATTCCCTCATCGGGATACCAGCTGCATCCGTACACCTTACAATGCCTGATATTTTTTTCGGCCCCACCTAATCCAACAAAAAGTGGCCTGGCAATAGTTGGGCGGCGTCTAGATTTTGGGCATCACTCGGTATAACAATCCTGATTCTTACTGAGACAGTGATTAAAAGACGAAAGAGCAACGAATTTTTTAAGTGAAGTTTGAAACGATTTTGTTTAGAAAGCAATATATCAGTAAAGCCAGGCGAGCTTATTGAATTGGAGACAAATAACATCAGTGTGCCGATAACTTCAGAAAGCAAGGCAGGTATATAAACACGAGCATAGTAGATACAATCAAGGAGAAAAAATGGCTAAAGAAAGACAAATAGTGATTATAACATCCGATGGGGATAAGTTTCCAGTCGAGAGAAAGGTGGCTGAAAAATCCATACTTATAAAAAACATGTTGAAGAACTTGTTGCCACCTGAAGATGAGCAGGAAGACGATGATAGTGATGTGGATGTGGACGAGGATGATGAGCCAATCGAAATCCCTACACAGAATGTGAGGTCTGCCGTGATGAAGAACATTCTAGAATGGTGTGAGCATTACAAGGATTACGAATTTCCAGATGACGAGCAGGATGATGATTCCAAGAAATCAGCACCAATCGATCCATGGGACAGCAATTTCCTCAATGTTGACCAGGAGATGCTTTATGAAATCATCCTCGCTGCAAACTACTTGAACATCAAGCCCCTCCTTAATGCTGGATGTAAAGTTGTTGCTGAGATGATACGTGGGAAATCGCCGGAGGAGATCAGAAAGACGTTTAATATAGTCAATGACTTCACTCCAGAGGAGGAGGCTGCCATAAGGAGAGAAAACGAGTGGGCTGAAGACCGTTAGTTGGCTGAGAGAGGAGGCTTGTTTTCTCCATATCATTTTTTTATTCTTTTCTTCCCCTATCAGTTGCACCTTTCTTTCCTTTAGTAATGTTCATTTAAATAGCATTGTTCAGCGAAATGCTTTACTGTAATACTTTCGAATCTTGCTTTCTCAAGATGAAAATACGTAGGTCCAGTAGTATTGTATTGTGGCTTTGATTGGCGGAGCTGTTTGCCTGACTTGCTTTCCGATTTGAGCCATGCACACCCTCCGGCCCGCTTTAATCTGCATGGTTTAAGCTTTTTTTATTCATTTTCAGATGACTTTTTATTTTTTATTTTCATATTTTATTTTTTTTGGCTTGGCTTGACTTTTTTAGCCATTCTTTTATTTATCTTTCCCCCCCATTCTCGTGCCAGGAATCAGAGTGGGGATCGACACTTGGTTGGTTTTTGCCATTTTTTGCTGATACAAGCTTGATTTATATACGTAATCAATCGAGTCAAGCCTCATCCATTCTAATTTCCAGCTTCAGCAGCCGGCTTACCCCAGATATTCAAGTCTGTCGACCACTTTGCATTTCCCATAAGGTTAAAAAAGCTTACACTACGAATCCTAGCTAGCAATCCATACCATACACACACTGAAGGCCACTTGATCGAGCCGTACAAAAGTGTTCCAATGGTATCCAAGAAGTCGCGATCACGTGCTGGGAGTGTCAAGTTTGTGAGACACCGGTCTCTTCATGCAGATAAGGTGTGTAATAAGTCGTTTCCGAAATTGACAGGCAACATTAAAACAAAGCTGGCGAGTAGATCCCATTCAAAGTTGAAGCCACGTCCACTCTCGCTGAATTCGTATGGACCTAAGCGTGATCTCATTTCCGAAACGAAGGCAAAGCACAGACAATCTAGCAGTAGCATTCCAATGGAGCAACTTTCCAAAAGAAGACATATTGGTGGCCAGGAGTCCAGTTTGGCTCAAACCCAAGCCACAAAGTCGGAAGCATCGCTTGATCGCTCAAATCAGGAAAAGATCAGTGGGAAGAGCATGTACAAATCACCAGATACGCATTCTTCAACGTCATTTGTGGCCTTAAGTAAGCCGCAGGCAGCATTCAAAAATCCATCATCTTCCAGTGCCAGCTTGTTGGCAGCCAAGAAATCCAACTTGAGTGTTGATTCTGACGATGGGATCGAGGTGCACGGAAATGTCACGCTTAAAAATGCAAGCACAAACAACTATGCCACGTTGGATTTGTCTCCGGTTGTTTCCGGAAGGCCGATCAAGTTCAGTCCGATTTCAAAAAAGCACAGGCTTCCGCGTAGGTTACATCTCCACTTGAGAACCGGGGCGGAATCCGAAAGAAAGGCTTCTGCCAGTTCAAGCATCCAGAATTCGATATCTAATTCATCTTGGTTCAGCTCTGATCCCAATGGTCCAGTTGATGAGTCCACCATCGGTGCAGAAAAGAGCTTTCCAAGCCCAATTTCAGCATCTGGGGCCCAGCAGTCGCTTCATCCCTCTGCCACAAAACGAAAATCCAACGGACTCATTTCCTCACTTATCAATTCGCTCAGTTTCAGGTCGCAACCCGAGTCTAATGACCATATAGACTCGCCAGTTTCATCAGTAGCGGATCTTCCGAAATCTGACGAGTTGCTAACACCCGTGCACTCGCAGCAGAATTCTGATGTTCTGGCATCGCCATCTGCCGAGTCTGTGTCTTTTAAGCCTGTAAAAAAGTCCCTGGTGAGCACTTTGGGGCAAGGAGGGCTCACATTGGAGTCAATAATGGCCGATAAATCTCCATCTCTGCACGGAAAACAAGACGGTGTATTCAATGACTATGTAGAAAGTCCCAAGTCGGATGGAATCGTTCAGTCTTTAGATGAAGATACCATTTCGGAAGATTCCATGCTTTCTTCTTCTGGTGCAAGAGTTAGCGGACAGTTTAAACGGCGGCAAGATCGCAATTATAGATCCGTGACAGATTCAAAACCTGGAAGTCCCATGAGTATCAAAATGGGGCATCTCAATTCTGGAATCAACGGCAGTCTCTCGAAAGCATTTCAAAAGCCGTGCATGAGTATAAAGAATCCTCTCCATGGTGTTCGAGGAAGAAGCAAGACTGTTTCTGCTGGCGAAAAAATCAAAAACGACTCGGATTCGCAGTTTGGAGCAGATACAAGCGTTCCTATGGTAAAAAGGCCATCTGAGATGACTATAGATGAGGATAGCGAGCTGACAAAGTACAACAGCTCGAACAAGGATGAATCCAGTGTTAGTCTTCAGTACCCGAAGAAGACTGTCGATATGGCTTCGAGGCTAGGTTTGAAGTTTGCCAACGAGAAAAGACAGAGCTACTTTCACGGGTTATTCACCGAAATCCCGGATAACGAGCCTCTATTTGAGGATTATTCGTGTGCGTTGAGAAAGGACATTCTTGTGCAGGGACGCTTGTTTATAAGCAGTAAGCACATGGCCTTCTACTCTAATATAATAGGTCTTGTCACGCACATTTGCGTTCCTTGGAATAAGGTTTTAAGTATCCAAAAGAAGAAAACCGTTGGAATTCCCAACGCTTTGCAGTTCAGCACTTTGCACGATAAGTACTCGTTTGCCAGTTTCATGTCTCGGGACTCGACTTACAAGTTTATCTACAAGATTTGGACTAATGGCACATCTAAGCCCTTAGCCGGAAGTATGGATACACTGGATATCAACTTGGATCCAGAGGTAGAGAGTCAAGACGATGACAGTGATCTTAATGAGCCGGATGAAGAAAATACAGAGGATGGTGAAATGTTGAATTTCGTGGAGGGAGCAAAGATAAAGAATGCGGATCAAACAAGAAAGCTATCCAAGAGTAAGAATGGAAACGCTGGTGAGGAAATTGGGGATCTTGCACGTGATGAAGGTTATGACACGGATTCGAGTGTCTCTGATCCAGAAAACATGGTTAGTGATATGGCTGACAGTGAAAATGACTTGGAGAAGAATAAGAAAGGCTTCAATGGCCTTACATTATCCGGACCAAGGCACCATTCGCCAACTTCAACTGGATATACTGCAGAAAGCAATGAGTTGCCTATTTCTGAAGGCAATGTAATAAATGCACCGGTTGGTGTAGTCTTTGAGCTTCTGTTTGGAGACGATGTTACCTTTACCAAAGATGTACTCAAAGCGCAGGGGAACATTGATATATCGGATGTACCCAAATTTACCGATGGAACAAGAACATACACATTTACAAAGCCTTTGAACGGACCTATTGGACCAAAGCAGACCAAATGCCACATTACAGAAAGAATCGAAAAGAAGGATTTTGACACTTGCATTATTGTAAGCCAAACTTCGGAGACACCGGATGTTCCGAGTGGGAACTCCTTTCAAATCAGGACGCGATCTTTCCTTTCGTGGGGTTCGAACGATACTACAATACTTTCAGTTTATGCCAGTGTGGTTTGGACAGGAAAATCATGGATTAAGAGTGCTGTTGAGAAAGGTTCTGTTTCCGGTCAAAAGCAAAGTGTTGCTGTTTTGTTACAGGAACTCAGGAAGAAAGTCCAAGATGCAGGAAAGGAAAAGTCGAAACGTAAATCGACATCCATCAAAAAGCGTGTTGCGGAGAAACAGATTCTTGAAGTGGTTAAACCATTAGAAGCAGGGCCAAAGCCGGTGGCTAGCTCAGGATTCATGTCTTGGATACCTGGTCTTTCAACAATCCTTGAAGTCAAGTTTGATCTCAAGACTGTCTTGATCATTGTGCTCTTCGTAATACTGCTATTCGGAAGATCACGTCCTACAACACAGCTTGGATACTCCATAGACAATCTAACAGGCGACATTCAGTATTCTGGATTTCCTTTGACTTCTTCTTTTCAAGTCAACGGAGTTGGTTCCAGGCGTTTTCTTCAAAGTGAAGCCGATCTTTGGGACTGGATCGACGAACGGCATAAAAAGGTGTCCTTACAAGATCAAATTAATGATTCAACCGGTGAACATTCTCCTGTTAGCCTGAAACATGGCAAAATTCAACCCTCGGCTCCATCTGACAAAAGATTTGACGGTAATCTTGACAGTGTGGAACAGATTGGATCAAAACTTAAGAGCCAGGAGCTCGAAAGTATCGTTGAGATGATGGAGAAAAGACTTGAAATCCTGAAGCAACAAGCTCAGATTGCTCAGGATCGTGAAAGTGCCGATGCCATTTAATATTTTCCTTTCTTGGTTTTATTATCCGAATTATGTCTCCGATCTCATTATTATGATTTTATAATGGATGCATTAATATAAAATTCTGTACGAATTTAACCAAAGGTATTTTTTTTGCTGGTTGAACTTTTGTTGACGGGTCCATCGACTTGAACCTCTTCTTTTTTGTACTATTTGCATTTGTTAACATGGCTCAAGGAATTCTAAATTCCCCAAACTGGCTTTGATGCCACTTTTCCGGTTTGGCAACTCAAATCTATACATTCAATCCAGTTTACGTTGCAAATACGCTCGGTTTTAGATACAGAATAAGGATAGCAAGTAGTGCTAAGCGTTCAAGTTTTTTTTTCGATACATTTAATACACAGCAGACAGTTTGCTTAGATGAATTCAACTTTTTCTGATCTTGAAGCAGAGGCTGATTTATCCTTTGAGCAGGCAATTGGATTTAGTAATTCTAATCCGGAACTCTCGGATAAGTTGGAGAAGCAGTGGAAAACATTGAAAAAGCTAAGATCGGAGCAAAATGAGTTAATGCACAAGCTTGGGTTAGAAAATCCATTGGATATTGAAAAAGAACTAGCACGGAGTAGTGAGAAAAGCAGAAAGACACATATCAAGAAGCTTAATGAATACAATGGCTTGAAAGACATTGCAATGCAACTTGTGTCTATGATAGCAGAAAAGAGATCCATCACGATCGCCGATGTTTTAAATGAGATGGGTGTTGATCCAGATGATGATGGCGGCAAAGGCAAAAGAAAGAGAAAGCACGACTAAGAAATTTAAGCATGTTCTCTCATCTGTTTGGTATTCATTCTATTTATCAGCTGGTATCCTGTTCTTGCTTGAGCTTCCATGTGAAACATCCGTGCACATACAAGGAAAGTGAAAAATTATTTTGATTGTTCAGCTACACCACACCATTTATCGCGCGCCGCTAAAAAAAAAATTCACCGACTTTTATTTTATCTCCTTTCCAGAACTCAGAAGTGTCAACATCTTATTGATGATGCAGATCAGAGATTGAGATAGAACTTATTAAACAGACGATAAAGACATATTATATAGACTTATAATGGCAAGGCCTAACAGAGACATTTTATCTGGGGGAGAGCGATATCGGTCTAGGAAGACTAAAGCCCATAGAGTTGAAGAAGTGACATTTGATAAGGAGAAAAGAAAGGAGTTTTTAACCGGATTTCACAAAAGGAAGCTTCAAAGGAGAAAGCATGCAGAGGAGCAGAAAAAGGAGCAAAATCGTCTTAGCCGAATAGAGGAACGTGCAAAGATTAGAGAGGCCCGAAAGCTTAGGGTGCAGCAAAGGCTAACAGAATTGAAAGAGCTTAATGAAAAACTAGGAGGTGCAAATAGTGATGATGATGATGATGATGATGGTGACGACAGCAGCGAAAGTGATAATGATGACAAAGATAATGGCACTACCAAAAGCAGCGGAGACGATGAGTCTGATAATGAAAATCTAGGCTCAAGGAAGAGAAAGAGAGTGCATGTCAAGGAGGATAGCGAGTATGAAGAATGGCATGGATTTAAGGAAGAAAATGAGGGCAAGGATGACAGTAAAGAACTGCATGAGGAAGAGAATGATAGTACAAATATGAGGGGAATACTTAAAGTGAAACAAGTGTACAATGTGCAGGATGTCGATGCCCCAGTTGTTGGAACATCTGAGGTGACTATAGAATCAATGGAAAACCCAAACGCGGTTGCAGTTGAAGAAATTGCGATGCAGAACAACGTGGATCTTTCAAAGTCAAAGGATGTTCTAGAGAAATCTGTTAGTAGGGCTAAAGAATACGCAAGATTAATGGGAATGGATGATGGCGAAATGGATGAAGAGGAGTCTAAAAGGAAAAGAAGAAAGAAGAAGCAAAGAAAGTATTTAAGCAAGAGAGAGAGAAAAATAAAGAAGGTCAAGGAGAAGAAGAGGTCTATGCACAGGAAAAATAGGCTGTGAGGATCTAATAGAGATGTACCATTAAGGACAAATTAGTTTAGCGTTTGTTAATATCCAATAATACTATAATTAATACTAGTTGGGCATGCTACAGGACATGTTACAGTTCTAAGACCACGATTTTTGCTCTTGCAACAAATGTAAGTGCTTTTTATATTGTATGCATTGAATTAAACGGCTCTCATTGGAATATCCTTCTTGTCTGTTCCAAGCTTGCAGTAATCGGCATCAACCCTGAATATAATCCATACCCATCTTCTCACAATTTCTAGAAATTCTAATATCAGCCTGCCTTCCTCCGTGGTGTGAAGCAGAGAGAAGAATGAGCCAATATGAGAACTGCTTACCAGACCGGGAGGAAATATGAGTCTCCATATCCAAATATACCTAAGCAGCATGTCTATAAGCACTGCGCCAACATAGTATGGCTGTGGAAATGATAATCCTTCCCTGAAAACTTCAGAATCCTTCTTAGGGTCTTTTCTGTTATCGCTCGCGATCAATCCTTTTAATACTCCAAGATCCCAGTCGTTGGAAACATCCCATATGAAGGAAAAAGTTGTGTTTATGAGCATACCCCAGTACCAAATGGATAAGGTGGATACATACCTAGCTCTATACAAAACGGTGCCGATAATGGGAATTAATGCTGTAATATACTTTATGCAGTTGTACAGGGGGGATTTTCCCTTTCTCCCCTCTTTGTACTCCATCCATGATTGTCTAATACGCACCATGGATGGGTAATATGATAGTAGGATATCCATATTGTAGAGGCTCATATGATCCTCAGGAAGCTTCTTTCCCTCAGAGGGAAGAAACCTGTACCCCAAAAGCAGGGCCGATAAATATGTGAGAAAGTCGACGATGACTTTACTGTATGACGTAATAGTATCCGAGAGTAGAATATCATTTGTTCGTCTGGTAATATCGATGTTTCCTTTGATTATTCTGCTCCAAGTTTGTCGATAGTAAGCCGCCTCTGGGGTGTCTTTGCCACCGACTAGGATAGATGGATAAAGAAGAGCACTAAATGTGCATATTATGCCGAATAAAGGTAAGAGCTCCACTATCATGGATGAGCTACCCATGTTCATAAGAAAGATGTAAGTGAGATAATTTGCAGCATTGAGAGCCGTAATACGTGTCAAAAGAGTGCGTGATCGCCCCCTCATTGTTCGTGGTGACACATCTGGATGTGTCAGCCCCATTACTGAGGTGAAATCTATCCGAAATTTAGCAAAAACATCAAGGCATATGTTCCACAAAAACAAACCTATATTAAGCAGCAGTAGTGAACGGTATGGAAGCGGAACATAGAGTTCAAATGCGGTATATTTAGCATTAGATGAATCTGCCGCTGATCCATCCATCGTCACCTGATAATCGCTTGATAGTTTAGATGGAAAAAGCAAGAATACCTGAAGTGAAGTGATGATAATAGTTTGAAAAGTGTGATCTCCAAAATTCAACAGTTCGAAAAAAGCCAAGACAAAAATGGTACTCCAGGCCGATCGACGAGACTGCAATATGCCCACAAAGGGTATTTTACCGGCCGTATCATTCCTGAGTAAAACAACTTGGTAATATACAACACTCAACCTTCGGCAACTCCCTTCTACACGGTTTTATACATTGAATATAAATTTCTCTACTTAACGGGACGAATACTTATTCTAAAGCTTGAAATACACGATACGTAATGGATCTTTTTCTCAGACTCAGATTTCTTAATCATTAAATCAAATTATTTGATCAATCATGATTAGCATGAAAAATTTTGGTACATCATAGAAAGAGACCATCACTACTTCCAACTGAAAGTCCATAAACAACTTTACCAAGTCGAGAACGTACTCCCAGTTGTCATATATCACCTGCATTTAATTTCATCAATGAATAGCCTCGGACATATATCAGATTTTCAGTGTGTTTGGCATAAATTGTCGAGTCGGTCATTATAAAGTCCGTTTGGGGCGACATCTTGTCATCATAATGTCGTAGAAAGCTATTCATCCGATAACATTTAAAATGCAGGTATTTCTACGCTATCCGGGTCATATATCACAGTAATTGTACTTCACCTTAAACTTAAGATGAATACCATTTTTGTAATGCCTAATATTCCCAAGCAATAGACGCTTATACAACGTATTCTTTTTTTTAGTAAAGAAGAAGTGATTATTAGAGGATTAGGTTCATATGCGAAGCATCTAAAAATTTTCACTCCAGAAAATCGATACCAAATTTTTCTGAGCGTTTTTTATTTTCTTCCCCTGGGTAGAGGGAGTAAGGGTTCGCCTACAAGATTTAAGCATCCGTGCACCTTATTTATTACTGCCGAATATGTACGCATGAGTTTCCATTAGAACGCAACTGCACTTATCTCTGCATTCGGTAGATATTACCCGATGGTAAAAGAGAGATTATATATTGCCTTATTTGAATCATCTATGGTCAGTGCATGGCCGAATTTAATTCTATCATGAACGATGTCCAAAGTAGAAAGTGCAGAAGAGTCGAAGTTCACGTATAAAAATCTTCTGGATCTTAACGATCCTCAAAAAGCTTACACAAGTCCGTTGGCGGTGATCTGTCACGTTGATGTCAATGCATTCTTTGCACAGTATGAGCAGAATCGTTTGAATTTGGGCCCGGACGATCCAGTTGTGTGTCTTCAATGGAATTCGATTATTGCTGTTTCTTATGCCGCAAGAAAGTTTGGTATAAGTCGTATGGACTCTTTGCAGAGCGCTCTCAAAAAATGCCCAAAGTTAGTAGTTGCTCACACCGCTGTGTTCAAGAAAGGTGAACCAATATGGAAGTATGTTGATTATCGTCCTTCTCCTGCCAACCATAAAGTTTCTTTGGATCCATACAGACGTGAGAGTAGGAAGATGATGAGGATATTTAGATCATTCTGTGATTTAGTTGAAAAAGCCAGTGTTGATGAGAGTTTCATGGACCTTGGGCGACTTGTTTTTAAGCGAATGGTGAAACTCTTTCCGGAGATTTTTGACGATACAAAAGAATGGAAGTTAGCTGATAAGTTGCCATTGCTTACCCAAAAAAGCTTTGGTAGTGCAAATCTACAGTGGAAAGGTTTCGTGATACCAAAAGAGGATGAAGACGAGCAAAATGGGCCGGTCATCAATGATTGGGATGATGTGGCTATTCTCATTGGATCAAATTTGGCTTATGAGATTCGGAAAAAGGTTGTAGACACACTCAATTACACAACCTCTGCGGGTGTAGGCAGAGTGAAAACTCTGGCAAAGTTGGCCAGCGGGTATAAGAAGCCAAATGCACAGACGATTATCAGAAATTCCACAATTCCGGAGTTTCTCGCAAAGTTTTCACTTCACGACTTTTGGTCCATGGGCGGGAAGGCTGGTGAATTGGTATCTTCACGTCTCTTGGATGGTAGATTGGATGATGATGGGGAGAAAAGTTCTAATCAGATTGGATTTATTCGAGATACATTCTCCCTGAAAGATCTCGACAGTCGGCTAGATCATGATCACCAATTAGCGGAACGTGTGTACAAGATTGTTCGTGGAGAACTTACAGATCCGCTCACAGCAAGAATAGACTTAAAATCCATGACATCAAACAAGATCTTTCGTGGAAAAGCAGTCAATGGGCCGAACGATATGTATCCTTGGTTTGATGTGTTCGTAGGTGATTTGGTTCTTCGTCTCCAAGATTTAGATGAGGAAGATGGACGAATAAGAAGGCCAACAAAGCTTGGATTGATCATATCATCATTTGGTATCACAAGATCGAAACAAGTGACAATTAGTCCGGTTAAGGAATACGACCAAATTACAAAAACGCTTACCCGTTTGAGCCACTGCCTACTCATAGAGCTTGGAAAAAGTTGGAGCGAGAAATCGCACGGAATATCCATGTATCCTTGCCAACGGGGAGCATTGGAGATCAGTGGATTCAAGGATTTGCGGGGCTTTCAAACAATTGACAATCTAATGAGTGGGAATAAGAAATTGAAACGCGAGGAGCAGTATGAGCGGCATAAATTTGTAAGTAAGAAATCTGCAGAAACGACTTCAAGTTTACATTACGAGAGCAGAAAGCGACGAAAGCAGAATGCTGGAATTCTAAGTTTTTTAACAGCGGACAAGAAATTGAAACATCAAGTACAGAAAGAAACACTGGACACTAAGTTGACAGATATTTCGATGGCATATACATGCCCAGAGTGTGGCAAAAGAGTCGAATCTAGCTCCATATTGGAACACAAAGACTACCACTTAGCCGTAAAGCTGGACGCAGAAATTAATCACTAATAATTTAAATAAGCAAAGCATTCAAATTAAAACACCGTATATTATTCTATACTATATATTTACCGCTAATCTTTTTTATCATAAAAATTCATAAAGACCAACATAATTCCATATATGGAAACGATCGTAAAAATTAATTTGCAACATGACGTTCAGAAAAGATTTAAGCCTTCTGGGCGACCTCTCCCTCCTCGGCCAGCTGTTTAGCCTTTTCAGCATTAGAGAACTTAGAAAGGAAGGCAGTACCTGGAGTGAAATGTCTGTAAAGCTCATCAACATCCTCCAAAGACATACCCTTGGTTTCTGGAACACAAGTAGCAACGTAGAAGAATGCAAACACAACACATCCAAAGAAAACGTAACCGTATGCAAA
>ERZ746981.307-NODE-307-length-24894-cov-909.407060_pt1 | contig 24894 bp, 24 predicted proteins | sample MGYA00374948_ERZ746981 | MGnify/ENA primary metagenome ERZ746981 (study PRJEB28757, sample SAMN06711160) | food metagenome | host: microorganism | place: China:Harbin | collected 2017-01-30 | study: EMG produced TPA metagenomics assembly of the Analysis of...
AAGAGCCTTTATTGTAGATATTTCTTTGCAGAAAGCTGTTTATAAATCCTTTCAGAACAAATATACTGAAATCATAATAAAAATTTATTATAGTAGTTGTGAAATTCTTTATCCGTGTAGATGAAAGAATTTGCATTACACGGAGCATCCGATTTCCTGCGGAAGAACATTCCATCTTCGGACATTGGTGGCTGTCAGTACTCGATCCAGATGGATGACAGCAGCGACAGGCCATTGAGGTCAGGCGTCCGATGCGTATCCCTTTCCAGCCAAAATCCATAACGGGATATCGGGAAGGTCATCGAGTCTGGCGCGGCCGCTGTCCAAGCCTTTCCTGACCATGGAACCGGCAGGCGTGTCATGCCGATCCCGTTTCCTTCGCCATCATCCCGTTTCCCCATAAACGCATCCGCTTACGCTTACCGATGGTCGCCATCGCGGGTTATCGACGGATTATTCCATTGCCGATACCATGGCCCCGGTCAGGCAACGGGAAAACATCTTGCGGACTATCCGGTCTGGCGCGTATCAGGCGCTACGACAGGCGTTGCGGTCAGGGAAGTATGCAGATCGTTGGAAAATAGTGATTTAAACGACAGGCCCGGTCGGGTTGCGGTGGTAACGGGGGCAACGGGCGGAATCGGGCGTGCACTGGTCCGGCGCATGCTGGGGTGTGGTTACAGGGTCATCATCCTTTCACGCCAGGGCACGGTGGACCTGCCCGCCGTCACCATTGTCCCCTGTGACCTGACGGACGGCAACAGCATCCGCGCGGCCGCACCCGTCATTGCCAGCCATGCGCCTGCCATAGACGTACTGGTGCATTGCGCGGGCGTGATTACCCCGCAGAGCGTGGGTGAACTGGACAGCGCGGTCACGGCTGACCAGATCGCGGTGGATCTGGTTGCCCCGATCGAACTGACCAATGCCCTGCTGCCCACAATGCGCGACGGCGGGCATATCGTGTTCGTCAACTCGATGGCGGCGGTCTTTCCGCTGGCGGGCAGCAGTGTCTACACGGCGGCAAAATTCGGCCTGCGCGGCTTTGCCCGCGCGCTGGAACAGGAACTCCGGCCCCGGCGCATACAGGTTTCTTCCCTTTATCCCGCCAGCGTCAACACCCCCATGCTAAGCCGGGAAATGAACGCCGGTGGCTCGATCTACAATTTCATTGACCCGCCGCAGGAACCTGATGTCACGGCCCGGCGCATCCTTGAATGCTGTAAACATCGCAGCCGCGAGCGCTTCAGTTCCGTATTCGACAAACTGTTCACCCATGCCTGCCTTGCCTCCATGCCGCTGCTCAACCTGAGCCTGCCCATCATGAAGATGCTGGGCCGGCGGGGCTACCGCGCCTACCTGCGCCGCCTGTCGCCCCCCCGACGCTAGGTGTTTAAAAATAACCCGTGGGTAGATGAAAATAAAAAATTTCCGGATGCTGCCTTTTCCTAAAAAGGCAGCGTTCCATGATGCCTTTTGAAAAAAGCTTCACCAGGAATTTCTTGATAATCCCGGGATGGTTCCTGAACAGGACCTGTAAACAGGCCGTGGAGTGACCCGCGGCCCGGTCAGCCCTGCAATAGCTGACGGGCCAGTTCATTATGCCGCCGGGCCAGCAGGGCGGGATCATGCGCGGTAAACACCCCGTCACGGATCAGCACCCGGCCATTGACAATGCTGCATGCCACCCGCCCCGGCGTGCAGAACACCAGGGCGGCCACGGGGTCCGACTGGGCACCGGCATGGTCGATCCCGCGCAGGTCAAACGCCACGATATCGGCCGCCATGCCCGGGGCAAGATGCCCTATGTCATCACGCCCCAGAACGCTGGCACCGCCGCGCGTGGCCAGTTCCAGCACTTCGCGCGCCTGCATCATCGAGCGGTTGTCCTCCGTTTCCAGCAGGCGGCCAAGCAGCATGGCCTGCCGGGCTTCGCCCAGCATGTGGCTACCATCGTTGGAGGCGGAGCCATCCACCCCCAGCCCCACCCGCATGCCCGCCGCCACCATGCGACGCACCGGCGCAATGCCGGACCCCAGCCGCATGTTGGAACACGGACAGTGGGCCATGCCGGTATGCGTCGCACCAAAGCGGTGAATGCCCGCATCATCCAGCCGCACGCAGTGCGCATGCCATACGTCGTGGCCCACCCAGCCGGTATCCTCGGCATATTCGGCGGGGGTCATGTTGAATTTTTCGCGGCTGTAGGCAATGTCGCTGGCATTCTCGGCCAGATGGGTATGCAGCATGGTGCCGGTTGCCCGTGCAAGGGCAGCAGCATTGCGCATGAGGTCACGACTGACGGAAAAGGGCGAACACGGCGCCACCACCACCCGCAGCATCGAAAAGCGGGCCGGGTCATGATAGGTTTCGATCACGCGCCGGGTATCGGCCAGAATGGTGTCCTCATCCTCCACCACACGGTCGGGCGGCAGGCCGCCCTGGCTTTCCCCCACGCTCATCGCCCCGCGCGCGGCATGAAAGCGCATACCCATCTGCGCTGCCGCCTCGATCTCGTCATCCAGCCGCGCCCCGTTGGGGAACAGGTAAAGGTGATCGCTGGTGGTAGTGCAGCCCGACCACAGCAGTTCCGTCATGGCGGTGCAGGCGGAAACGCGGATCATCTCGGGCGTCAGCCCCGCCCATATGGGATAGAGCGCCTGCAACCACCCGAACAGCGAGGCATCCTGTGCCGCCGGGATGGCGCGCGTGAGTGTCTGGTACATATGGTGGTGGGTATTGACCAGACCCGGCATCACCACATGGCCGGTCATGTCCAGCACCTCGTCCGCCACGGGCAGCGGATCGGCGGGGGTGCCGATGGCCGCCACCTGCCGGTCACGGACCAGTATCCATCCACCTTCGATTTCGCGTCTCTGCGCATCCATCGTGACCAGACGCAGTGCATTCTTGAGCAAAAGGGAGCGGGACATGATTCTCACCGGACGGAAACAGGGAAACATTCTCCTTATGCAGGCTTTCAGGGGGATTGCCTATATGCCCGCAACCACGGCAGACTCCGCACCATGCCACCGTACCGTGTGACACACGGCCGGGATGCCGACCATCAAAGGGAGAACCCTGACCATGCCCGCCACCCCACTGCGCGTCGCCCCGCTTGAATGGGGGCATGGCCCCAGGGTTTTTGAAGCCTTTCTGGAACCGACCTGCCCGTTCTCGGTGCGCGCGTTCGACAAGCTGCCGGACCTGCTGGCGCGCGCGGGGGAAGGGCGGATCACCATCAAAATCCGCCTGCAGTCCCAGCCGTGGCATATGTTCTCTGGTGTGATCGTGCGCTGCATCCTTGCGGCCGCAACACTGGAGGCCGGGCGTGAGGCCGCCCGCACTGTCATGGCCGCCGTGGGCGCGCACCGGGAGGAATTCGAGTTCACCGACCACTGTGCCGGCCCCAACATGGATGCGACACCCAATGACATCATAAAGCGGATCGAACGCTATAGCGGGCTTGAACTGGCGGCGGCGTTTGCCGTGCCGGACTTGCAGAAGGCCATCAAGTGGCAGTGCAGATATTCCCGCCAGAACGGCATTCACGTCTCCCCTACCTTCATGGTCGACGGGCTGATCGACCCCGCCATCAGCAGCGGCGATACGGTGGAAGCGTGGATGGAGCGGATTTTTGCGTAAATGCCTGCTTTGGCAATAACGGATGTATCGGGCACCGCCCTGTTCAGGAAAGGCGGTGTTTCCTGAAGCTTTTGGGAAAAAGCCTCACCAAAAACTTCTTCATGATTTTCAGGACGGAAGTCTGGTGCCGGGTGAGGGATTTGAACCCCCGGCCTTCGGTTTACAAAACCGCTGCACTACCACTGTGCTAACCCGGCATGGCGACAGGCGTGGCCCGCCTGTTGCGGGTTGCCTGCTGCACCCGTCCCTTTTTGCCGAAATGCCCCGCATGGTCAAGCGGGGATTCCATCCTTCAGTGCGCTGCCATCTTGCGCGCCCAGGCCGCGCGGATGCGCGCGCGTTCGGCGGCACCCAGCCCGTTCGCACCGCTCCCGCCGCCATCCGTATGGTCCGCTGTCGCGCCGTGCCGGGCGGAAGTGCTCCGGCCATGCGCGCCATGGCGCACCGGGTGGGAAGCATGGGGGGCAATGCCCGCGGCCGGGTTCTCGTTCACCTCCCGGATGGCACTGGCGCACGATGAGTTCCTGCCCACCCCCCCTTCAATGGTGGGCAGCAGGCCGACAGGCGAGAACACGAAACCCGTCAGCACCGACGCCACGGCCCGGCCAATGATTTCCGCCCCCGGCCGTATGCTGGGGTCCTTGAGCGGCCCGGTGATGTAAAGCGGGCCGGGGAAGGACGCGATGGCGAAGTGCCGCGAATGCGTCAGCAGCCTGTAGTCGATGGTATTGTTGCTGAACCGGATGTCACCACTGCCCACGGTGCGGGTATCACCCGTTTCCAGCAGCAGGGTACGGGTGTGGAACACACCATCCTGCAGGGGCATGTCGGCAATCAGGCATTTCAGGTCGGTCCGGGCGGGCAGGCCCAGCGCGGAAAGCAGCGCCTTGCCCAGTTCCAGCCCCAGCAGGTCGGGCAGGATTGCGGAAATATCACCCCCGTCATCCAGCGCCATGGTAATGCCGCCATCGCCATTGCCCACAATCTGGGCCAGCGACCGGCCATGGCCATGCACCACGATATGGCCGCCAATGATCCCCTGCCCATGCAGGTTGTGCCCCATGGCCTGCATCAGGCGGGCCAGGTCGATCTGCTCCATGTCGATGCGGATGCGCGCATCCATGCCATCGCCCTGTGGCACGAAGGTGCCGCTGCTGGCCAGCGTGCCCTTGCCCACGGCAAAGTTGAGATGATGGACATCGATCGTGCCGTCACGGATATCCGCCAGCACGTCGATGTTGTCGAGCGGGGTATGGCGGTTTTCGATATGGTCACCATGATAGGCAAGGTGAACATTGGTCGCCTTGAGCCGGGGCATGTTGATGGGCGTGGTGGGCAGTACGGCGCCACTCGCCGCATGCGCCTTTTCCTCCGCCGCCTGCTGCGTGGTGGAGGGATGCTCGCCCGGCGTCGCGCCAAAGAACCCGCCCAGATCCGCCAGGTCCACATGGCGTGAATGCAGGTCGGTATCGACAAACGTCACGGTCTGGTGGGGGTCCGCACTCAACGTGCCACCAAGGTCGCTGGAACCGACCACGCCTTCGAAATCACGGAAGCGCACCCGCCGGTCATGGTAATCCAGGCTGCCCGCCACATGGTAGGCGGGCGTCTGGGGGATCACCACGCCCGTCAGCGGATAGAGCAGTGACATGTCCGGCCCGGCCAGTGTCAGTCTAAGCCGTGCGCCCGCAAAGGACAGCGGATCATCCACCGTCCCCACCAGTGTCAGCCGCGTGGGGCCGTGGCGCACGTCCACATCAACCGGATACGGCCGGGTCCGGTCGGCCAGCGAGACCAGCGCCCCGCCCGAGAAATGCCCGGTCATGGCCTGCCCGGCATAGGTGCCGCGCACATCGGCCACGATCCGGGGCTGCACGTCCCCCTGCCCCGGCGTGGTGTGCACCTGCGCGCGCATGTCGCTGCGCAGGCCCGCATGGACAAGATGCATCTGGCCCGCATCGATATCCAGTTCGCCAATGCGCGGCATGGCGGTCGAACCGCCACCGCCACTGGCGGGGAACCGGTAGTTGGCGGTGCCATCACGCTTCCCGTTCAGTTCCACCACCGGCCTGTCCAGCGCGATGACCGGCAGGTCCACCGTCCCGCCCAGCAGGTGCCACAGGTTGAGGCCCACCATCAGGTGGTCGGCGGTGGCAAATGGCGGCAGGGTGGTGAAGCCGTCCGGTTCGTCAATCTTCACCCCGTCAGCCGTGATGCGGATCACGCGCCCGATACGCACATGCAGGTGCGCCAGCGTAACCCTGCGCCCCAGTGCCGCCCCGGCCCGGCGTTCCACCATGGGAATGAACCAGTCCCACGACCAGAAAATGACCAGCGCCATTACTGCAACCGCCAGCACCCCAAGGACCGGAAACCGTATCTGCGCAAGGACGCTGCGCCGCGCCGTTCCGGGCGGGACGGTGGAATGATCCGGTTGCGGCATGCTGCTGGTACTCCTTGTGCGGGGGCGGAGGGGATATCAGATGAACGGATGGTCGCACATGGAGTTGCGGCCCAGCCCTGCCCCCATCATGGCCGGGCACCGTTAACGGCAGGTTTGGACTGGCGCGACAGTCGCGCGTCCTGTATGCGGTCAGGCAACTTCATGCCCCTTTGATGCTAACCAGATTGACGCGAGAGGTCACTGTCATGCCCGCCTATCGTTCCCGCACTACGACCCATGGCCGCAACATGGCCGGTGCGCGCAGCCTGTGGCGTGCAACCGGCATGAAGGATGGTGATTTCGGCAAGCCGATCATCGCCATCGCCAATTCCTTCACGCAGTTCGTGCCCGGCCATGTCCACCTGAAGGACCTGGGCCAGCTGGTGGCCGGTGCCGTGGCGGATGCGGGCGGCATCGGGCGTGAGTTCAATACCATTGCCGTGGATGACGGCATTGCCATGGGCCATGGCGGCATGCTGTACAGCCTGCCTTCGCGCGAGCTGATTGCCGATGCGGTGGAATACATGGTCAATGCCCACTGCGCCGATGCGCTGGTGTGCATAAGCAACTGTGACAAGATCACGCCGGGCATGCTCATGGCGGCGATGCGGCTCAACATCCCCACCATCTTCGTCTCCGGCGGGCCGATGGAAGCGGGCAAGATCCTCAATAACGGTACCGAGCAGCGCGCCGACCTGATCACGTCCATGGTGGCGGCGGCCAATGCGGATGTCAGTGACGAACAGTCCGCCACCATCGAACGCTCGGCCTGCCCCACCTGCGGGTCGTGCTCGGGCATGTTTACCGCCAATTCCATGAACTGCCTGACCGAGGCGCTGGGCCTGGCGCTGCCGGGCAATGGCAGCCTTGTGGCCACCCATGCCGACCGGCGCGACCTGTTCATGCGCGCGGGCCGCGAGATCGTGGCCCTGGCACGCCGCTGGTATGAGAATGACGATGCCACCGCCCTGCCGCGCGGCATCGCCACCAAGCCCGCGTTCGAGAATGCGATGTCGGTCGATATCGCCATGGGGGGCTCGACCAATACGGTGCTGCACCTTCTGGCGGCGGCGCATGAGGGCAAGGTGCATTTCACCATGTCCGACATCGACCGGCTTTCCCACAAGGTGCCCAACCTGTGCAAGGTCTCGCCCTCACGCATGGACATCCATATGGAGGACGTGCACCGCGCCGGTGGCATTCCCGCCATCATGGGGGAACTGGCGCGCATGGGCCTGCTGCACCTGGACGCGCCCAGCGTGCATGCCCCCAGCGTGAGCACGGCGCTGGCAAAATGGGATATCAGCGCCAGTACGGCGGATGAGGCGGCGCGCACCTTCTTCCGCGCCGCCCCCGGCGGGGTGCGGACCACGCAGGCGTTCTCCCAGTCCAGCCGCTATGAAGCACTGGATACCGACCGGGCGAATGGCGCAATCCGGGATGCGGGGCATGCCTACAGCCAGGATGGCGGGCTTGCGGTGCTGTTTGGCAACCTGGCGGAAGACGGTGCGATCGTGAAGACCGCGGGCGTGGCCCCGAACCTGCTGACCTTTACCGGCCCTGCCCGTATCTTTGAAAGTCAGGATGCCGCCGTCTCGGCCATCCTGGGCAACGAAATCGTGGCGGGTGACGTGGTGGTGATCCGCTACGAAGGCCCCAAGGGCGGCCCCGGCATGCAGGAAATGCTGTATCCGACCAGCTATCTCAAATCCAAGGGGCTGGCGGAAAAATGCGCGCTGATTACCGATGGCCGCTTCTCGGGCGGCAGTTCGGGGCTGTCCATCGGCCATATCTCGCCCGAGGCGGCGGAAGGCGGCATTATCGGGCTGCTGGAGGAAGGCGACACCATCGAGATCGACATCCCCAACCGCATCCTGCGCACCACCGTAAGCGATGCGGACCTTGCCGCCCGCCGCGATGCGATGGAAGAGCGTGGCGACCGCGCCTGGCAGCCTGACCGCCAGCGTGAGGTCTCGGTCGCGCTGCAGGCCTACAGCGCGCTGACCACCAGCGCGGCAAAGGGTGCCGTGCGCGATGTCAGCCAGCTGGGCCGCCGCACCAGCCGGTAGCAGGGGAGACCCCGGGGCCGGGCCGCCGGGGTCTTTCCGTCAGGGGTTGCCTGAAAAGCCAGCCCCAGAAAATCCCGCAATCATGAGGAAGTTTCTGGTGGAGCTTTTTCAAAAAGCTTCAGAGAACGCCGCCTTTCCGCAAAAAGGCGACAGCCGGAAACTTCCATTCCTGTCAGCAGGCCACCCTTGGGCAGCCTGCTGGCCCACCCGTCCTGCGGGGCCGGCCTTACGCCTGACGCAGGCCCCGCCGTCCCTGCCCCATGCGCCGGAATGTGGCCGTGACACATGCACGCAGGGCCGCAAGGTCGGGCATGAGGGTATTGTGCAGTGAACGCACGCTCTCATGCGTGGCATAAAAGCGCAGCGATGTCGCAATGCCGGTTATGATGGCAGCCCCCACGAACACTCCATCAACTTCTATGATCTTTGAATCAAACATGGTTTCCTGACCTGAAGCGCCGGTTACGGCCGCGCATGGCGCTGTATGGCCATGCTGCCTGCCGGCGTCTTGCCGTTATCTGCATCACTTGCCCGCCAACGCGGCGAGGTGCTGGCGGTTCCCGCAAAAGGTTCTGAAAAAACATGCTGTAATAAGGACTTGCCTCCCCAAACCCATGTTTTTTCCTACCCTGTCGCACCCGTTTGGGCATGGGGTAAAAACCCGGTTATTATGTCATTTGAATGGCATTTTAAAATCTGTACAGATCGAATTCGTATCATTACAGAACAGATACATAATTTCATGAACATCTGTTCTTTTCATTACCTGTTCCAGAGTATCAGGACACGGCCATACTGTTTGCACGCACCCGGATGGCACGATGGGGGTGACAGCATGCGGCCCACCATGACAGAAACAGGGGCGGCGGTTGCGTACCATGGCCGCTCCCGTTTCCCTCAGTACGACTGGTGCCCGTCCTTGCCCTGCCCCGATGCCTTCCCCCCTGCCCCAACCCGTTCCCTGTCATGGTGCGCGCTGGCCCTGTGCCTGGCGCTGCCCGGCTGCATATGGGCTGCCACGGCCCACGCCGCGGGCACCGCGTCCTATCCCGCGCCACTGACGGATGCACGCAGCACCGCCCACGCATGGGGCGTGGAAACCCGCATTACCAGTGCGGTCCCCTGCCGGGTGGCATTTGGCATCAACCAGACCACCTTCATGGCGCATGTGCCTGAAATGGTGCGGGCGGGGCTGTTCAGCACGCAGGTGACCCCCGCGCTGCGGCAGGCGGCCCCGCATTATCTGATGAACGCGATGCAGACGGATGTGACCCCCGGCTTCGTCCATGCGCTGTTCACCCAGCGCGGCGCCCCCGCGCGCTGTCACTTCACCTGGTCCTATACCGCGCCCGATGGCCGGTCCCACCCCATGCTGGACTTTGACTTTACCCGCCAGGCCCATGACCGCATCGACTGGACCCACATGGAACTGGGCGCCATGACATCCGACATGCAGAACCCGGTGGTGGATCCGATATTTGATGCGCTGGTCAATCAGGAAACCGTGGATGTAACCATTGCCCTGGCCCATGGCCCCGACCCCGCCGATCTGCCCCCACCGGACCAGAAACCGGGCATGGTGCCTTAAAAGACCATGGCCTGCCCTTGAAGCATCCGGCGGATGATCAGGACGTTGCTGGTCAAGCTTTGCCCGAAAAGCCCCAGGGCACGCCGCCTTTTTTTAAAAGGCGGCGTTCTTTCGCAGCTTTTGCAAAAAGCTTCACCAAAAACTTTCTTTAATTTTAAAGCGCTATCATGAGCTGACTGATCAAACAGCCTCTTACTATTTTTTATCAATGGACTGCTCTGGAAACAGCCCTGTTATCCATGCCGGACAAGGCGGAACACAAGATCGGTCAACGCCGCCGCCAGCAGCACGACGGTCACCACACGCAGCCCGATACGCATCAGGCGCTCACGCCGGCTGGGCGGCAGTTCATTCCGACGCAGGACAAAACGGGGATCGGGACGGCCTGAACCGGATTGCTGCACCATTGCCCTGCCCTGCGGGATGTTTATGAATACACCCGTTTTACCAGAACAGATGGATAACACCAGTCCATGGCCCCATGCCACGCCGCCCGTTGCCTGCTCCATGCCGCCTTTGGCGTTCTGGCCCTGCTGGCCTGCCATGCCGCCCGGGCGCAGGACTGCACGGCCCTGGGCGCAGACGGCCAGTTGCCCGTTCTGGACAATCCCCGCATGGCACCACAGACCCGTATCCTGTGCAGCAGCCGGTTCGCGGTGCTGTATTCAGGTCTGGCGCGCGAACCGCTATGGGCGGCGGAACATCTGGATGAAGCAATGGTGCGGGCGGCCATGTCCACCCCGCGTGAGGGCACGTTCCACCCTGATGCCCGCATCCCCGCCGGGTCACGCGCGGAGCTGGAGGATTATGTCCGCTCCGGCTTCGACCGGGGGCACATGGCGCCTTCGGGCGACATGCCGGACCGGCAGACGCAGGAAGAAACCTTTGCCCTGTCCAATATCGTGCCCCAGCGCGCGGCGCTGAACCGGGAAAAATGGGCCATGATCGAATCGGACCTGCGCCGCCTGACCCTGCGTGCCGGGGAACTGTACGTGGTGACCGGCCCCGCCTTCCGTGGCAGCAGCCTGTCGGCCATAGGCCGCGACCGGGTGCTGGTGCCGACATCCACATGGAAAGCCGTCTATACGCCCGCCCGGCAGCAGACGGGGGTTTATGTATGCCATAATGTGGCCCGCAACCCCGGTTGCAGCCATGTCAGCGTAGCGGAACTGACGCGCATGACCGGGATCGATCCCTTTCCCGCCCTGCCCGCACGCATGAAACAGAACTGCATGACCCTGCCGTATGGCCGCGTGCGCACCACAACCCATACACGCCGCCACACCACACGGCGGCATGCCCATTACCGCTGGTAAAAGTCCCGCTGATAACAGGAGAGACAGCCATGACCACCCATTCCACCAGACCCGGCCCTGCCGCCACGGGGCTTGTGCCCTTTGCCGATAACGGCACCAGCCGCACCATTGGCGGCATGACGGTGGAAAATGGCACCGACAGCATCGCCTTTTATGGCCAGACCGATCTCAGCCGCGACAAGGCCGGGCTGGAACGCGCCCGCGCGCTGCTGGCGTTCCTGCAGCAGGTGGTCGATACGCTGGATGCACAGGCAGACCTGCCCGACAGCCTGCCGCCCCGCAAGGCGGCCAGGGTGCCCAATCCCTTCGCCTAAGGGGATATTGTAAATAATAACAAAAGTTTCTGGGTGCCGCCTTTTTGAAAAAAGGCGGCGTTCTTCTGAAGCGTCTTCATGTTCCGATGAACAGCAGGCCCAACGCAGAACGGGGCCGGTCCATTGCTGGACCGACCCCGTTGCGGAACCCGTATCCCGTGGCACGCCACGGGAAAAGCAGGATCAGCGCTTGCTGAACTGGAAGGAACGACGGGCCTTGGCGCGGCCGTACTTCTTACGTTCAACAACACGCGAATCGCGCGTCAGGAAGCCAGCGGCCTTCAGGATGCTGCGCAGCGCAGGCTCGTAATGGGTCAACGCACGGCTGATGCCGTGACGGACCGCACCGGCCTGGCCGGACAGGCCACCACCAACGACCGTGCAGTACACGTCGAACTGGTTGTAGCGGTCAGCCACCAGGAAAGGCTGCGTGATCAGCATACGCAGGACCGGACGGGCGAAATAGGTGCCGACCGGACGGCCGTTGACGATGATGTCGCCCTTGCCCGGCTTGATCCACACGCGGGCAACCGCGTCCTTACGGCGGCCCGTTGCATAGGAACGGCCCTGCGCATCGCGCTTGGCTTCATAGACGGGTGCCGCTTCCTGGGAGGAAACGACCTGGCCGGAAGCCACGGCTTCCTTCAGGTCAGCCAGCGTGCCTGTACGTTCTTGGGTTTCAGACATGTGGTTCAGCCCCCGACCTTCTGGGTGTTGACGGCATTCTTGCGGTTCAGCGCCGCGACATCGAGTACCTGCGGCTTCTGGCCTTCATGCGGGTGTTCGCTGCCGGCATAGACGTACAGGTGCTTCATCTGCGCACGCTGCAGCGGGCCGCGCGTGATCATGCGCTCGACCGCCTTGCGCACGACGTGACCGGGGTTCTTGCCGGTCAGGCGCTGGGTGATCGTGCGTTCCTTGATCCCGCCGGGGTAGCCGGTGTGGTAATGGAACAGCTTCTGGTCCACCTTGTTGCCGGTCAGGCGGACCTTCTCGGCGTTGATGACGACAATGTTGTCGCCGCAATCAACATGCGGGGTGAACTGCGGCTTGTGCTTGCCGCGCAGGCGCTGGGCGATGATGGCGGCCAGACGGCCCAGAACGAGGCCTTCGGCATCGATCAGGGTCCAGCCACGCGTCACCTCGGTGGGTTTCAGCGAAAGTGTGGTCTTCATGGATTCAGTGTTCCGTCCGGTAATGTAGCGGTAACAGGTGGCGCGTTATCATCCGTACGGCACACGAACGTCAAGCACATAATCCCGTATGGACGGCATTTTTCCGGTAAAAAATCGTGTGTGGTATCATGATACCACCATCTTTCCCGCCTCATCTTCCCCACGGGCGATTGCCGAGGGGGGCCGTAATGCGATAGCACTCGGTTCAAGGTCATTACGGATATCAGGCTCGTGAAGAAACTCTATCCCGCCATCCCCCTGCTCATACTTGTGCTACTGGTTGGCAGCTGGGGGGTGCATCACTTCGCCCAGCGCAGGCTGGAGGCCGGCATTGCCGACTTCCGTGCCTCCCTCGGGCCCGGCGCCACGTTCAGCTATGCCACGGCCCGGCCGCGCACGCTGGCGCGTGGCGCGCATTTTACCGCGGTGACCTATCACAACCCGGCCATGACGCTGGTCGCGGCCGATGTGCGGCTGGGCGGCCTGACCGGCAACAACGTGCAGGGCGAGAAGATTGGCAGCATCGTGCTGCGTGACGTGAAGGTCATGACGCAGGACAGCACCATCTCGCTTGACCAGGTGGCGCTGGGCAACCTTGTCATGCCCAATACCGCGCGCGTCACGGCGGAGACGGCCCGCCCGCTGGGCTTCGATTCGCTTGTGCTGGATACGGGCACCTTCACCAACCTGCACCTGGCCATACCCGCCAGCCAGACCGATGTGACCATCGGACGCATGACCATAGGCCAGTACGGGCTGGGCCGGTCCTCGCATCTCGATCTGGAGAAACTGGCAACCCAGATCAACCTGACCCCCACGCGCCGCATCGCGGTCGAGCACATACAGCTTGACGGCCCGGACTTCGCCAGCGAGGTGGCAAGCCTGATCCAGTCCGGCCACCTGGTCCATGAGCGCCATCCCCAGACCATGGACCTGAAGAAGGTGGAGATCGCCAGCACCCACCCCATGCTCCAGATCGACCATGTCACCACATCGCGTTTCTCCACCGAGACGGAGGACAAGATGGACACGAACCTGACCAACCTGACGCTCTGGTCCACCGGGACGGACAATCCCTCCATCCTCAATGCGTTCGGTTATGACCATTTTACCGGCAACATCCATGTCAACAGCACCAGCGACCGTAGTGCTGGCCATGTGCACCTGGAACCGCTGACAGTCGAGGCACCGGAAATGGGCAACCTGTCCGTGGTGGCGGAACTGGACCAGATCCCGTTTGACGACATGGCCATCATTCCCGAAACCGCGCGCATCGTCTCCGCCGCCATGACATGGGAAGACCGCTCACTGGCCAGCCATATCGTGGCGGGGCTGGCCAGAAGCCGCAACACGGATGTGGAGACCTACCGCCAGGGCCTGCTGGCCATGCTGGCCACGTCCGATGATGCCTCGATGCGCGCCATGGGCCGCTTCCTGCAGTCCCCGCAGGACCATCCGCTACAGATCGCGCTGCGCCCGATGAAGCCGGTCAACCTGATGATGCTGGGCGTTGCCCTGTCCATGGCGGGCGACCCGTCGGTCGCGGCCCCGCTGGGCCTGACCATTTCCACACCCTGATGGGGGGGATCGGTGGCCCGGTGCATGTCATCGGCGCGACCGGACGCTCGGGGCTGGCCGTGTGCCAGAGCCTGAGGCTGCGTGGGGACACGGTCGTGCCCATAGTCCGTAGCTTGCCCCACTGGCAGGCGGGCGGCATGGCCGGTCCCGCACGGGTGGCCGATCTTGAAGCGGGACAGGCCGGGCTGCGCGCAGCGCTGGCGGATGCCACCGCCATTGTCCTGACCGCCCATGCCCGCCATCTGCCCGCTGTCCTGGCGGCGGCACCGCCACGGGCGCGGATCGTGGCACTGGGCAGTACGCGCATCTTCACCCGCTGGCCCGATTCCCACGCACGCGGCGTGCAGGCGGGCGCGCGGGCCTTTGCCCGCTCGGGCCGCCGGGGCGTGCTGCTGCATCCCAGCATGATCTATGGCGCGCAGGGGGAGGATAACGTACAGCGCCTGGCCGCCCTGATGCGCCGCCTGCCGGTACTGCCCCTGCCTGGCGGCGGGCGGGCGCGTATCCAGCCGATCTGGCAGGGAGACGTAACGGATGCGATCATCGTGGCCCTGGGCCGGGAATGGGACGGGCCGCACAGCCTTGTCATTGCCGGGGGGGAGCAGGTTGCCTACCGGGATTTCACCCGCGCCGTCGCCCTGGCGGCGGGCCTGCGCCCGCGCCCGGTCGTGCCGGTACCGGGAGCGGCGCTGATGCTGCTGGCCCGCCTGCCCGTGCCGGGACTGCCCCGCATCAGGCCCGCCGAGATACGGCGGCTTATGGAAGACAAGATATTCGACATCGGCCCCATGCGGGCACGGCTTGGCCTGACGCCCACGCCACTGGCGACGGGTCTGGCGCGCACCTTTGCGGGTGCATGATTTCATAAGGGGAAAAGGCAGTGGGGCGAACGACGGGGATCGAACCCGCGACAACCGGTACCACAAACCGGCGCTCTACCGACTGAGCTACGTCCGCCACAACTGCGCTGCTATATAGAAAAGCCGTCCGGGCGCGTCAATTACCCTTTTTGGGTTTCGATGATTTTTCCCGTGCACAGCCGCTCACGCACCGTCTGGAGGCGCGCGACCGCTTCCGCGATCACGGCGGGCTGCTTGCAGAAGGCGAAGCGGACATAACGGTCGGGAATGTCCCTGCCCCGACTGTCATAGAAGGCGGAAACCGGGATGGCGGCAACGCCTGCACGCGCCGTCATCTGCTCGCAAAACGCCACATCGCCGCCCGCAAAGCCCAGCGGGGCGATATCGGCAATGATGAAGTAGCTGCCATCACACGGCAGCACGCCAAACCCGGCCTGGCGCAGGCCATCAGCCAGATGCTGGCTGCTTGCGCGCATGCCCTCGGCCAGCCGGGTGAAATAGGCGGTATCCTTCTCCAGCCCCACCGCCACGGCGCGCTGCAGGTTGGGGGCCACGGTAAAGGTCAGCAGCTGGTGGGCCTTGGCCACCAGGTCGGCCAGCGGCGCGGGGGCAGTGACATAACCCACCTTCCACCCGGTCATGGAAAAGCTCTTGCCCGCGCTGCCAATGCGAATCGTGCGCTCCCGCATGCCCGGCAGCGTCATGAGCGGCAGGTGCCGGGCGGGGGCGAAGGTCAGGTGCTCGTACACCTCGTCACACACCGCATAGGCATCGTACCGCGCAAGCAGCCCGGCAATGAAGGCCAGTTCATCGGCCGTGAACACCTTGCCGGTGGGGTTCATGGGGGTGTTGAGCACGATGGCCTTGGTGCGCGGGCCAAAGGCCGCCGCCAGTTCCGCGCGCGGCAGGTCCCACCGTGGCGGGGCCAGCCGCACCGTGCGTACGGTCGCGCCCAGCATTTCCAGCACCGGCAGGTAGGTGTCGTACAGCGGTTCGAACACCACCACCTCATCGCCCCGGTTGACCAGCGCCATGAGCGAGGCGGTGATGGCCTCCGTCGCGCCACAGGTCACGACCACCTCACGCGCGGGATCGACCTCGATTCCATAAAACCGCGCATTGGCGCGCGCGACCGCCGTGCGCAGTTCGGGCAGGCCGGCCAGGGGCGGGTACTGGTTGCGCCCGTCACGCAGCGCGCCGGCTGCCGCCTCCACCATGTCGGCCGGGCCTTCGGCATCGGGAAAGCCCTGGCCCAGGTTGATGGCGTCATGCCGGACCGCCAGGGCGGACATGACGGTAAAAATGGTTGTCGGCAGTCCCGAAAGCATCGCGTTCGCGGGTTTCATCGTATCAATCCTGTCCCAGCACCTGTGCGGCCGGTGCGCGCCTGTTCTTTTTGCCTTATCATCCGATTGCCTGAAACCGAAAGCCATGCAACCCTGCCCGGGCCAGACAGACGGCAACGTATGGCCCCGCGCCACAAGACGGAAGACAGATACAGCAGCATGAAAAAGATCGAGGCCATCATCAAGCCCTTCAAGCTCGACGAGGTGAAGGATGCCCTGCATGAAATCGGTCTGATGGGCATAACCGTGATCGAGGCCAAGGGCTTCGGACGGCAGAAAGGCCATACCGAGCTGTATCGTGGCGCTGAATACATCATCGACTTCCTGCCCAAGGTAAAGCTGGAGATCGTGTGCCCGGACGACATGACCGAACGCGCGATCGAAGCGATCATGGGCGCGGCCCGCACGGGCCGCATCGGGGATGGCAAGATTTTTGTCACCCCGGTGACCGATGTCATCCGCATCCGCACGGGAGAACGCGGGGCCGATGCGGTCTGAGCCGTCATGCAGACATGGGTCCCATGGCGGCAGGACTATCGACAGCAGCCTTGCGTTTCCGTAACCATAGCCACCGCGCCGCATGGAACGGCACACCAAAGTCAGGACAGGTAATTTAAACATGGCAAAAAAAGCACAGGCCCCGGCCGCGGCCTCCACGCCGTCACATTCCACCAAGGCCATCGCGAAGGTCTTTGAGATGATCAAGGAAAACGCGGTGGAGATGGTTGACCTGCGTTTCACCGATCCGCGTGGCAAGTGGCACCACACCACCCAGTATGTCACCACGATCGAAGAAGACACCTTCCGCGAAGGCTTCATGTTTGACGGCTCCTCCATCGCCGGATGGAAGGCCATCAACGAAAGTGACATGATCCTGCTGCCTGACCCGACCACCGCGGTTATGGACCCGTTCTCCGCCAAGCCGCAGCTCATCCTGATCTGTGACATCATCGAGCCGTCCACCGGGCAGTTCTACAACCGCGACCCGCGCGCGACCGCCAAGCTGGCCGAGCAGTACCTGCAGTCCACCGGCCTGGGTGACACCGCCTTCTTCGGCCCCGAAGCCGAATTCTTCATCTTTGACAGCGTGCGCTTTGGCACCGGCCCGAATTTCGGCAAATACGAGCTTGAAAGCATCGAAGGCCCCGGCGCCTCGCTGAAAGACTATCCCGAAGGCAACATGGGCCACCGCCCGACCGTAAAGGGTGGCTACTTCCCCGTGGCGCCGGTTGACAGCGAAAGCGACCTGCGCGCCGAAATGCTGACGACGATGGGCGAAATGGGCCTGCCGATCGAAAAGCACCACCACGAGGTGGCACAGTCGCAGCACGAGCTGGGCACCAAGTTCGAAACGCTGGTCCGCTCGGCCGACTTCATGCAGATCTACAAGTACTGCGTGCACAACGTTGCCCATTCCTATGGCAAGACGGCAACCTTCATGCCCAAGCCGATCTATGGCGACAACGGATCGGGCATGCATGTCCACCAGTCCATCTGGCGCGACGGCAAGCCCACGTTCGGCGGCAACGGCTATGCCGACCTGTCGGACGAGGCACTGTACTACATCGGCGGCATCATCAAGCACGCCAAGGCGCTGAACGCCTTCACCAACCCGTCCACCAACTCCTACAAGCGCCTGATCCCGGGCTTTGAAGCCCCCGTGCTGCTGGCCTACTCGGCCCGCAACCGCTCCGCTTCGTGCCGTATCCCCTACGCGACCAGCCCGAAGGCCAAGCGCGTCGAGGTCCGCTTCCCCGATCCGACCGCGAACCCCTACCTGGCGTTCTCCGCCATGCTCATGGCTGGCCTGGACGGGATCAAGAACAAGATCCACCCCGGCGAGGCGATGGACAAGGACCTGTACGACCTACCCCCCGAAGAGCTGAAGCAGATCCCGACCGTTGCCGGTTCCCTGCGTGAAGCCCTGACGGCGCTGGAAGCCGACCACGAGTTCCTGCTGGCTGGCGGCGTGTTCACCAAGGACCAGATCGAGAGCTACTGCGAAATCAAGTGGCAGGAAGTGTTCAAGTTCGAGCACACCCCGCATCCGGCCGAGTTCGAGATGTACTACTCCGTCTGATCCGCATCTCCCCTGCGGGAACACGGACACAGGCAAGGGCGCCGGGACCACACAGGTCCCGGCGCCTTTTTCATGTACACCCCGCCCGCCAGCCCCGCCATGCGCCGCAACCGGGACGGCCGCCACACGTTTGCTCGATTCCACGCCATGCGCACTGGTCCTGCGGCGCCTATCGCCTGCACCATGGTGCCCCACACGGCATGAGACATGCCCCAGAGGACACAGAAATGACGCAGAGCATTCCCGACACCATGCAGGCCATCACCTACAGTGAAGACGGCACACCCGATTCCCTGCGCGTCACCGCCCTGCCCGTCCCGCGCCCCGGCGCGGGTGAGGTGCTGGTACGGGTCATGGCGGCCGGCATCAACCGGCCCGACATCATGCAGCGCAAGGGGCTTTATCCCCCGCCGCCGGGCGCAAGCCCGCTGCTGGGCCTGGAAGTGGCGGGGGAAGTGGTGGCCATGGGCACGGACCTGCCCGCCAACGCGTTTCCAGCCCCGGGCGCGCGGGTCTGCGCGCTGACCAACGGGGGTGGCTACGCCCAGTACTGCACCGTGCCCGCCGGCCAGTGCCTGCCCTGGCCCACCGGATTCGACGCCATCCATGCCGCCAGCCTGCCCGAGACGTTTTTCACCGTCTGGTCCAACCTGTTCATGACCGCCGGGCTGAAACCGGGTGAGAGCGTGCTGGTGCATGGCGGCACCAGCGGCATCGGCACCACGGCCATCCAGCTTGTACGCGCCATGGGGGGCACGGTGTACGCCACCGCGGGCACAGCGGAAAAATGCGCCCTGTGTACGACGCTGGGTGCGAAAGCCGCCATAAACTACCGCACCGAGGACTTCCCCCAGCGCATAAGGGACCTGACCGGCGGGGCGGGCGTGAATGTCATACTGGACATGATCGGGGGGGCGTATCTGGATGGCAACCTGCGTGCGCTGGCAACCGCGGGGCGGCTGGTCATCATTGCCCTGCAGGGCGGGGCGAAGGCGGACGGGGTCAACCTGGCGCGCATCATGACGCGCCGGCTGGTGGTGACCGGCACCACGCTGCGCCCCCGCGACGCGGCCTACAAGGCCGAAATCGCCCGCCAGCTGGAAGACCACGTCTGGCCCCTGCTGGGCCGTCGCGCCATCCGCCCGCTCATCCATGCCACCTTCCCCTTTGCGCGGGTTGCCGATGCCCATAAACTCATGGAAAACGGAACGCATATGGGAAAGATCATGCTGGACCTTCAGCACCCGCCCACGGATACGATACGGTGATAGGGACAAAAGCTGGTGCTACTGAACGTCATTGAGCGTGGACCGGAAGAAATCATACCCGAACAGGTGGGCAGGCCGCCCATCGTGCTGCTGCACGGCCTGTTCGGGCGGGCGCGCAACCTTGGCTTCTTCCAGCGCCGGCTGGCACGCACGCGCCGCACGCTGGCCATTGACCTGCGCAACCATGGCGACAGCCCGCACGGGCTGATGGACTACAACGTCATGGCCGCCGACCTGCTGGAGACCCTGGCCCACCACAACGCGCTGCCCGCGACGCTTGTCGGCCATTCCATGGGGGGCAAGGTGGCCATGACGCTGGCGCTCTCGCGCCCGGGCATGGTGCACAGCCTGCTGGTGGCCGACATCCCGCCCGCCCATACCGGTCACGGGCAGTTCGGACTGGGCGAGCAGATGCTGCGCGTCTCCTTTCCCCCCTTTCTCAACCGCGCGGGGGCCGACCGGCTGCTCCAGCACTACATTGCCAATACCGATGTGCGCGCGCTGATGCTCCAGAACATCGAGGTGGGCGAGAACCCGCACTGGACCATCGGCCTGCGGGAAATCGTGGACTCGATGCCCAATGTGGAAAGCTGGCCCTACATACCCGAAGGCTATACCTATCCCGGCCCGACGCTGTTCCTGGCGGGCGGGAATTCGCCCTATATCCGCCGCGAGCATTATGCCACCATGCGCAGGCTGTTCCCGTGCTACCGGCTGGAACTGATCGAACATGCCGGTCACTGGCTACATGTCGAACACCCCCAGAAATTCGCGGAGCTGCTGGAAAATTTTACCGAAAGCACCTGAACCCCGTTTCATTGCGTACCCCGTCCTTGACAACCCGCCCCCTGACGTCAGTTATGCTGTCGATATAACAGGGCAGGCACGCGGCCCCCACGAACAGACCCCTATGGCGGAGACCCGTAGTCTTTCATGACGGTGACACTCAGTCCCTCCTCCCGGCGGCGCAATGCCGTGGAGCCCGTGCTGATCCCACGCCGCGCGGAACCCGGCGACAGCCCGCCCCCCGTGGCGACGGACCAGTACGTGCCCCCCCGGCGTGAACGCCTGCTGCCAGGGGCCTCCGTGCCACCCCCACCGGGCTACCGCAAGCTGCGCCCCACCCTGTCGGGCCTGATCCGCCCCGACACGATAGAAACCCCCGGCCCCGGCCGGGCCATGGCCGTATCGGGGCTGCTGCACGGTGTACTGCTGGCCGCCATCCTGATCGAATCCGCCCATCACAGCCAGCATGGCTCCCCCTACGCCACGCAGTCGGAACCGCAGGTGGAGATGGTGTTCTCGCCCCCCACCTCCAGCGGGCTGCAGGGCCAGTCCTCGCCCGACATGGCGGGTGGCCAGAACGCGCCGCGCCAGCAGCAGGAACAGAGCCAGCCCACCGCCCAGGACAACAGCCAGAACCCGCAGACGGCGGATGAGGAATCCTCCCCCTCCCCCAACACGCCCACGCCCGAGACCCCCTCCGCCCCCCCCATGAGCGAGGCGCCATCCGACCTGTCGGTGCCACAGGCCGACCGGCATGACGAGTTCAATCCCTCCATGCAGAATTCGGGCCATGGCAACCATCCGGCCCAGCAGTCGCACAGCCAGTCCTCGGCCGGGCGGTATGCCCCGCTGCAGCATCCGCGCAACTGGGCGCTTTCCTCCTCGCCACTGCCGCGCCGCAACCAGCATGGGCGCGCGGGAGGCACCGGCGGGCCGATCGACCTTTCGCTTGGCCCCGTGGTGCAGAATGGCAGGATCAATGCCCCCTATTCCACCAATACCCAGATCCGGGGTGTCAGCGATGATTACGGCAGCGAACTCGACCGCTGGATCCGCAGCCACATGTACTACCCCGAGGAAGCCGCCCGCGCGGGCGAGGAAGGCCCGTCCTCCGTCCATGTGGAACTGGACCGCGAGGGCCATGTGACCAAGGTGCGCCTGACCGGCCAGTCGGGGTCCTACTACCTTGATGCCGCAACGGTGGGCATGTTCCGCAACGCCCAGCTGCCCCCCGTGCCACCGGACATGCAGGGCGATACCTTCCCCATCGACCTGACCATCAACTACATCCTGATCCGCCGCTAGGCGGCCACGGACCAAGGGAGAAACGCCACATGGATACAGCCACCCTCCTGCACCGGGCCGGGCGTGACTTCCACGCCTTTGACAATGCCGACGATGCCGTGGCCCACATCACCCGGCTGTATGACCATGCGGGTGAGCTGATCCGCCATGCCTTCACCACGCGCGACACCACGGGGCTTGCGGATGCGGTCTATCCCTACCTTGCCTTCATGCCGCAGGCGGCCCTGCCGCCCGACGGGCCACGCCCGCCGTTCGATGTAGTGCTGGAGCCGGGTTTCTATGGCACGACCCTGACCCGCCCCGCCCTGTTTGCCGATTACTGGCGCGAACAGATCGCAAGCCTGCTGCACCACTACGGCACCCCGGTCCATGTCGGGCTGTCGCACCAGCCGATCCCGCTGTCCTATGTGATGGAAGAGGCGGTGACATCCCTTACGGAATCCGACCTGGCCTGGATCCAGTCGCATTTCGCCCTGCCCGACCTGCATGTGACCGATGATTCGATCGCCAACTGCGAATACATTCCCCGCCCCGACACGCCACGCCCGCTGGCCCTGTTCACGGCGGCGCGCACCGATTATTCTCTGGCGCGGCTGCACCATTACACCGGCACGGCCCCCCGGCATTTCCAGCGCTTCATCCTGCTGACCAACTACCAGCGCTATGTCGATGCCTTCCGTGAATATGGCCATGCGCAGGTGGATGCGGGATCGGAATACACCGCCTTTGTCGAACCGGGCGAGGTCGTCCACACCCGGGACACGCCGCACACCGCCCCCCACGGTGGCCAAAGCCTGCCACAGATGCCCGCCTACCACCTGTGCCGCCCCGATGGCGATGGCATCACGCTGATCAACATCGGCGTCGGCCCCGCCAATGCCAAGACCATTACCGACCACCTGGCGGTACTGCGCCCGCATTGCTGGCTGATGGTCGGGCACTGCGCGGGGCTGCGCCGCAGCCAGAAGCTGGGGGATTATGTGCTGGCGCATGGCTACCTGCGCGATGACCACGTGCTGGATGACGACCTGCCGCCATGGGTGCCCGTACCCCCCATTGCCGAAGTGCAGATGGCATTGCAGGACGTAACCGCCCGCGTGACCGGCCTGCATGATGCCGAGGTCAAGACCCGCCTGCGCACCGGCACGGTCATGACCACGGACAACCGCAACTGGGAACTGCGGCTGGGCGCCCTGTTCACCCGCATCAACACATCACGCGCCATTGCGGTGGACATGGAATCGGCCACTATTGCCGCCAACGGCTTCCGCTTCCGGGTGCCCTATGGCACGCTTCTATGCGTATCGGACAAGCCGCTGCATGGGGAACTGAAGCTGCGCGGCATGGCCAATGCCTTCTACCGCGAGCGGGTGCGCCAGCATCTGGTGGTGGGGATCGAGACCATGCAGCAGTTGCGCGCGCAGGGCGTGAACCGCCTGCATTCGCGCAAGCTGCGCGGGTTTGATGAACCCGCTTTCCGATAATGATTAAATAATAAAAGTTTTTGGGTGCCGCCTTTTTTCAAAAAGGCGGCATTTTTCGAAGCTTTTTGAAAAAAGCTTCACCAAAAACTTTTATCCTCAGAAATCAGGCAAAGTAGGGACCAGATGGCCCCCCTGCCGCACCGGGGCCATGCGGCGGGCAAGGCCGGTGGCATCATCGGTTTCCACCATCATGCCCGCGATGCTGGCCTCCCCCTCGGCGGGTTGTAGGCGGTCACCGGGCATCTTGCGCACGAAGCGGGCAATCGCCGCCTCCTTGCCCATGCCGATCACGCTGTCATAATCGCCACACATGCCCGCATCGGTCTGGAACGCGGTGCCGCCGGACAGGATGCGATGGTCCGCCGTGGGCGTGTGGGTATGGGTGCCGATGACCAGCGAGACCCGGCCATCAAGGAAATGACCCATGGCCCATTTCTCGCTTGTGGCCTCGGCATGCACGTCCACCACGGCGGCATGCATGGTCACACCCAGCCGGTGACGTGAGAGGATTTCAGTGACCGAGCGGAACGGGTCATCCATCGCATCCATGAACTGGCGGCCCATGATGCTGACCACAAGCGCCTTGCGCCCATCCACCAGTTCCACCACAACACTGCCCTGCCCCGGCGTGCCGGGCGGGTAATTGGCGGGGCGGATGATGCGGGGTTCGCTGCCGATATGGCCGATCAGGTCGCGCCGGTCCCAGCTATGGTTGCCCAGTGTTATGACATCGGCCCCGGCCTCCAGCAGGTCACGGCCGATGGCGGGAGAAAGACCGAAACCGTGGCTTGCGTTCTCCCCGTTCACCACCACCAGATCGAGTGCAAGGTCGCGCCGCAGGGTAGGCAGGCGGGAGATAACAGCCTCACGCCCCACGCGCCCGACAATGTCACCCAGAAACAGTATTCTCAAGAAAACAGCCTTTGTTACCGTGTACGCCCGTCGCCACGACACCGGATCCATTCGCGTTCGGTCACGATCGCGGGCAATGGCACATCATACAGGCCGGTCGGAATACATGTCACTTCCTGAAAGGACAGGCCGAACCCCACCGTCCGCGCACGCGGCAGGCGCGCCAGCGTGCGGTCATAGTATCCTCCGCCATAACCCAGCCGCATGCCCCGCCGGTCAAACGCCAGCAGTGGCACGCACACCACGTCGGGCTGCATGGGGGGGCCATCGGGGTGAAAGGTGCCGTATCGCCCCTGCTGCATGGGGCAGTCAGCCTGCCAGCGGCGAAAGATGAGGGGATGCCCGCGTGGCGGGGTTTCGGGCAGGGCGATGCACAGTCCGTCCGCATGCAGGGCCTGCATGACCGGGCGCAGGTCGCTTTCCCCCGGCAGGGGCCAGACAAGGGCGATACACGCCCCCGCCCCGGCCATGCCGCGCAGCCCGCGTACCATGCGGTGGCACAGGGCTTCTTCCGCCCCCGCGCGGGCGGGATCGGTGGCGAAAGCCTGCCGGCGTCGCGTCATATGATGACGCAGGGCCTGCTTGGCCCGCATTGTTGGCCACGCTTCGGGATCAAGGGATGTCATGAAAACATATACGGAGCCGCCATGGCCGTTGGTCGGATCAGCCCTCCCGGACCTGCTGACGCAGGTGGGCGCCAGGTAACGTGACCACGATCACGACAG
>ERZ746981.308-NODE-308-length-24830-cov-991.968246_pt1 | contig 24830 bp, 21 predicted proteins | sample MGYA00374948_ERZ746981 | MGnify/ENA primary metagenome ERZ746981 (study PRJEB28757, sample SAMN06711160) | food metagenome | host: microorganism | place: China:Harbin | collected 2017-01-30 | study: EMG produced TPA metagenomics assembly of the Analysis of...
GGGCGCATAGCTCAGTTGGTAGAGCAGCTGACTCTTAATCAGCGGGTCCAAGGTTCGAGCCCTTGTGCGCCCACCACCGGGTTAAACGGAAATATACAAGTCCCCATCAAGGCTCCGCCGGTGGGGATTTTTTGTATCATGCGTCCCGGGCCTTGTTTCCGCGCTATGGTTTCCCTCATGCAGCACAGGGAAGGGATCTTCATGACCTGTCCATTCCCTTCCGCCAGCCTGAGCCTGATCAAGGGATGGCTGCGATGAATGCCCGGCTTCCCCTGATCGGTGTCACGCTGGATGGCGAACCCCCTGCGCTACAGGGTGCGGGCGGCTATTCATGCTTTCCGTGGTATGCGATCCGGCAGAACTACATGGACATGATTGCCGCGTGTGGCGGCCTGCCCGTGGCCCTCGGGCATGACCCGGCGCTGGCCGCGCGGATGGTGTCCCGGCTGGACGGTCTGGTGGTGACGGGGGGTGCCTTTGATGTGCCACCCGACCTGTATGGCGCCACCGAAGCCCATGCCTGTGTCCGGACCAAGCCACGCCGCACGGCGGCGGAAGCGGCACTGGTGCGGGCCGCGCTGGCAAAGGGTATCCCCATACTGGGCATATGCGGTGGCATGCAGTTGCTGGCCGTGCTGCTGGGGGGCACGCTCGTGCAGCATATCCCCGATGCCCTGGCGCACGCGCTGGCGCATGAACAGCCCAACCCGCGTGACGAGGCGGGGCATGACGTGTACATCATGGCGGATACACATCTGGCGCGGCTGGTGGGGGCGGATTGCCTGCCGGTCAATTCGTCACATCATCAGGCGGTGCACGATACGGGGCGTGGGGTCGTATGCGCGCGTGCGCCCGACGGGGTGATCGAGGCGCTTGAACTGCCCGGGCACCCTTTCTGTATCGGGGTGCAGTGGCATCCGGAATTTGGCATCTCGGCAGGGGACCGTCTCCTGTTCGAAGGGTTGATCGACGCCGCAAGGCAGGCAGGAACATGACACAGGACCATTCTTCTTCCGCTTCCGCTGAACGGGGCGACCGTATCGCCAAATGGCTGGCCCGTTCGGGCGTTGCCAGCAGGCGGGACGCGGAACGCATGATTGCCGAGGGCAGGGTGCAGCTTAACGGCGCGGTCGTGAACCACCCGGCAACCTTCGTGGGGGCAGGGGACATCGTGCAGGTGAATGGCAGCGTGGTGGGCGCGCCTGACCGCACGCGGCTGTGGCGCTACCACAAGCCCGACGGGCTGGTGACCACCCACCGTGACCCCGAGGGCCGTCCTACCGTGTTCGAGTCGCTGCCGCCCGGCCTGCCGCGCGTCATAAGTGTGGGGCGGCTGGACCTGAACAGCGAGGGCCTGCTGCTGCTGACCAATGATGGTGAACTGGCGCGCAGGCTGGAACTGCCCAGCAATGGCTGGATCCGCCGCTACCGGGTGCGGGTGTTTGGCGTGGTGGATGAACGCATGCTGGCCTCCCTTGCCAGGGGGAGCGAATTCGATGGCGTGCGCTACGGCCCGATCGAGGCGCATCTGGATTCGGCCAAGGGGGATAATGCGTGGCTGACCGTATCCCTGCGTGAAGGCAAGAACCGGGAAGTACGCAAGGTCATGCAGGGGCTTAACCTGCATGTCAGTCGCCTGATCCGCACATCCTACGGGCCGTTCCAACTGGGTACGCTTACGCGGGGCGAACTGGAGGAAGTGACCGGCAAGGTCATCCGCGAGCAGGTGCCCGGCGGCCTGTCCGGTGGCAAGTTCCAGCGCAGGCCGTAATGCGGATCATCGCGGGAGAATGCCGGGGCCGCACCCTGCACGCGCCTGCGGGGCAGACGACGCGCCCCACGGCCGACCGGGTGCGCCAGGCCCTGTTTGACACATTGGCCCATGCGCCATGGGCCGGGCTGGACACCCTGCGTGGCGCGCGCGTGCTGGACGGATTTGCGGGCACGGGCGCGCTGGGGCTGGAAGCCCTGTCGCGCGGGGCCGCCAGTGCGTGCTTCGTGGAACGTGACCGCGCCGCCCTGCGTGCCCTGCGGGAGAATATTGCGGCCTGCGGCATGCAGGGCCGCAGTACGGTGCGCGCGCTCGACATGCTGCGCCTGCCGCCCGCCGGTGCCGCGGGACCGGTTGATCTGGTCTTTCTGGACCCGCCCTATAATCAGGACCTGCCGGCCCGGGCGCTGGCGGTGCTGGCACGCGGGGGCTGGCTGGGGCCATCCACCCTTGTCGTGGTGGAAATGGCGGCGGGTGAGGACCCGCCGGTGGAGACGGACAGGCTGCTGCTTGCACGCAGGCATGGAGCCGCCCAGCTGTATGTCTGGCGGAACGGCCAGGGTGACGCGGCGTAAGAGATTGCCCTATTTTATGCAACTGGCCTTCTTTCCGTCCATTGGTCAGGGTTATAGTCAGGCCGTTTGACGGGAATGGGCGGGTAAGGCCTGCGCTGGCCCGGCCTGTTATGCCTCTGGTCCCTGCGTGCAGGCAGGTGGACCTTCAGATCAGGATATGGATTTTTGGCGATCTTCAGCCGTTTTGTCCCTGACTCGCTTTCCTCCGGCCCGGTGCGCTCGCGCCTGCGCGAACGGTTGGCGGAAGCGGGTGGGCTTGGGCTGTGGATCGTGGCGCTATGCCTTGCCATGGCATTATGGAGCTATGACCCGCGCGATCCGTCGGCCAATACCGCCAGCGGGCAGGCACCGGCCAACCTGCTGGGCAGGCCGGGTGCCTACATGGCCGACTTCATGCTCCAGGATTTCGGGATCGTGGGCATGCTGGCCATTTTCTGCCTGCTGGCATGGGGCTGGCGGCTGATCCGCCACCACGGGCTGGCCTCGGCCATGCTGCGGTTCATCGCCCTTATATGCGGCCTGCCGGTCATCGCGGCGGATATCGCGGCCCTGCCCCTGCTGCTGCCGGGCCTGCATGCCCCGCTCTGGCCAACCGATGCCGGGGTGGGGGGGGCGGTCGGCCTGTCGGTGGCGCATATGTCCATCCAGGCCGCGACCGTGTTCATGGGGCACTGGGGGCCGCTGCTGGTCTGGCTGCTCGGGCTGGTCCTTGGCGGGCTGCTGCTGCTGCTGGCCATGGCGCTTTCGCTGTCCGAATGGAAGGCGATGGGCCGGGGCATCCGTTTCGTCCTGCGCCAGCCCATGGCGCTGGCAGGGTGGCTGCGGCACATGAAGGGCCGGACCCGGCCTGCGCATGATGAAGCCCCCGCGGCGGCCTATCCGGATTATCTGACACGCGGCGCTGAAGCCGATGCCGGGGCGGGGGAAGGCCCGGGCGGGCCGGGAACGTCGCTGTTCCGTACGCCCCGGCAGGAGCGCGCGCCCGTACCCACCCCGCCCACGCCCGGCACCGCCATGATGCCGCTGGAGGGCAGGCCACCAGCAAAAGCCGTATCCGCGCCCGAGGACAGGTCCATAGCCTTGGCCGGGTCACAGGAACAGCCCGGGACCCTGCCAGCCCGCAAGACGGATGGCGCGCGGCCGGCGCAGGTTTCGCTCCAGACCAGTTGGATGCATCCACCGGGCATGGATGAAGATGTCTCCGCGCCGCTGCTCATGGGGGGGCCTGTGCCCACCCCCACCTCGGATCGTGCGCCGTGGCATGAAGAACCGCCCGTAACCGGGACGAAGCCCTTCATCGTCACGCCCGAGGACGAGGACGACCTGCCGGTAGCCGCGCCCGAACCCGCGCGGCCGACCTTCCTGTCGCGCCTGTTTTCCGGTGGGGGCGGCCGTCAGGCCGAAGATCCCCAGGCCGGGCCGGAGGAATACGTCCCTCCGCCGACCGTGCCCTCCGTGGAGGAGGAAAGCTACACCCCGCCCCCGCAGCCGGAATGGCAGTTCCCGCCGCTGTCGCTGCTCAGGCCGCCGCCATCCGATGCCGCGACCAAACCGACCGAGGAACTGCTCCAGGCCAACGCCACGCATCTTGTGACCGTGCTGTCCGAATATGGCGTGCAGGGGGAGATCGTGGCCTATCACGCAGGCCCCGTCGTCACGCTGTATGAACTCCAGCCCGCCGCCGGGATCCGCGCGGCCCGCGTCATCGGTCTGGCGGATGACGTGGCGCGTTCGCTCTCGGTGCTCAGCGTGCGGATCGCCACCGTGCCGGGGCGCAACGTGATCGGGATCGAGGTGCCCAACGCACGGCGTGAGACGGTCTATTTCTCCGAACTGCTGCAGGACCCGCAATGGGCGCATTCGCGCAACCGGCTCAATCTGGCGCTGGGCAAGGATATCGCGGGCGAATCGGTCTACAGCGATCTGGGCGCCATGCCGCACCTGCTGATCGCGGGCACCACCGGTTCGGGCAAGTCGGTGGGCGTGAACTCCATGATCCTGTCACTGCTTTACCGCCTGTCACCCGAGCAGTGCCGCCTGATCCTGATCGATCCCAAGATCCTTGAACTCTCGATCTATGAAGGCATTCCCCATCTCATGACGCCGGTGGTGACGGAACCGGCCAAGGCGGTTGCGGCCCTGAAATGGGCGGTGCGCGAGATGGACCGCCGTTACCGCGCCATGGCCCATCTGCAGGTCCGCAACATCGCCAGCTATAACGAACGCGTGGCCGAAGCGCGCGCGCGTGGCGAGATCGTGACCCGCCGCGTCCAGACCGGCTACGACCCCGAAACCGGCAAGCCCACCTTCGAGGAACAGCAGCTTGCGCTGGACTCGCTGGCCTATCTCGTCATCGTGGTGGATGAGATGGCCGATCTCATGATCGTGGCGGGCAAGGAGATCGAGGCCCTGCTGCAGCGCCTGGCGCAGAAGGCACGCGCGGCGGGCATCCATCTGATCCTGGCCACCCAGCGGCCGTCGGTCGATGTGATTACCGGCACCATCAAGGCGAACTTTCCCACCCGTATTTCCTTTCAGGTCATCAGCAAGTTCGACAGCCGCACCATCCTGGGCGAGCAGGGGGCCGAGCAGCTTCTCGGGCGGGGTGACATGCTGTTCATGCAGGCGGGCGGCCGGATCACGCGTGTGCACGGGCCATTCGTGGATGACAGCGAGGTCGAGGCCGTGGTCGCCTTCCTGCGCACGCAGGGTGAGCCGATCTATGATGACGATGTCATCTCCCCGCAGGAGGAAGACAGTTCCGGCAAGCCTTTCTCCGCCCCCGCAGGCGGGGCGGAGGAAGATGGCCTGTTTGCCCAGGCGGTCGAGGTCGTGGCGCGCGAAGGCAAGGCCTCGACATCCTTCATCCAGCGCCATCTCTCGATCGGCTACAATCGTGCCGCCAAGATCATCGAGCAGATGGAAAAGGAGGGTCTGGTAAGCGAGGCCAACCATGTCGGGCGGCGTGAAGTGCTCATGCGGCGTACCACGGAAGACGAATGACCGCGCCCGCCCGCCCGCGTGGTTCCGTGCCGCCTGCCCGTTCCCTGCCATGCGCGGTCCTGTACCATGACAGCCGGTTCATCGTGCTGGACAAGCCGCCCGGCCTGCCGGTGCATCCGGCGCGCGCGGGCGGCCCCAGTGTCGAGGACTGGTTCCCCCTGATTTCCCGGCACCGCAACGGCCCGTGGCTGGCCCACCGGCTGGATCAGGACACGGCGGGCTGCCTTGTGGTGGCGCTGCGCAAGCAGGCCCTTGTCGCGGCACAGGAATGCTTTGCGGCAGGGCGGGCGCGCAAGACGTACTGGGCCATCGTGCAGGGCATGCCCGCTGGCCCTTCCGGCACGGTGGATGCCCCGCTTGCGCGTGTGGAACAGGGACGGCAGTGGCGCATGCAGGTGACGGCCCGCGGTGGCCAGCCCGCGCGCACGCGCTGGCGCACCCTTGCCACGGGACAGGACGGGGCGGGCAACCCCATAAGCTGGCTGGAACTGGTGCTGGAAACCGGGCGCACCCATCAGGCCCGCGCCCATTGTGCCGCCCTTGGCTGTCCCATACTGGGTGATGCCCGCTATGGCGCGCGGGCGGCGGGGGCGCTACACCTGATGAGCCGGAGCATCCACCTGCCACTGGACGTTCCCGTGCATGCCATGGCCATGCCGCCCGCGCATATGGACCGCCTGATGGCACAGGCCGGCTGGGCCGTTCCGCCCGGCAACGTGGAAAAGGAAGCAACACGGTGTTTGCCCACACATTGACGCAGGAGCTGCTGCGTGTTCTGGAACGGCCCGACCTGCGGGTGATCGCGGGCGGACGGCAGATCATGCTGGACCCGGCGCTCGACCTTCCTTTCCGCATCCTGCCCGGTGGCGCCATCGTGCTGGGACTGCCCGCGCAGGGCCAGCAGGAGGAGACGGCCTTCTTCCTGCGTCATGCCCTTGAACTGGCGCCCCTGCTGGAACTGGCTCCCCATAATGCCCTGTGCGCCGCCTTCTGCGCCGCCCGCACGGCGGCCCTGTTCTGGTATCTGGATACCGGCCGGGCGGATACCGACGCGCCTGCCGCATGGGTGCCGGAGATGGCGCGGGCCGATGTGCCCACGCCCGGAGCGCTGCGCCTGATCTGGCCCCTGCTTGCCCCTTTGCAACCGGCCCCGGACCATGATGTCGCTCCCGATTCCTTTGTGGCCCTTCATGCCCGCCTGCTGGCGCTGTGGCCCATGCTGGGCCCGACCGAGAATCTCATGGCCACGGGGGGCGACGCCCGGCTGGCCGTGGATGCGGCGACCGGCCTCAACCATTATGGCTGTTCGCACCGGCCCCGGCCATGGGCCATCACCTTTGCGTCCTCTACGGCGTCCTCGCTGTCCGAACGGGGATTTGCCGGGGCGGAGACGGCACGGCTGTCATTGCTGGCAGGCGCATTGCAGGGCAGGGGCGATGCCACGGCGCGCCAGCTTGATGGCGACATACAGGCCCGGATCGCGGCGCATTTCGGCCTGACGGGGGATGAGGGGGTGGTCCTTGCGCCCTCGGGCACGGACTGTGAACTGTATGCACTGGCGCTGGCGGGTCTGGCGCCGGGTGGCCGCCCGGTCAGCAATATCCTGCTGGCCCCCGAGGAAACCGGCAGCGGCGTGCCGCTGGCCGCCATGGGCTGTCATTTCGCCAACGATACCGCGCTGGGCCATCGGGTGACCAGGGGCGCGCGGATCGCGGGGTTTGCGGAAGATACCCTTGTCATCAACGTGCCCATGCGCGACGGGGCGGGCCATGTGCGCCCGCCTGCGGATGTGGATGCCGAGACCTGCCGCCTGACATGGCGGATGCGGCGCGCGGGCCGGCATGTGCTGCTGCACCGTCTGGACCTGTCCAAGACCGGCCTGCTGGCCCCTGGCCTTGCGGCCCTGGAGCATGCCTGCGCACCGCAGGCCGGTGAAGCCTGCCCCCCTGACGTGGTGGTGGATGCCTGTCAGGCCCGGCTGGACCCGCTGCGCGTGCGGGCCTATCTGGACATGGGGTGGATGGTCATGGTGACAGGCTCCAAATTCTTTACCGGCCCGCCGTTCTGCGGCGCATTGCTGCTGCCTGCCGGTGTCCGGCGCAGGCTGGATGGCGCCCGCCCGCTTCCCGTAGGCCTGGGGGATTACAGCTACCGCCACGCCTGGCCCGTGGGGCGCGCCTGTGACGTGCTGCCGCAGGGGCACAATATCGGCCTGATCCTGCGCTGGCAGGCGGCCCTGGCGGAAATGGCGGCGTTAAGCGCCATTCCCCGTGCCCTGATCCATGACCGGCTGCAGGGGTTCCTGACCGCCGTCGCGGGCCGGATTACGGCGGACCCCGCGCTGGAACTGCTGCCCCCCGTGGCCCCCGCGCGGCCCGTGCTGGACAATGCCTGGGACTGCCTGCCCACCATACTGAGCTTTTTTGTCCGCGCACCCGGCAGCACGGGTGAAACCTTCCGCCCGCTGGCCCTGCCACAGGCACGCCAGCTTTACGCCTGGCTCAATACCGACCTGTCCGATCTGGTTCCGGCGGATGACCCCGATGCTGTCCTTGCCGCCGTGCTGTGCCATGTGGGCCAGCCGGTGCCACTGGCCCATCCCAACCTGCCCGGTGCGGTTGCGGGGGCGCTGCGCATTTCAGCCGGGGCACGGCTTGTTTCGGGCGAGCCGTCGCATGCGGGCATGGACCCCACCGAACGGCTTGGGCGCGAAGTCCGCAATGTCGGCCAGATCCTGGCCAAGATCAGCCTGATCCTGCGCCACTGGTCCCGTCTGGGCCATGCTGCCCCGGTCCAGACCTACCTGCCACGCGGCTGGCAGGCACAGGCCATCCTGCCTGCCTGAAATTTTCCCGCATTTTCATACCCGATGGATTTCAAGCGTGAGCAAACAAACCAATCACGGCAATTTTCTTGATACCCCCCAGTTGCAGAAAGGTGTGACCCGTTTCTGGCTGATCCGGCACGCGCTGGTGGAACAGAATGCCCGCATGCGGCTGTATGGCACGATGGATGTGGCCCTGTGTCCTGACAGCCTGAAGACCCAGCGCTGGATGTATGCCGCCCTGGCGCGCCGCCTGCCGCATCCGGCGCTGTGGTTCACCTCGCCCCTGTCGCGCACGCAGCATACGGCGCGCGCCATACAGGAAGCGGGTTACGGGCAGCACGAACTGCATGTCGAACCGGACCTGATCGAGCAGTCACTGGGGGAATGGCACGGGATTGAACACCATACCCTGCCCGAAAGGCTGAACCTGCCCGCCCATCCGTTCTGGTCCGTCAGTGCGACCGAACAGCCGCCGCAGGGCGAAAGCATGGTGCAGGTCTGTGCCCGTGTGGGGGCGTGCCTTGACCGTCTGGCCGCCCGCCATGCGGGGCAGGACATGGTTGTGGTCAGTCATGGTGGGGCCATTCGGGGCGCGCTGGCCCATGCCCTGCGGATTCATGCCGATACGGCACTGCATTTTTCCATCCAGAACCTGTCGCTCAGCATTATCGAACGCCTTCCGGAAGGGTGGCGCATCGTGACCGTGAATGAACTGCCCCAGCCCGCCATGGGCAGGACCGGTCCGCGTGCCATCACCCATGCGGCGGTCATCGATCCCGACCAGACGGAGGATGAGACCTATACGGACGCGCTCTATGCGCGGGCGGTTGCCATCGTGGCGCGTGAGAACAAGGCATCGGCTTCCTTCCTCCAGCGCCTTCTGCCGGTCAGCTATTCCTGCGCCGCCAGGATGATCGGGCAGATGGAAAGGGAAGGGCGTGTCAGTGGTCCCAACCATATCGGGCGGCGTGAGGTCCTGATGAGCCGGACCGGGGATTAGGCGCTCACCCCGCACTGATCCATTGATGGAAAATGCAGGGACCCCGCTGCCCCATTTCCGCGGAAACGGGAGAGCGGGAAATCTTCATGTTTCCATAAGGTCTTGCAGGCAGGCTTTCGCACCATCCATCAGGCCCGTGCTGGCGTTCAGTGTGTGCGGGCATGCAGCATGCAGGTCAGCACGCAGCCTTCCTCTGGCTGGCTCCGGGGGGCGCGTAGACCGTCCGACGTGGCCATGCCCGCCACTATGGCGGCCGTGGCAAGAACAAGCGTGAGCGTATGCATGACCCTGTCCTTCCCGAAGGGTCGGTGGCTACCGGCGTCACGGCCGGTGCCCCGACCTGTGTTTCCCTGTGTGCTGGCGTCCTGTGTGCTGGCGTGCGGACTCCAGCGTGGCTACCGGCCTGTAACGTATGGTGACAGGTTGACGTGGCATTGATCCAGAAAAAAAATTGTCAGCTCCGGTCTCCGGGCAGGCTTCGCATCTTGCCGGCGTACGGGGCGCTGGTATCGTGCCGGGCATGAGTGGTTCATGTTTCCGTCCGGCAGATTTCATGGATATCGCGATGGAGGAAGCCCGTGCCGCCGCGGCGCGGGGGGAGGTGCCGGTTGGCGCGGCCCTGGCGGGGCCGGGGGGGCGGCTGCTGGCACGCGCGGGCAACCGGGTGGAGGCATGCCATGACCCCTCCGCCCATGCGGAAATGCAGGTGATGCGCGCGGCAACCCGCCTGCGTGGCGGCGCGCGGCTGGTGGACTGCACGCTGTATGTCACGCTGGAGCCGTGCCCGATGTGTGCCGCGGCCGCCATCCATTTCCGCATGGGGCGGATCGTGTTCGGGGCCTATGACCCCAAGGGCGGCGGGGTGGAGCATGGACCACGCCTGTTCACGCACCCGCGCTGCCTGCACCGGCCTGAAACGGTGGGTGGCGTGCGTGAGCGTGAGGCGGGCACGCTGCTGCAGGACTTCTTCCGCCAGCTGCGTGCCTAACCTATTTGTCATGCAACGGTATAACACGGGTCGGCTCTCTTGCGGCACAATGCAGGGGATGGGACTGTAAGCCACGGCGGCCAGTCCCGCCCGTATGTTTCGAGTTTTAAGCAGGACCATCATGTTCAGGGATGCCATGTCAGACGTATTGCGGTCGAACACCCTCACTTCCCGCCGGTTTCGCAGCAGGTTGCTGGCTTCGCTGGTTGTCGGCACGGTCGCGGGCGGCTGCCTGCTTGCAGCCCCCCCGGTGCGCGCGGATGATACCGGGGCCATCCACCCTGATACCCAGATCCAGCAGCTGCCGAACTTCGTGCATCTGGTCAAGCAGGTCAAACCGGCCGTGGTCTCCATTACGGCACGCATCAAGGATGCCGATACGGGCGAGGATGGTGGTCCCGGTGGCATGCCCGGTGGCTTCCCGTTCCCCTTTCCCTTCCAGATGATGCCCCAGCAGGCCCACCGCACCGTGGAGGCGCGTGGCTCGGGCTTCGTCATCTCTCCCGATGGCTATGTCGTGACCAACAACCATGTGGTCAAGGGTGCGACCAAGGTCACCGTGACGCTTGATGATGGCACGGCGCTCCCCGCCAAGATCGTGGGCCGCGATTCCAAGACCGACATCGCCCTGCTCAAGGTCTCCCCCTCGGGCAAGCTGCGCTTCATCGAACTGGGTGATTCCGACAAGGTCGAGCCGGGTGAATGGGTCGTGGCCGTGGGTAATCCCTACGGGCTTGGCGGCACGGTCACGGCGGGTATCGTCTCCGCCCGCGGGCGTGATATCGGTGATGGTCCCTACGATTCCTTCATCCAGGTCGATGCCCCCATCAACCGTGGCAACTCGGGTGGCCCGCTGTTCACGCAGGATGGCAAGGTGGTGGGGGTGAATACCGCCATCCTGTCTCCTTCCGGCGGGTCGATCGGTATCGGCTTTGCCATTCCGTCCGACACGGTCAAGAACATTGTCGATCAGCTTGAAAAGACCGGCCATGTCACGCGCGGCTACCTTGGCGTGACGGCGCAGGCCATCACGCCGTCCATGGCCAGCGCGCTTGGCATGAAGCCCTCTGCCACGGGGGCGCCGGCAACCGGCGCGCTGGTGGCCAGCGTCAGCGCGGGCAGCCCGGCGGAAAAGGCGGGACTGAAGGCGGGTGACGTCGTGACCGAGCTGAATGGCCAGCCGATCGACACCCCGCATACGCTGGCGGTCAAGGTGGCGACCATCGTGCCGGGCACGAAGGCCACGCTTTCCTACCTGCGCAACAACAAGCCGCAGACGGCCAGCGTGCTGATCTCCACCCTGGGCAAGGGCGGCACGGCCGATGGCACGGTGGGCGATACCACCCATGATGCCGACAAGGGCCCGAAACTGGGCGTGACACTGGCCCCGCTGACGCCCGACCTGCGCCAGCAGCTGGGGCTGGAGGAAAGCGTGCGTGGCGTTGTGGTGAGCGACGTGCAGCCCGGTTCCGCCGCTGAACAGGCGGGCATCCATGCAGGCGACGTAATCCAGGCGGTGGGTGACGTGCCGGTGGAAAATCCGCGTGCCACCGTCTCCGCCATCCGGCAGGCGTTGCAGGCCAACCATTCCGTGCTGCTGCGCGTCGTGCGGAACGGGCAGAGTGTGTTCGTGGCGGTCAGTCCCAACGCGGACGATGCCGACACCGCCAGCCCCGATGATGATGACCAGTAACATCCCGCCAGCCTGATGGCCCGCTTTGTGGCCGCGACAGTCCTGTCGCGGCCATTTTCGTGCATGCCTGCCGGGGCGGGCGCATTTTTTCGCTGTTTCGGGCAAAAAAGCGGGGGGCGATGATTGTGGCGGACGGGCATCTTGCCTTATCTGCACGCATTGCCATGTTCGCCTTGGAGGGATGATGACCGGTCCAGCACTATCCGATGCCCACGGATCGTCGGGTGCGCGCCTGATTGATGGCAAGGGATTCGCCGCCCGCCTGACGCAGGATATCGCAACCGAGGTCAGCGCGTTTTATGACCGGCACCGCATCACCCCCGGCCTGGCCGTGGTGCTGGTGGGCAATGATCCCGCCAGCGAGGTGTATGTGCGCAACAAGGCGCTGCAGACCCATCGCGCGGGCATGCGCTCGTTCATGCACATGCTGCCTGCCACCACATCGCAGGAAGAACTGCTGGGCCTGATCGCCCGGCTGAACGTCGACCCCGAAATTCACGGCATCCTGGTACAGCTGCCCCTGCCCGGCGGGCTGGACCCGGTGGCGGTGACCAATGCCATCGTGCCCGAAAAGGACGTGGACGGGCTGGGCGTGGTCAATGCCGGCAGGCTGGCGCTGGGCCTGCCGGGAATCGTGCCCTGCACGCCGCTGGGCTGCCTGCTGCTGCTGCGCCATTATGTGGGGGACATGCGGGGCCAGCACGCGCTGGTGATCGGGGCCTCCAACCTTGTTGGCCGGCCCATGGCGCAGCTGCTGCTGCAGGAAGGCTGCACCGTGACCGTGGCGCATATCGACACGCGCGATACGGCGGCCCTTGCCCGGCAGGCCGATATCGTGGTGGTGGCGACCGGCGTGCGCGAACTGGTGCGCGGTGACTGGATCAGGCCCGGTGCGACCGTGATCGATGTCGGTATCTCCCGCGTGAGCCTGCCCGGCGGCAGGACCCGGCTGGTGGGGGATGTGAAGTTTGATGAGGTCGCCCCCCATGCGGGGCTGATCACGCCGGTGCCGGGCGGGGTAGGACCGATGACCATCGCCTGCCTGCTGCGCAATACGCTGGATGCGGCGCGCACCATAGTGGAAGGGCGCGCGCCCTGAAGCGTGCTGCCGGGAAAGGAATGAACCATGGGCCTGACGGCTGTCGAACTGATCCCGCGTGACAGGGAAACCCTGCTGCGCGATGCGGGCGAGGTCAGCCAGCATTTCCCCGATGCGCAGCTGATCAATATTCCCGACCTGCTGCGCTTTCCGCTGCGTAGCTGGGAGGCGGCGCGCCTGATCCGCCCCATCTTCCCGCGCGTGGTGCCGCATGTCCGCGCAATCGACATTGCCCCTGATGCGCCGCTGCCGGGGGCGGATGATCCCGGGCTGCGCGAAGTGCTGGTTGTGGAGGGGGACCCGCCGACCGACCTGCGTCACCGCACCTATCCCAATACCAGCGAGAGCGTGATTGCCCGTTACCGGCGTGAGGCGCCGCACCTGGATGTCTATGCCGCGTTCGACCCCTACCGCCGCGCGCCCTACAAGGAAATGCAGGCCATCGAGCGCAAGAAGGAAGCCGGGGCCATGGGGTTCTTTACCCAGCCGATCTTTGACATGCGCATGCTTGACCTGTGCATGAACTGGCTGGAGGGGGAGACCGTGTTCTGGGGCATCTCGCCCGTCATCGGCCCCAGGTCACGTTCGTACTGGGAGACGACCAATCACGTCATCTTCCCCCATGATTTCGACCCCACCCTTGAAGCCAACATCGCCTTTGCCCGGCAGATGATGGATACGGTGGCGCAGGCGGGGGGGAACACCTATCTCATGCCGCTGCGGGTCAAGCTGGAGCGCTACCTTATCCCCCTGCGCCGCGCATAGGCGGTGCGCCGGGCCTGCCCTGCAGGGAACGGGCCCGGCCGGGGGTCAGATCCAGCCATGGGCGCGGATCAGCCCGAATGCCGCGATCGTGACCATGCAGGTAATCCGGCCATCCACGATCATGGCCTGCATCTCGGCCAGGGTTACGGTGTGGCAGGTGATGTCCTCTTCCGTGTCCTCGCGCTGGTGTGGTCCCTGGCGCAGGCCGGTGGCAAGAAAGGCGCGGCCTTTCTGCGTGGTGTAGCCCGCACCCTGGTACATCAGCCCGGCGTCACGCATGTGTTCGGCCACAAGCCCGGTTTCCTCACGCAGTTCGCCGCGCGCCACGTCCTCGGGGGTGGCGTCGGGGCGATTTTCCCACATGCCCATGGGCAGTTCCCACATCCGCTGTCGGATGGGATAGCGGTACTGGCGGATCAGCGTGACGCGGGGGCCGTCCGGCCCGTCCCATAACGGCAGGATCACGACAAAATCACCCCGTTCCACCACGCCATACAGGCCCTGCCTGCCGTTGGGACGGATGATGATGTCCTCACGGAGCCGGGTCCATGGGTTTTCATAGGCGGTACGGGTGGAAACTGTTGTATAGCCACCCGCATCCGGGGTGGGAGACTGTGTCATGAAACGCCATCCTTCCTGATCGTGTCCATCATGCCCGCATGCGTCATGCACAGTGCTGTGGTGCGGGAACGAATGCGTGGTTTGGTTTTTTCAGCTTTTTCCATAAGCGGTATCAAGGGTCGTTCCACAGGCATTCTGCCCGCTGGCTGGCATGGCCGCCAGCCACGACCGGGCAGGGCCTGTGTTTTTTTCAAACTCTGGAGTGCAAGCGTATCATGACCGGGCAGCAGGCGTCATCTGGGTCACCGACACGGCGGATACTGCCCGTCGTCCTGTTCAACCTCCTGTGTTACATCGATATCGGCCTGCCGATGGCGGTCATTCCCGTCTTTGTGCATCAGGTGCTGGGCTACAACACGGTTCTGGCGGGGCTTGCGGTCTCGCTGCAGTACCTGGCCACCTTTGCCTCGCGCGCCAGTGCCGGGCGGCAGGCCGACCGGCGCGGGGCCAAGCCCACTGTGGTGGTCGGGCTTGCGGTCTGCACGCTGTCGGGGGCGGCGCTTCTGCTGTCGGGGGTCATGCTGCATTTCGCGGCCCTGTCGATCGGGCTGCTGATCCTGAGCCGCATCCTGCTTGGCGTGGGGGAAAGCTGGACCGCGACGGGCGCGATCATGTGGAACATCGGCCGCGTGGGCGCGGCGCGGACCGCGCAGGTGATCTCGTGGAACGGGGTGACATCCTATGGCGGCATTGCCCTTGGCGCGCCGGTGGGGCAACTGCTGGCGGGGCTGCCGCTGCCTTATGGCGGGCTGACGGTGGTGGGGGCGCTCTCGGCGGCGCTGACCCTGTTCGGTTTCATGCTGGCGCGCCAGTACGCGCCCGTGCCCCCGGTGCCCGGCAAGGGGCCGCCCATGCCGTTCCGCACGGTGTTCATGCGCGTCCTGCCCCATGGGCTGGTGCTGGCCTGCGGGTCCGTGGGGTTTGGCACGATCTCGGCCTGCCTTGCGCTGTTCTATGCCCATAACAACTGGAACGGGGCGGCCATGGCGCTGGCGGGGTTTGGCCTGACCTTCATGCTCATGCGTTTCGTGTTCGCCCGGCAGATCGACCGGCGGGGCGGGCTGGTCGTGGCATTTGTCTCGCTGCTGGTGGAAACGCTGGGTCTGGGGGTACTGTGGCAGTGTGCTTCTCCCGGCGGGGCCGCGCTGGGGGCCGCGCTGACGGGGGCCGGATTCTCACTGGTCTTTCCGGCCATGGGCGTACTGGCCGTGGCGCGTGTGGGGCCGGAAAACCGGGGGGCGGCGCTGGGGGCGTTCTCCGTTTTCCTGGATATCGCGGTGGGCCTGTCCGGCCCGCTGCTGGGGCTGGTCATCCAGACCCTGGGGTATGGCGCGCTGTTTGTGACCTCTGCCCTGTTTACGTTGGCGGGCGTGGGTGCGACCATTGTGCTGAAATTCCTGTCACGCTGAGCGTGGCTGGCTGACATTCTTGCAAGGAGCAGAGCTGGGGCGATGCAGATTTCATCCGTTGCCGTTTTTTGTGGGTCGCGCTTCGGCTCGCGGCCGGAATATGCCGCGCAGGCCCGCGCGCTGGGGGGCGCGCTGGGGCATGCCGGGATCAGGCTGGTCTATGGTGGGGGCCATGTGGGGCTTATGGGCACGGTGGCGGACGCGGCCCTTGCCGCGGGCGGGGCGGTGACGGGCATCATTCCCGCCTTCCTGCATTCGCGTGAGATCATGCATGAAGGGGTGACCGACCTGACCGTGACGGAGGGGATGCATGACCGCAAGGCGCGCATGTTCGCGCTGTCCGATGCTTTTGTGGTCATGCCCGGTGGGCTTGGCACGTTTGACGAGACGATCGAGATCATGACTTGGCGGCAGCTGCGCCAGCATGACAAGCCGATCTATATCGTCAACATCGCGGGATGGGCCGATTCCCTGCTGGCCATGATCGAAGGCTGCATTGCCGACGGGTTTGCGGCCCCCGCCGTGCGCGACCTGTTTGCCGTCGTGCCGGATGTACCCGCGCTTATGGCGGCGCTGGAGGCGCTGCCCGCACAGGCCGGCGCGCGCGATACCGTGGCGACGCTGTAAATCTTTTCATCTTATCCCCTTGCCTAAAGCCCGGCGGCCTTGTATAGCCGCCTGCAACGGAGTGTAGCTCAGCCTGGTAGAGCACTGTGTTCGGGACGCAGGGGCCGGAGGTTCGAATCCTCTCACTCCGACCAGATTTGCAAGCCGGAGGCTCTTGGCGTCCGGCTTGTTTCTGTTTGCGGGTGCGCATATCCCTGATATTGCAGCGGTCCGGGAAATCCTTTATTCCCCGTTCCCTGTCATGTGTGATCCGTCGATGGCGCATCCGCCGCCCCGCCATCCGTATGCAAGCCCCGGGATCTTTACCGAGTATGCCAGTTTCTTCAGCCCTCGCGCATCCGGATATGTATGACGGGGGGACAGTCCGATCAGGTCCGGCCCTGAGCATCATCATTCCATGCTATAATGAATGCGGGAATGTGGAGCCGCTGTTCCGTGCGGTGGAACGGGCGCTGCCGCATCTGCACTGGGAACTCATATTCGTTGATGACAGTTCCCCCGATGGTACCATAGGCGAAGTCTGGCGCCTGGCGCAGGCGGACAGCCGCGTGCGCGGTATCCTGCGTGTTGGCCGTCGTGGCCTGTCCTCTGCCGTGATCGAGGGGGTCCTGTCGTCATCCGCGCCGGTGGTTGCGGTGATGGATGGCGACATGCAGCATGATGAACGCCTGCTGGCACGGATGTTCGATGCCATCCAGAAGCAGGGTTATGAGGTGGCGATCGGCAGCCGGCATGTGGAAGGGGGCGATAACAGCGGCCTTGCCAATGCATGGCGGCTGTTCCTGTCCGATGCGGGCATCCGCATTGCCCAGCATTTCCTGTCGGTGCGGATCAGTGACCCGATGAGCGGGTTCTTTGCCGTGCGGCGTGACCTGTTTGTCAGTTGCGTCGCCCGGCTTTCCGGCACGGGATTCAAGATCCTGCTGGACATGCTGATGGCGCAGAAGACCGCGCCGCGTGTGGTCGAACTGCCGTTTGTTTTCCGTTCGCGCCATGAAGGGGAAAGCAAGATGGACCGCAAGGTACTGCTGCAGTTCGGACAGATGATTGCCCATCACGTATTCGCGCGAAAGAAATAACGCGCAAGCCGTGGCATCCGTTGTCCGTCACGGGCTGCGTCCAGTGGCGAGGGGGCAGGAATGGCCTTGTGCTATCCGGTCCAGTCCTGCAAAAGCATTCCCTTCAGAAGGCATGATTTCCGTTACAAAACAAAACAATATTAAAAAAATATTTACTTTATTTTTATGAAACTGCAAGTGAATGTATTTAGGATACATTTACTCTTATTGTAACTTTACTTCAATCCATATTGACAATGAAATGGACCCTACACATCCTTGTGCTTGCTCGTCGTTATTCCTTCGGGCACCAGGGGTTGGGTCCTTATTCCCGTGCCCGTCACGGCATGTCGCATCATAAGACAGTAACAGGAATGGTTTATGACTGATATGCTTATGATGTATGATTGGAATACAGGTCGCATCCAGCGACTAGCGCTGCATAAAGAGATGTCAAATCAGGGCGGTTTACGATAGACCATCTGCGTGGATGACCTTGGTTTCATGTTCTATCGATAGGAAACTTCAGCTTTTATGATGGACGGTAAGCGCATTGCGGTGGTTCTGCCCGCATATAACGCAGGAAAGACCTTGCAGCAGACCTATGATGAAATCCCCAGGGACATTGTGGACGACATCATCCTGACTGACGATGCAAGCAGGGACAATACCGCGGAACTCGCCCGTTCGCTTGGCATTCATGTGATTGAACATGACACGAACCGTGGCTACGGCGGCAACCAGAAAACGTGCTATGAAAGCGCGCTGGCCCGGGGTGCGGATATCGTCATCATGCTGCACCCGGACTATCAGTATTCTCCACGCCTGATCCGTGCGATGGCCGCCATGCTGACTTCGGGGCATTATGACGGGGTCATTGCCTCACGCATATTGGGCAAGGGGGCGCTGCAGGGTGGCATGCCGCTGTACAAATACGTGGCAAACCGGGCGTTGACGCTGACGCAGAACATCCTCATGAATGCCAAGCTGTCCGAATACCATACCGGGTATCGTGGCTGGAGCCGCGAAGTGCTGGAGACAATACCGCTTGAGCAGTGCTCGGATGATTTTGTCTTCGATAACCAGATGCTGGCCCAGGTCATCAATGCCGGGTTCCGCATTGGCGAAATTTCATGTCCCACGCGCTACTTTGCCGAAGCCTCGTCCATCAATTTCCGCCGGAGCGTGAAATACGGTCTGGGCGTGCTGAAAACATCCGCCTCCTACCGGTTGAACCGGATGGGCATTTACCGTGAGAAAATATTCAAGAAATGAACATGTTGCTGGGTGATGACCGCAAATGCGATGCTGTCTTGAAAAAAGACCGCAGCACCGGTTTCAGGATCATACCCATCGCTTTCGGTTTCATCGTACTGGCCGCCATCCTGTTTCTTGTCCGCTATAATGACATTGCGGCCGTGATCGGGACTGTACTGACCAATGTTCATGAAGACAGTGCCTGGCGCGGCTGGCTGGCGTGTGAACTGATCCAGATTGTGGTTGCCCTGTGCGGCATCCTGCCTGCCTCGGCCACGGCAATGGGTATCGGCGCGGCCTACGGTATTGTGGACGGTTTCCTGCTGGCGGCTCCCGCCACCATGATCGGGGCGCTGATCTCCTTTGTCCTGTCACGGACCTTCCTGCGCGGCCTTATCCACAGGTTCCTGTGTAAACGGACCCGGCTGGACCGGCTGGACCGGGTTCTTTCTGCCGAGGGGTGGAAAATTGCATGCCTGTTCCGTCTCTCTCCCATCATGCCATTTGCCATTACCAGTTATGCGCTGGGCATGAGTTCGCTGTCCATGCGGGCCTACCTCATTGGTACGCTTGCTTCCCTGCCGGCCCTGCTGGGCTACATCACCATGGGGGCACTGACGGCCCGTAGTCTCACGTCTGTCACGGGTGAAAGCATCTCCTGGGTCCATGCCGCCATCCTGATATTAGGGGTTGTGGGCACCTTTGCATTGATCTGGCACCTGACGCGCGTCATTACGAAGGTCCTGTCCAGAGCGGACGGATGACGCCACCGTCCGGGGGCCGTCTGGATTGTAAGGGTTTCTGGCGAGGCTTTTTTCAGGAAGCCTCAGGCAATGTCACCTTTTTGAAAAAAGGCGACATCCCGGACTTTCGTTTTTTATCAGCAGGCTGTTCCCGGTCCTGATGGATTTCAGGTCCCTTTCCGCCCCGTGCACTGTGCCCGGCAAGGGGCGTACGGACATCATTCAGGGCAGATGCATGGTCCATTCGGGTTCCGCGGGCCAGACCCGCAGGGCATGGCTATGGTCATGCCGCCACAGCGCGACTTCACCCCACCATGAGGGACCATGCAGCATGTTCTTGCCGGTGGCCACATAATGATAGGCCCCCATCACCAGCATGATGGGTACGAGATACGCGCAGATTTTCCTGATGGTCCGGGTTCCCGTCACGGCCAGGCAGGCAATGCTGACGGCAAACAGGGACTGGCCGACAAAAACATATCGTTCGGCACAGCCAGCCGGAAGCGCGGTGACCGCCCCGCCCAGCGCGCCGTATAGCGAGGCCGAGCCATGAAGACCCGCAGCCAGCGCGAACCAGACCGCTTCACGCGCATCCCTGTCGCGGATGGCCTGCCTGACCAGTATGCCGGCCAGCAGTACGATCAGGAGAAGTGTCAGAATCACAAGGGAATAGGGGGTATCGCCCGCCATTTCCATTTTCTGGAGATGATGGCCCGCATGGACGACGAAATGCTTGAACCCGATGAAGGGGTACATGATGTAGCGGCTAAGAAATACCAGGACGAAATCACAGAAATTGAAGTTGTATACCCTGTCATTGAACTTGTGGAAGAAGAAGAGCATCTGTATCGCGCTTGACAGGTTGATGATCAGGCACTCGGCCAGCCTGGAACGCGAACGGTCGACCAGGGCGCGCAGGATGAAGAGCGGCGCCAGTATGACCCCTCCCGGGCCGCTGAGGGGCGCCAGGAAAAGCAGGATGCGGCGCAGGGATTCACGCCATCCCGTTTCTGTCGCCATGGACACGATCAGTCCGCAGCACAGGGCAAGGTGATATTGGGAATGGATGCTGTGCAGGGACACTTCCGCGGATTCGGGAACAAGCAGCAGCAGGGCGGTAACGGTACAGCGGACCCTGAATGTCGAAAGCCATGCATCCCGGGCGGTCAATATAATCAGGGGCGCACAGAGCTGGAACAGCAGGGCAATGGCCATGGTAAGATAGGGCGCATCCGCAACCGGCATGAAGTGGAAGGCCAGCAGTGTGCTGGCATTGGCCACGATGTTCAGGTAGCCGCCATAGGAATAGAAAAGGGCATCGTACCAGGAGGAGGTGCAGGCCTTTTCAAAGAATATGCTGCCTTCTTCCGCCATGAAACGCCCACCCTGCAGCAGGGCGGAATGGAAACGGACCAGAAGCAGCAGGGAAAAGAGGGCAAGCGGAAGAAGGACTTCTTTTTTATTCCTGTAAGGCACATTCATCGGCATGTTCCGGCGGGATGGTACGTTTCAATACCGGAATAGTCATTATCGCGCATTGTGATGACAGTCTGTAACGAATTGCGAAAAAAAACTTTTTATACAGGCGGGTTGCCCGCATCGCATGGCATGCATCCGTCCGATGCATGGGGACGGCAGGCCCTGACAAGGGTGGAGGCAAGCAGGAGTTCTGTCACGCAGGCTATCAGGATTGTGACCAGCACCCACCACATTCCTTCCCGCAGCAGCCAGAGCGCCGACTGGACGACGGTCGTGCCGTGACGGTGGGTCAGGGCACCGTCTATGGAAACAAGGTCATGATACCATGTGCCCGACCATAAGGCCCCCAGTGCCAGTGGCAGCGCGTAACGAAAGCGGCGCAGGCTGCTTGTATCACGCAGGGCCGACAGGGCTGGCAGCACAAGGATGAGATGGATGGCACGGTAGCCGATGTTCTGTGCGGTAAAGAAACAACTCAGGACCAGCAGCGCCCCCACCAGCAGGAAGGAACGCTCCCGCTCGTTCAGGGCCGCTGTCGCGCGCGAATGGATGCCAAGCCTGACACCGGTGCCAAAGGCGGCCAGGGACATCACGCCTTCCATGATCCGCGCCGCGGTGGCTGGCAGTCCCATGCGTTCCGTCAGGCCGCCCCCCAGTGTCCGGGCGCCGAACATGTCTCCAAAGTAGGAACCGGTCGGGATCAGTGTCAGTGCCCGTGTCAGGTCATGCCAGCTGATGATGACAAACAGCGCCACCAGCAGCGTGCTGGCAGCCGCAACACCAAGGAAGCGGAGCGGTCTTTCGCGTGTGGCGATCAGCATCAGGGTCATGGGATAATATTTGAGCAGTCCGGCCAGCAGGGCCAGTCCATATCCGACCAGGCGGAAGCCATATGACCGGCAGGCCAGCGTGGCCGCGCTGGCGGCCAGTACGAACAGGATCAGGTCATTATTGCCCCGTTCGAGTGCAAACAGGCTGGCGCTGGAGACGACCCCGGCCGTAATCCATCGCGTATCGCGCCATGACCGGCCCGCGGGCAGCAGCAGCAGGGAGGCGAGAAAGGCCATATCCACCCCCAGCCCGATGGGTGGCAGCCAGGCCGGTGTCATGGGAAAGACGCGCAGTACGGTCCATAACGGTGAATAGTCATAGACCCGGTCCAGCAGGTCGCACGGGTTGGCGACATAAACGTCCACGCCCCTGTTGATGCAACGGATCGCGGAAAGGACCGTATCGGTATCGATGAAGGGTACGGGAAAGGGATGGATGCCCCACAGCTTGATGAGACTGCGGTAGAGGGATGTGAAGCCAGAACAGTACAGCGTAGCCATGAAGGCAAAGAGGCCCATGGCGGCCAGCGCTGGAAATATCTGTCTTCCACGCAGATTTCCCAAAGCAGTTTTTTCCTTTCACCCGGTCAGACGGGCTATCCATATGGTACGTCCGATCTCCTGACAAGATTCATCATGGGATGACAAATGTCGCAGGAAACAGGGAAATTCCTCAAATATGGCGCACCGGGAATGTTTCAGCGCAGGGGATCACCCCTATCCGGCGCGCCCTGTGCGTTGGGACATGGAATTCTGTTTTTTCAATGGTGACGGCGGCATTCCCTGCCAGGCGGGACGTGCCTGGGGCTGTGTCGGGATCGGCGCGGCACGGGCAGGAAAGGCCGGGCACGCCTGGCATCGTTCGGGCTGGACCGAAACACGATGGTCACACTTATTGGCTTGTCGGGCGGTGGCATGATGCTGTTTATCATACGCCCGTCCCGTCCGGCCCCGGACAGTCCTGAACCGGGCAGGCTGGCTCCCGGGACCGGATAGCCGCATTACGCCGCCACACCATCCGGACGGCTGGCGCTTCCGCCCGTTCCCGCTATGTCATGGCAGAAAAGTAGCATGAGATCCTGTTCCGGCACCTTCCGAGAGACTGTGTACCTGCCGCTGGCCGTCATACTGTTCCTGGCGCTTGCCATCCGTATCCTGCTGGTTTTCCTGTCCCCTGGGCCATTACGGGCAGACGAGTTCTTCCAGTATATGGAGCCAGCCTACCATCATATTACCGGCCATGGTGTCTTTACATGGGAATGGCGCCACGGAATCCGCTCCTGGCTGCTGCCGGACATGATTGCGGGCATGCTGAAGGCCGGTCATGCGCTTGGACTTGGGTATAGCGCCAGTTTCGTGCGCAGTGTGCTGGCGGTGGGCTCACTGGCGCTGGTCGCGGGTTTTGTCTGGGCCGGATGGCTGACCGAGGGGCTGGAGGGCGCATGGATCTGTGGAATGGCCGCTGCCTTCTGGCCCGACATGGTCAATGCATCCTTCCGCACGCTGGGTGAAACCATTGGCGGCAACATGCTGGTGCTGAGTGTGCTTGTCATCTACATCGCGATGAAACGGCGGGGCAGGGCGCATGTCCGCGCGCCCGTGCTGTTCCTGTCCGGGCTGCTGGCCGGCTGCGCCTTTGCATTCCGTTTCCATCTGGCGCCAGCACTCCTGCTGGAAGTCGCCCTTGTGGTCTATCTGGCGGGGCCGCGTGCCATTGTCCCGATCGCGGGTGGTCTGGTCGTGCCCGTATGTGTGCTGGGTATCGTGGATTACCAGACGCTGGGCCATCCGTTTCAGTCCATATACAAGAATTTCCAGATGAACGTGAACGAAGGGGTCGCCCTTCGTTATGGCAGCATGCCTATGGCATTCTACCTGTTCGGACTGTTCCATTACTGGGGCGCGGCCTTTGTGCCGGTATGCTGGCTGTTCTGGAAAGGCATGCGGCAACAGCAATACATGGCATCCATTCCATTATTCATCCTGTTATATTTTTCGCTCATTTCCCATAAGGAAATGTCCTTCATCTATGCCGCGATCCCGATCGTGATCCTTGTGGCATCACTGGCCCTTGCCGGACTGGTCCGCTCGGGCCGCGTCATGCCCCTTCCACTGGTGGTGGGGGGGATGGTGGTTCTGGAACTGGGGGTCTTTGCGTCATCCTATGCGGATGAAATCCATCGCAACAACCGGATCATGGTCATGCAGATGAAGGCGGCGCAGATGCCCGACATGTGCGGCATGGCGCTGGTGGGGCGGGATGGCGGATGGTGGCTGTCGGGTGGCTACAGCCACATGAAACCGGGCCATGCCCTGTATCTGCTGACATCCGGCCGTGACGGCGATGTGCCCGCATCGCAATACAACTACGTCATCGGGGGCGACGGATTCGACATCTTCAATCCCGATGCGCGGAAGATCACCTGCAAGACGGGTGTCTGCCTGTATCACGTCAATTCGCAATGCGGCGGCACGCCAGATTACACCCAGTTCTCCCGCGCCCTGGCGGGTATGAATGAATGAAGGCCCCAGACGGACAGAAGCGTCCGTCTGCCGTCCTGACGCCTGAACCGCTTCCCGGTCGTGAAAAACGGGGAGCCGCCCGTTGCGGCGGCTCCCCCTGATCTGTTCTATTTGGAAGGAACCACGTTCTCGCCCGCTGCGGGGCGGCCAGCCGTCGTGGCGTCCTGTGTGGCCTGATCCGCTGTCGGGGACGGGGCCGTGGTCGCGCCATCATCCTTTGATGAAGGCGCGGCGGAGGACGGCGTGGCCGCCTGCGTGGCCCCGGCCGCCTGTTCCGTGCCAGCCGGCGGTACCGACCCGGGGGCGGTTGCGGCGGGCACGGCCTGCGCGGGCGCGCCGGATGGGGCTGCCGCCGGTGTTCCGGTTGTGGTGCTGGCGGGTTGTGATGCGGCGGGTTGTGCTGTCTGTCCCGTGGCCGCCGGCGTATCCGTAGCCGTAGTGGCGGGTCTGGCTGGTGGCGCGCCCGGTATGATCGTGGTGGGGGTGGGGGCACTTGCCCCCACGGTCGACATCTGCGGCAGCGCCGGGGTCGGGGCAACCGGGCGCGGGGTCAGGGTTACGG
>ERZ746981.309-NODE-309-length-24771-cov-804.549081_pt1 | contig 24771 bp, 19 predicted proteins | sample MGYA00374948_ERZ746981 | MGnify/ENA primary metagenome ERZ746981 (study PRJEB28757, sample SAMN06711160) | food metagenome | host: microorganism | place: China:Harbin | collected 2017-01-30 | study: EMG produced TPA metagenomics assembly of the Analysis of...
CATGCCCACCCGTGAGCGCCGTATTTCAAGCAGGGTATAGGGGTCGATCGTAAGCCCCACCACCAGGCCGGGAAACTCCACCAGTCCCGGCGGCAGGGGCGCGTGGGGCACGAGCGGAATATTGGCGGCCTTGATGCCGCGGTTGGCAAGATAGAAGCAGGTGGGGGTCTTGGACGTGCGCGACACGCCAACCAGGATGACATCGGCCCGGGAAAGATCGGTGGCCTTCTGCCCGTCATCATGCGCAATGACGTACTGCATCGCGTCGATACGGCGGCGGTAGCTGTCATCCATCACATACTGGCCGCCGGGGTGGCGCTCGGCCACGGTGCCGGTCTGCTGTTCAAGAAAATGGATGGTGCCATCCAGGATGTTCTTGACCTGCACACCAAGACGCGCGCACCCCACGCGCAGCATGGTCTGGAGATCGGGCGAGGTCAGGGATGACAGGACCGGCCCCGGTTCATCCCTTATCCCGGCCAGTACCCGCCCCACCTGCACGCGGGTGCGGACAAGGTTCCAGTTGCGGGGCGAGAATTCGGCACCCTGAAACTGCGCGCTGCACGCGCGCATGACAGCTTCCAGCGCCTGCCCCGTCGCTTCGGAGACAAGGTGCAGGATAATGGGCTGATTGTTCATGATACTGCCTGACATGGTGCCCCACCCGTGGGCGGGGCACCATTCCTACGGCGTTATGTTATGGCCGGGGCCATGCGGTCAGGCCGGGCTGGCGGCCTTCTGGCGCGTGGCCAGCGCGGCCTGTGCCGCGGCAAGACGTGCCACCGGCACGCGGAAGGGCGAGCACGAGACATAGTCCAGCCCGACTTCATCAAAGAATGCGATGGAATCCGGGTCGCCACCATGTTCGCCACAGATGCCCAGCTTCAGGTCCGCGCTGGTCTGCCGGCCCCGTTCCACCCCAAGGCGGACAAGCGCCCCCACGCCATCGCGGTCGATCGACACGAACGGATCACGCGGCAGCAGCCCCTGGTCAACGTAATAGGGCAGGAAGGACCCCGCATCATCACGCGACAGGCCGAAGGTGGTCTGGGTCAGGTCGTTGGTGCCGAACGAGAAGAAATCGGCATATTCCGCGATCTGGTCCGCCTGGATGGCGGCACGGGGCAGTTCGATCATGGTGCCGATGGAGTAGCTGAGATTCGTTCCCTCCTCCTTCAGCACACGCGCGATCTCGTCCTCGGCCGCACGGCGGGTGGTGGCCAGTTCGGCCTTTGTCGCCACCAGCGGGATCATGATCTCGGGGTGGATGGGCCTGCCCAGTTCCTTTTCCACCAGTACCGCCGCCTGGATCAGCGCACGGACCTGCATGGCATAGATTTCCGGACTGGTCAGGCCAAGGCGGCAGCCACGGTGGCCCAGCATCGGGTTGGTTTCCGCCAGAGCGGCGCAACGCGCGCGCACGTCCTCCACGCTCCTGCCCAGCGCCTGTGCCACCTCGGCCATCTCGGCCGCCTCATGCGGCAGGAACTCGTGCAGCGGCGGGTCCAGCAGGCGCACCGTGACCGGCAGCCCGGCCATGATGCGGAACAGGCTGGCAAAATCCTCGCGCTGGAACGGCAGCAGGGCGGCGATGGCCTTCTGGCGCACGCTCTCCTCATCGGCAATGATCATCTGGCGGACAAAGCCGATGCGGTCAGGGCCGAAGAACATGTGCTCGGTCCGCGCCAGGCCAATCCCCTCCGCGCCGAAGCGGCGCGCGGTGCGCGCGTCATCCGGCGTTTCGGCATTGGCCCGCACGCCCAGGCGGCGCACGCCGTCCGCCCATCCCATGAGCGTGTTGAAATCATCCGACAGCACGGGTTCGATGGTCGGCACGCGCCCCAGATAGACCGCGCCCGTCCCGCCATCGAGCGTGATCCACTCGCCTTCCTTCACGGTATGGGAGCCGACACTCAGGCTGCCTGCCGCGTAATCGACATGGATGCCGCCGGCACCGGCCACGCATACGCGGCCCATGCCACGCGCCACCACGGCGGCGTGCGACGTCATGCCGCCACGGGTGGTCAGCACGCCCCGGGCGGCGTGCATGCCATGCACGTCCTCGGGCGAGGTCTCGATCCGCACAAGGATCACATCCTCCCCTTTCGCCGCGCGGGCCTCGCATTCCTCCGCCGTGAACACGACGGCACCGGCGGCCGCACCGGGCGAGGCCGGAAGACCACGGGTCAGCTGCACACGCTCGGCCCTGGGGTCCAGTGTGGGGTGCAGAAGCTGGTCAAGGGAGGCCGCAGGCACGCGCTGGATGGCCTCTTCCTGCGTGATCAGCCCTTCACGCGCCATGTCGATGGCGATCTTCAGCGCGGCGGCGGCCGTGCGCTTGCCGTTGCGGGTCTGGAGAATGTACAGGACGTTGCGCTGGACCGTGAATTCGATGTCCTGCATGTCCTTGTAATGGGTTTCCAGTATGGAGCGCACGCGCAGCAGTTCGGCGTAAGCCTGCGGCAGGGTGGTTTCCATCGGGTGCTGGCCGGCCTCGGCGCGGGCGCAGGCCATGGGCTGCGGCGTGCGGATGCCCGCCACCACGTCCTCGCCCTGCGCGTTGATCAGGTATTCACCGTAGAAGATGTTCTCGCCCGTCGAGGGATCGCGGGTGAAGCACACGCCGGTCGCGCAGTCATCGCCCATGTTGCCGAACACCATGGACTGCACGTTGACCGCCGTCCCCCACGAAGCCGGGATCTCGTGCAGCTTGCGATAGGTGTTGGCGCGCGGGTTCATCCACGAACCGAACACGGCGCCGATGGCGCCCCACAGCTGGTCCTGCGGATTGGTGGGGAAATCGGTGCCGGTATGGGTTGTGATGATGTGGGTGTAGTCCACCACGATCGCGCGCCACTGCCCGGCGGTGATGGCGGTGTCGTCCTCCACATTGTTGGCGCGCTTGAACTGCTCCAGCACGTCCTCGAAATGGTGATGGGGCACGCCCATCACGACCGAGCCGTACATCTGGATGAACCGGCGGTAGCTGTCCCACGCGAAGCGCGCATCGCCCGAGGAACGGGCAAGCCCTTCCACCGTCTGGTCATTCAGGCCCAGGTTGAGCACGGTATCCATCATGCCCGGCATGGACACCCGCGCACCCGAACGCACCGAGACCAGCAGCGGGGCTTCGGGGTCACCAAAGCGCAGGCCCATGGACTGCTCGACACGCTGAAGGGCGGCATCGACCTGCGCCTTCAGTTCATCGGGATATTTCCGGCCGTTTTCATAGAAAGCCGAACAGACTTCCGTCGTAATGGTAAAGCCCGGCGGCACCGGCAGGCCGTTCGCCGCCATTTCCGCCAGATTGGCGCCCTTGCCCCCAAGAAGGTTGCGCATATCCGCGCGCCCTTCATTCAGGCCATCTCCGAAGCTGTAAACCCATTTGGTCATGTCTGTTCGTTCCTACGCGCGTGCGTCTGTCAGAAATCGCGCCTGGTCCGGGAACAGGGCAGAAAACAGGCGACCGCGCTATTAGTATTGTTTGTTGTTGGCAGGTCCGGGACAGAAAAATAACCGCCCGGACCCCCTGCGGGCAATCACTATTTTGATGGCGAAGGAGGGGCCACCCTGCGCCACGCCATCCGGACAGATAGTGCTCCGTAACGAAAAATATCATTTAAAAAATATTATATAACAATGTGTTATTGTTTAATATGCAGCCATACTCTCACTTCTGGCGGCATGGGAAACCATATTATATTCTATTTTTATATTTTAGTTATTTAAAATATGAATTAAATATCCATCCGGTAGAACTCGCATTTATCTAATGTTTTCTTGTGCATCGCAGCAAATTTGTTGCGCGCCGCACAATAATGAAATTGTAATTACAAAAACATTCCCAAAAAATACTTCCTTTGTCATTTAATTATGTTGACACCCCGTCATTCTTTAATAAAAAATCCTTTCCGGCCACAAAAAAACAAGAAGTCACGGTCATCATGAAAAAAGCGCTGTTCCTCCTGCTGCCCTTTGCAGGGCTTCTGTGGGTGCCACTGTATAACCGGCATGACCCCACCCTGCTCGGCTTTCCATTTTTCTACTGGTACCAGTTGGCCTGGGTGCCCGTCACCTCAGTCCTCATATGGATGGCCTGGAAGTCGGACCGTCAGTCATGAACGCATCTACCCTTCCCGATAACGCCGCCATTGGCGTATTCGTACTGTGCTTTGTCGCCACCATCGTGCTGGGCAGCACCGTCCGGCTGTGGCGTCCGTTCCTGAACCGGCGCAAGACCGCTACCCGGCACACCGCGGACGAGGAATGGGGGCTGGGTGGCCGCGAATTCGGCGCCTGGGTCACATGGTTCCTGGTGGGGGGCGATTTCTATACCGCCTATACCGTCATTGCCGTACCCGCCCTTGTCTATTCAACGGGGGGCTTCGGCTTCTTTGCCCTGCCCTATACCATTATCGTCTATCCGTTCATTTTCGCGGTCATGCCCCGGCTGTGGACCATCGCGCGTGATGGCGGCCATGCCACGGCGGCCGACATCGTGCGTGCGCGCTTTGGCAGCCGGACGCTGGAGCTGGCCGTGGCGCTGAGCGGACTGATTGCCGTGCTGCCCTATATCGCGCTGCAGCTGATCGGCATCCGCACCGTGATCGAGGCCCTGGGCTTCACCGGCATGCTGCCGCTGCTGATCGCCTTCGTCTCCCTTGCCGCCTACACCTGGCTGGGCGGGCTGCATGCCCCGGCGCTGACGGCCTTCATAAAGGATGTGATGATCTATATCGCCGTGCTGGCGGCGGTGATCATCGTGCCGATCCATCTGGGTGGGTACGGTGCCATGTTCCATGCGGCGGCCCAGCACCTGCCCCCCGTGCCGGACGGGCGGATCGTGCCACAGGGGCAGACGGTACCCTATGCCACGCTGGCCCTGTCATCCGCCTTTGCCGCATTCCTGTACCCGCATACCCTGACAGGCATCCTTGCCGCCAAATCCGCCGATACGATCCGGCAGAATGCTGTATTCCTGCCGGTCTACACCATCGTGCTGGGGCTGATCGCCCTGCTGGGGCTGATGGCGCATGCGGCCGGTATTGTCACCACGTCGTCATCGCAGGTGGTACCACAGCTTTTCCTGGCCATTTTCCCCTCGTGGTTTGCCGGGTTCTGCTTTGCGGCCATCGCGGTCGGCGCGCTGGTGCCCGCATCGGTCATGGCCATCGGCGCGGCCAACCTGATCATGCACAACATCCTGCCCCGTCATGGCGAATCGGTGACCGGCTCAAGGCTTGCCGGATTCGGGGTCAAGATTGGCGCGCTGGTCTGCGTGGTGTTCCTGAATGCCAAATTCGCAATCGACCTGCAGTTGCTGGGTGGCGTCATCATCCTGCAGACCTTTCCCGCGCTGATCATGGGCCTGCTCCCGCTGCGCCTGCCCGCGCCCGCACTGATCGCGGGCTGGGTCATCGGCTCCTTCACCGGGCTGGGACTGTGCTGGATGGATGGACTCAAACCCGTGCATCCCATTGCCTTCGCGGGGTTTTCGGCCTCGGTTTCCACCGGGCTGCTGGGGCTGGCGGTCAATATCGTAGTGACCCTGGCGCTGGGATCGGTCATCCGGCTGGTACTTGGCGCATCGCCGTCTACCCTGCGGGTCGGCTCTGGCGTGCGGCGATAGCAAGGACGGACGGCCCGACCCGCATGCGGCCCCGGCTGCGTGCGGGCGGGTCCCGTCCGGGCGTTACCGCCGCATGGCGAGTTTAAAACCAGTCCGCTGACAAAGGCGGGCATTTTCGGGATAACGCCCCGGACCTGCGGGAAAACGCTTCGCCGGACGCGTGTCTTCCCATTCCATGCCAGCGCATGGCGCCGGCTTCCTCCTGCCATCAGGTATCACGGGCGACATGAAAGCAGGGCAGCTTCCGGCCACGCCAGACTGCTGCCCCGAACATGTTTCGCACGCACGAACGCCGTATTGTCCAGGCCCCGCCGGGGCCTGTTGCCGTTTCAGGCTCCCCCCGCATGAAGCCGGCAGGACAGGGTCGCGCGTCAGACCACCGCATTCATCCCGGTCCCTGCATGCATGGCTTCCGGCACGGCCATGCGGCCCTGCCGGAGCATCTGCCGCAGCAGGCACACGACACCGGGCACGCAGTTGCCGCACTGGGCACGGCACCCCTTGGATTCATAGACTTCCCTGGGTCTTACAGCGCCGTTTTTAACGGCTGCTTCCACATCCGTATCCGTCAACATATTGCAGGAGCAGACAAACATCCATCCATCCCATCCATGATGTATGCCCAGCATAATCACGAATGAGAACAAATCGCAATACAATTAATACTCATTCCTGTTTGCCTTTCCCGCCCATCACGCCACCGATCCGGTCCTCCCTTTACAAGCCCCCGCTCCCATAACACTTATGTGCGATAATAATTTTTCAGATCCGGCCGTCCGTACCCTTCGCCCCGATGCCGGGCGGGAATATTGTTCACGCCCACTGGAAACAAGATGCGGGCGTCATATATCTTTTTTTCATGCGCCTGACCCTTCATACCGATTATGCCCTGCGAACGCTGCTCTATCTGGGCATCCATACCGACCGCCTCACCTCCATCCGCGAGGTTGCGCAGGCGTATGGCATTTCGGAAAACCATCTGGTCAAGATCATCCACCGGCTGGGCCAGGGTGGCTTTATCGAGACCATCCGCGGCCGCAATGGCGGCCTGCGGCTGGGTCGACCCGCCGCCTCCATCCTGATCGGGGATGTGGTGCGCTACACGGAAGAGGACATGGCGCTGGTCAACTGCATGCAGCCGGCAGACCCCGAAAGACCCGACATGAAACCCTGCATCCTGGCCGATGCCTGCCGCCTGCGCGGCGTACTGGGGGAAGCGTTGGGGTCGTTTATCGCGGTGCTGGACCGCTATACCCTGGCCGATGTCATAACCGACAGGGAACGCCAGCGCCTGCAGGCCCCCACCAGGATGTGAACGCAACCACGAATTCCTGACCATTGTGTCAGAAAAAAATCCGTGCCCAGATAGGCCCGCAGGCTAAATTCCCTTTCATGGTTCCACCATGGCGGGCAGCACTGCGATGGCAAAAGATGCAGCTCTGGCAAGGGACCATGCGCCTGGCCTTCCCTGGACTGGCCGCCTGTGCGGCACAGGGGCAGGCAGGCGGGAGCTGAAACGATTCTTGCACGCGCGCCCGTGGAATATATAGTTGACGAAACTCTGAGGAATATACCGCTTATGGCTTACGCGACGACCAACCCCTACACTGGTGAAAAGCTGAAGACTTTTCCCGATGCCACGGACCAGGAAATCCAGACTGCCCTGACCGAGGCCTATGATGCCTTCAAGGCATGGCGCCAGACTTCCTTTGCCGAGCGTGCGAAGGTGATGACGGCCGCAGCCCAGATCCTGCGCCGCGATATCGACAAATATGCCAGGCTGATCACGCTGGAAATGGGCAAGATCTACGCCGAAGCCAAGGCGGAGACCATCCTTTCGGCTGAAATCTTTGAATACTATGCCGCCAAGGCCGAGGAACTGCTGGCCCCTGAAAAGCTGCCGGTGGCCAATGCGGCGGAAGGGGACGCCACCCTGATCCACCAGCCGCAGGGTATCGTCTTCGCGGTTGAACCGTGGAACTTCCCCTACTATCAGGTTGCCCGCATCATCGCGCCGCAGCTTTCCGCCGGGAATACGGTGCTGCTCAAGCATGCTTCCAACGTGCCGCAGTGCGCGGCGGCGTTCGATACGCTGATGCAGGAAGCGGGCCTGCCCAAGGGTGCTTTCCGCAACCTGTATGCCGCGCGCCATCATACCGAAGTGATCCTGAGCGACCCGCGCGTGTGCGGTGTTGCCCTGACCGGCTCCGAAGGGGCGGGCACCATCATCGCGGGCATCGCGGCCAAGGCGCTCAAGAAATCCACGATGGAGCTTGGTGGTTCGGACGCCTTCATCGTGCTGGATGACGCGGATCTGGAAAAGACCGTGAAATGGGCCGTGTTCGGTCGCCACTGGAACGCGGGCCAGGTGTGCGTCTCGGCCAAGCGCATCATCGTGGCGGACGCCATCTACGACAAATTCGTCGAGATGTACAAGAAGGGCGTTGCCGCGCTGAAGGCAGGCGACCCGATGGACCCGGCAACCCAGCTTGCACCCCTTTCCTCTCAGAAGGCGGCGGACGACCTGCTGGCCCAGGTCGAGGAAGCGAAGAAGCATGGCGCCCATGTTGAAGTCATCGGTGGCCCCGTGCCGGAAAAGGGCGCCTTCTTCCGCCCCATGCTCATGACCAACCTGCACAAGGACAATGCTGCCCGCCTGTGGGAATTCTTTGGTCCCGTAACCCAGCTTTACCGCGCCAAGGATGATGCCGATGCCATCCGCATCGCCAATGATTCCCCCTATGGCCTGGGTGGCGCGGTGTTCACCAGGGATACGAAGCGCGGCGTCAAGGTTGCGGAGCAGATCTACACCGGCATGGTGTATGTCAACCACCCGACCATGGTTAAGGCCGACCTGCCGTTTGGCGGCGTGGCCCGTTCGGGCTATGGCCGTGAACTGATCGGTCTGGGCATCAAGGAATTCGTCAATCACAAGCTGATCGACGTGGTTGATATCGACGCGCCGTTCTAACTGACCGGATCACCTGACCACGTCAGGTAAACAAAGACGGGCCATTGGCCGGACGTGTTCCGGTTGATGGCCCTTTTCTGATTGCCGGACCAGATGGCCGGAAATCAGGCCGCCAGCCCGACACGACCAGCCCCTTATGTCCTGCCGGGCCTTGCTGGATGCATTGGTGCATCATATCAGCACGGCACAGGCCGGCATGCGCCTGCCGCACCGGGACACACGCCCCGTTCCCTTGGAGACTGTTTGAAAAAACCGCCCAGGAAACATCCTGCCATTACAGGAGAGGCTTTGGTCAGGCGGTTTAAAAAAGACGACACCAAAAAGCTTTTACTACCTGTCAATGTACTGTTTTCAGACAGTCTCCGGGTAAATCAGTCATGCAAAAGGGCTTCGGGGCCAAAAAGGCTCCGTATCGTACCCTCGATCGCCAGATGGTGTCCGTGGAACAGCCAGGCGATACATCCCACGCAGGGCAGCAGATACACCCATAACAGGCGTGGCACCGCCCCACATTGACGTCCGGTCAGGATTCCGCCCGTACAGCCCACGATCCCTCCCGTCACGACTTCAAACAGCGTATGGGCGTGCAGGGACAGGCGTGTCAGGCCAATGACCAGCGCCAGCCCCAGCACGGGCACCGGCATGAGCGCGGGAAAACGGGCAAACCATTTTTGCCCCAGCACAAGCAGCAGGCCGCCATACACCACGCATGCCGATGCAACATGGCCGCTGGGGCTGATGATGGGCACATGGGCAAGCCACGCATAGTACAGGCCCGCAATCTTGAGAAGCAGCATGCCAGCCAGCACAAGGCAGGCCATGCCCGTCCATACCACCGCCCCCCGCCACCAGCCGCGCAGGGCCATGACAAGGAAACCCGTCGCCATCACCGGCAGGATAACACCCTGATCTGCAAAATCGGTGATGAAACGCATCATGATGAAAGGACCACCCTGCCTGTCCAGCCCGCCAGGCCCGGATCATCCATGCCGAAGCGGGACAGGACAACGCTCCGCCCCCATGCATATCCTTCATCCGGCACGCTGGCACGGTTTACGCAGCACGTCCGGCCCGGCTCCGCCGGTGCCCGTTACGGGCACCGGCAGGGTGGCTTCAGGGTGTCTTGGGCAACTGGGCGCGCATCTTGCCCACCTGCTCGGCGGTTACCCCGTGGTCGCCGCTGCCGAAGGTGGCCGTCACGTAATTGACCAGACTGGCAATTTCCGCATCGCTCAGGCGCTGCACGTCAGAGTTCCCGTCAAACCCGGGCATGTGAACATGCAGCGTGCCCGTGGTGCGGTCCACACCGCTGAGGATGGCCATGATCAGGTTGTCGGGACGGGCCGACCCCACGACCGAGTTGTGGAACAGCGACGGCGCATAATGGTCACTGGTACCTGCCCCGTCGCTGCCATGACAGGCGGCGCAGTTGCCATCATAGATATGCGCGCCATCCATCTCGTCCAGGCTGTCGATGCGGGTGAGCACGCCGGTGCGGATATCGGGAGTATCCACCGCCTTGCCCACCTGTTCGCGCGGGCTGTGCTCGACCGCGTCATCCTTGGCCGGAACCTGAAGGATATAGGCGGCCAGCGCATGCAGGTCCGCATCGGTCAGGTGGCTGGTGCTGTGCTCCACCGCCTCCCCCATCGGGCCTGCCGCCTGGCTCAGCCCATCGACATGACCGGTCTGGAGATACTGGACAAGATTGTCCTCGCTCCAGTTCCCGATGCCTGCCGTCTTGCTGGACGTGATGTTGGGCGCATACCAGCCCAGCAGCGGCGCACCGGCAAGGTAGCTGTCTTCCTTCTCGCTCAGCATCATGTTGCGCGGCGTGTGGCAGGTGCTGCAATGCGCCAGTGCGTTGGCGAGGTACTTGCCCCGGCGCAGCTTGTCGAACGTGGCGGAATCGCCCGTCTCGGGCGGTACGGCCCCGGCCACAAGGTTCCACGCCGCCATGGTTATGCGCAGGCTGGCGGGAAAGTTCAGTTCGGTCACCGGGGGCGATTCCGCCACCGGCTTCACGTCATGCATGAACCAGGCATACAGCGCCTGCACATCCCCGTCCGTCATGCCGGAATAGGATACATAGGGCATGGCGGGATAGAGACGGCTGCCATCACGGCGGATGCCGTGGCGCAGGCTCTTCTCGAAATCCTCTTCCGTGTATCTGCCAATACCATGCTCGGGGTCGGGCGTGATGTTGGTGGTAATGACATCACCCATGGGCGTGCTGATGCGCAGGCCACCGGCAAACGGCCTGCCGCCCGGCGCGGTATGGCAGGCCACGCAGTCCCCTGCCGTGGCAATGTATTCACCCCGGGCCAGCAGGTCGGCCGAAGGCTGCTCATCCGCCCGTGCGGATAGCGGGGACAGGCAGGTAAGTGCCGTGCCTGCGGCCAGGACCGACCACAGGATCTTGCGTGTCACATCAGGCATGAGCGAGTTCTTTTTTAAGCGTGTCGGCCACGCGCAGGGCAAGGGCCGCGACCGTCAGTGTGATGTTGCCGGTTCCAACCGATGAAAAGACGGAAGAACTCGCAATGAACAGGTTTTCATGGTCATGCGTACGGCAGAAACCATCCACCACGGAATCCTTGGGGTCGGTGCCCATGATGGTGCTGCCGGCGGGATGATCCTGCGGGAAGTAGCCCGGCGTCCACTGTTCGTCGGTTCCGTGCATGAGCCCGATGAGGTCACGGAACAGCCCGCGCGTGTGCTCGCAGCTCTTAACCGTGTATTCCGGCAGCTTGTAATAGACCTCGGGGTGCGGAATACCCAGCATGTCCTTGTGCGTGGCGCTGAGTGTCAGCCGGTTCTCCGGGTCCGCCAGACCTTCGTTATGGCTGAACAGCCGCACGGTATGGGAGGCGAGATAGCGGATCTGCTCTTCAAGCTCGCGCCCGACATATCCCTTGGAAATGGCAAGCTGCGTGGCCAGGTCAACCTGGTTGTCATCGACCATGTGCACGAGGTACGCGCCACGCTCGTTACGCCAGTCACCATCGCGGAAATTGTCGATCACGTTGGTCTCAAGCGGGCCACGTCCGGGCCACAGCGCCTTGTCGCCACTGATGAAGCTTACCTGCACGCCGGTATGGTCCATCATGTTCCGGCCCACATGGCCCGAACTGTTGGCAATGCCCGCGGGGCTCTGCTCGTCAGCGGAAACAAGCATCAGCTTGGCGGTCTCGATGCAATGGGCGGCAATGACGAAATACTTGCCGGTCACGCGGTGCGACCCCTTGTCGGGATCATAGTAATGCACCGCCGTCACGCGCTTGTTGGCGCTGTCACGCTCGATCCTGTACACCACGGCGTTGGGTACGAACTTCGCCCCCGCCGCCTCGGCATGATAGACGGAGTAGCTGCCGTTATACATCGCCCCGATCGGGCAGATCGGCATGCAGTTGTTATGCCCCTCGCATGTCGGGCGATTGTCATAGGGGCGGGTATTGCGGGCCTGCGGTTCATGCACGACGCGGTATGGCGTCTTTTCGCTGATCAGCTTGCGGAACTGCTGCGCGGCATAGGAAATGGGCAGGGCCTCCATCGGATAGGGCTGCCTGCGCGGGGAGCCGAGATCCTCCCTGGCGGGGTCCGGGCCGCAGACGCCCATCATCACCTCGGCCTGGTAATAGAACGGCTCCAGGTCATCATATTTCAGCGCCCAGTCACGCCCCTGGCCATAGCGGGTCTTCAGCTCGAAATCGGATGGCAGGTACCGCCACGCGCAGCCCGCCCAGTGCCATGTCGTGCCCCCCATCATGCGCAGATAGACCTGCTGGTAGGCCTCCGCATCGGGGCCGGTGGTGTGCAGGTAATCGTTGGGGGTGACCTGATCGGGCGGATGACGCGCCCAGGGCACTGCCGGGAACGGCCCCTGATAGGAGGGCTTGTTCTCGAGGTTGCGGAAATTCTCGACAAAATGCTGGCGGTCGACGCGGGGGCCAGCTTCCAGCACAATGACGGAAATACCCGCGCGCGCCAGTTCATTGGCAATGGAACTGCCCGCAACGCCGGAGCCGACGATCACGACGTCGGCTGAAAGGTCTTGGTCGGAAGGCATGGAAATGCTCCGGAATATCAGGTGGGTTCTACGACAAATTTCGAAGGCGAAAGGGCTGGCTCACCCTTGGGCAGCGCCACTTCCGGGGGCGTCCGGGTCCAGTAGAACGGACCACCTGCCGCGTATGTCTTGGGGTAGATGGCATCCTTGGTGATGTCGAACATCAGCGCGGAGCGGTAGACCACCACCTTCTGGTCGGCAACGCCACGGTACCAGCCGGTCATGATCTCGTGGATGAGGTCCTTGAACGCCGGGTCGGCCTTTTCGGCGGCCCTGGCCAGTTCACGCGCGCTGCCAAACGTACTGCCGCCCATCAGGTCATGCAGTTTCTGGATCTGGTCGTGCCGCTGGGGCGTGGCCCGCACGATGCCCGCGTAAAGCGCGTGGCCGATGCGGGGGTCAAGCGCATCACGATCGGTCAGGCGCTGCGAAAGGGCCATGAACTGCGCGACCCCCGCATCATCGTCTGCCGGGGTGGTGGCGGCGGTTCCCCTGCCCGCCCCCATGGTCAGGGCCGCGGCCCCCATGGCGCCAAGCAGCATGTCACGGCGCGACATGCGCAGTGCGCGGTTCATCCGGGCTGCATTGGGGGTGGAAAGATGGATACTGGTAGGAAAACAGGGCCGGTCTGCAGCCATCTGGCGTCGCCTCTCATGCGCGTTGGTCCAGCAGGAATGCCGGGATACAGGCATGGCCGTGCGGGATGCAATAGTGCATCCATCGATACCGTTAGCGAATGCGGTCCTGCAACCTTTTATATCCCTATATCAATGTATGACAGCCTTACATTTATTAGACATAATCGGGATTATGTAGTATATTCCATATATAAAATCCTTATTAACATAATATATCAGGAATTTTTTTGATTTAATAGAAAGTATATATTCGTATATATCAATAATATACTATGTAAATACCATAAATTTAGGGAATCAGGATCATGGAATCATAAAAAATTAAAATAAATTAATGAAATTGCGGTAATGAATTATTTCTCCAGCGCCCCGGATCAACCAGACCGGCCAGATATATCATTTTTGCTGAATACAGTTATTTACATAAATAATTCATGAACCCGGAACCGTAAACCAGTCCATCCGGCACCTCCGGACATGATCATTCCGTAACCACCCTGCTGCCCGGCCCGTCCGGTCAGCAGGGCGTGAACAGCCATGCCCTGTTCCAACCGGACGGATGGAAACGCCTGTCCGGCTCCATCACGTATGAAGCCAGCCACGGCGTGGTCATGCATACCGAACCCGTGATGGAGACAACAGCCCCGGCATGCCCGTCCATATCATGCCGTGGCCGTCGCCATTACGGGCGGGCGGGCTGCCGGCGGGCAAGCCGGGTGGCAACGGTCATGACCACCAGTGTCCCCCCCCATGCCATGAGCTGGATGCCCATGGGCCGGTCGGAATAGCCAAACAGCGCCTTGGCCGCACGGCCCAGCATGCTGCCATCGGACAGCAGCCACGACGTATCCCATATTTCGTAACCGAAGGCGGGCAGCAGGTCGTCACCCGCCAGCAGGGCCGCCGCCTGGCTGGCCATGCCCGCGGCCAGGAAGGCGATCAGCAGCCCGGTCACCGCGAACAGCCGGTGCAGCGGAATCACGATCAGCCCGCGATACAGCAGCCACGACAGGGCGGCACCCGCCGCAATGCCCAGCGCGCCGCCACCCAGCATGGCCAGCGGGCCGGAATGGGTGGAGACGGCAATGCCATACAGGAACAGCACCACCTCCACCCCTTCCCGCAGCACGGCCACGGCCACGACCACCGCCATGGCGGTCAGCGAACGCTCGCCAGAGACAACCTCGGCCCCCAGCGCCTTCATGTCGCCCGCCATCTCACGGCCGTGACGGGTCATCCAGATCGTGTGCCACCCCAGCATGACCACCGCGATGCACAGGATGGTGGCGGAAAACACATCCTGCCCGTTACCCGAAAGGGCGGCCGACAGGCTTCCGGCAAAGACCGCGACAACGGCCGCCCCCACCACGCCGGCGGCAATGCCGCCCGCCACCCAGCGGCCCCGCCCCGCAATACCCTGCGTCGCGGCCAGCACGATCCCGACAATAAGCCCTGCTTCCATGACCTCACGGAAAACGATCAACAGACTGCCAAGCATGATCAGGGCTCCTGTGTTACGGTTACGGTGCCCGTTGCCTGATCGGGATGGTAATCATCAAAAAACTTGTAGGTGCCGGGATGCAGCGGACCGGCATGCACCGTGATGGTGCCGCCGGACACCACGATCTTCTCGAACTTCAGGTCATAGCTCTCGAATTCGTCCGTCGTGTCATCATGGTTGTCCAGCACGATCAGGAAGCGCTGCCCGGCGGGCACGCTGAAATGGTCCGGCGTGAAATGATGGTCCCGCACTTCCAGATGCACCGGGTCCTGGGCCTGGGCATGCGGCACGAACGCGCATGCGGCAAGCCAGAGGGAAGACACAACACTCACGTAACGCATACGGGACACTCCTATCGTGCGGCGCATATTATGCGACTGATTATTACTGTCAAATATATGCGGAAGCGACGCCGGGGCACCCTTTACATTAATGCAATCCTTACATGGGAATTATGCGGGGTTCTGCCCATCCTTAAAGATATTCGCCGTTGACATCTTTTTGAGACGCCATAAAGGTATCTTGATTATCTATCTTTATGGAGCATATCGTGGCCTTACCCCTTGATGACCGGACCCGCGGCATCATCCGCGCCTGCGTGCCCGCGTTGGAAGCCCATGGCCTGGCAATCACGACGGAAATGTACCGTCGCCTGCTGGCCAATCCCGCCATCCGTGACCTGTTCAACCTGTCCCACCAGCAGAACGGCGAACAGCCCCGGGCACTGGCCCTGGCGGTCCTGGCCTATGCCCGCAACATCGATAACCCTGGCGTCATGGCTGGCGCGGTCGAACGCATTGCGGAAAAGCATGTCGGGCTGAACATCCTGCCCGAACATTATCCTTATGTGGCCGATGCCCTGCTGGGGGCCATTGCCCAGGTGCTGGGCGATGCCGCCACGCCCGACATCATGGATGCCTGGGGCAGGGCCTACTGGTTCCTGGCGGATATCCTGATCGGGCGAGAAGAACAGATCTACGTGGCCCATGCCGCCGCACCGGGTGGCTGGACGGGCTGGCGGCCCTTCAGCGTGCGCCGCCGCACGGTGGAGAGCGGGACCGTGACCTCCTTTGAACTGGTGCCGACCGATGGCCGGCCCGTCATGCGCCACGCGGCGGGGCAGTCCCTTGGTTTCCGCCTTGATGTGCCGGGGCATGGTCCGGCGCGGCGCAACTACAGCATCTCCTCCGCGCCGGGTGCCGATGCCTACCGGATCAGCGTGCGCCGCATTGACGGTGGCGTGGTATCCAACTGGCTGCATGACAGCGTGCGCGAGGGAACGGTCCTGCAGGTCTCCGCCCCGGCGGGAGACTTCACGCTGGGCCATCCGGATACCGCGCCTGTTGTCTTCCTCAGCGCCGGGGTGGGGCTGACGCCCTTCATGTCCATGCTGGGGGTGGTGGCGACGGGAAAGACACCCATCCGCTACATTCACGCCACCCGCAGCACGGAAACGGAAGCCTTTGGCATCCCCGTCCGTGACCTTGCGGCAAAGGGCAGGCTGGATGCGGATATATTCTATACCCGCCAGGCCCCGCAGGGCGTGCCCCCGGTCCCGAACGTGACCACCCATGCCGGGCGCATCACGCCGGAATGGCTGAGCGGGCAGGTGGACCCAGCCGCGACCTATTATGTTTGCGGTCCCGACGGCTTCATGCGCGACATGGTGACAGCCCTGCGCGCGGCGAGCGTGCCGGACGGCCATATCCGCTACGCGTTCTTTGGCCCGGCGGATGATACGGCGCTGATGGGCTGAAAGGCCGTCTGGAAACGGAAGTATCCAGGTGCCCCTGCCTTCGGGACGGGTGGCGCCTGCGGATGCTTTCCGCAAACCGCCTTGCCGGGCCCTGCTCCATGATCCGCGGGAGCGGCCCACGTCTCAATCCGGTGGCGGGCGTGAGCGCCCCGCATGCGCCACCAGCAGGCTGCAACCCTGCGGCGGGCCGCGCCTTCTTCCTGTTATCCGGGTCGCATCATGGAAGGCCCTCCCGGCTTTCCGGCAGGACCCGGGTCACACCCGCAGGGAAGGGCCACCGCAATGCTGACCGTACATCATCTGGACAATTCCCGTTCACAACGGGTCCTGTGGCTGCTGGAAGAACTGGAACTGCCCTACGACATCCATTTCTACAGCCGCGACCCGAAAACCATGCAGGCGCCACAGTCCCTGCGCCGCATCCACCCGCTGGGCAAGGCCCCCGTCCTGACCGATACCGATGGTGACGTGACGCTGGCCGAAAGCGGGGCGATCATTGAATACGTGCTGGCCAGATACGGCCATGGCCGACTGGAACCCGCACACGGCACGCCCGCGCATACGCGCTTCATCTACTGGCTGCATTATGCCGAAGGCTCGGCCATGCCGCCACTCCTGCTCAAGCTGGTCCTTGGCCTGCTGCCCGGCCGCGTGCCGTGGCCCCTGCGGCCCTTTGCCGCCCTGATTGCAGGGGGCGCGCTGACAAAGGCCATCAATCCGCAGGTCAGGCTGCACATGGATTACTGGGAACAGAGCCTTGCCGCCAGCGAATGGTTTGCAGGACCCGAATTCACGGCCGCCGACATCCAGATGAGTTTCCCGCTGGAAGTGGCCGCCGCCCGCGCGGGGGCACTGGCCGGTCGCCCCCATATCGGTCCCTTCCTGCGCCGTATCCATGCCCGTCCCGCCTGCCAGCGTGCCCTGGTCCGGGGCGGGTCCTATGCCTATGCCACGGCGGGGAATGTCCCCGCCGCCACGCGCTGAACGGCGCCCCCACGGCGGGCGGGCATGGTTTACGCGGCACTGTGGTTTGTATTAAGTGCGCCGACAGCCCCAGCCCCCGAGGTTCCATGATTCGTCTCGACACCATCAGCAAGCATAACGGCCAGCGCCTGGTCTTTATCGAAGCCTCGGCCGCCCTGCAGAAGGGGGAGAAGATCGGGCTGGTCGGCCCCAATGGCGCGGGCAAGACTACCCTGTTCCGTATGATCACGGGGAAGGAGGAACCCGATGAGGGCCAGATCCTGATCGATCGCGGCACCAGCATCGGGTTCTTCAGTCAGGACGTGGGCGAAATGGCGGGCCGCAGTGCCGTGGCCGAGGTAATGGAAGGCGCGGGCGCGGTCTCGGAAGTGGCGGCCGAACTGGCCACGCTGGAAAACGCGCTGGCCGACCCCGATCAGGCCGACCGGCTGGAAGAAATCCTTGAACGCTTTGGCGAGGTGCAGGCCCGCTTCGAGGAACTGGGGGGCTACGCGCTTGATAGCAAGGCGCGCGAGGTCCTGCACGGCCTTGGCTTCAGCCAGGAAATGATGGATGGCGATGTCAGCCGCCTGTCGGGCGGGTGGAAGATGCGCGTGGCGCTGGGCCGCATCCTGCTCATGCGTCCCGATGTGATGCTGCTGGACGAACCCAGCAACCATCTGGACCTGGAAAGCCTGATCTGGCTCGAGCAGTTCCTGGCGGGTTATGATGGCGCCCTGCTCATGACATCGCATGACCGGGCGTTCATGAACCGGGTCATCAACAAGGTGATCGAGATCGATGGCGGCAGCCTGACCAGTTTCTCGGGCGATTACGAGTTTTACGAACAGCAGCGCGCCCAGAACGAAAAGCAGCAGCAGGCCCAGTTCGAACGCCAGCAGGCGGCACTGGCCAAGGAAATCAACTTCATCGAACGCTTCAAGGCCCGCGCCTCGCACGCGGCACAGGTGCAGAGCCGGGTCAAGAAGCTGGAAAAGATCGACCGTGTGGAGCCACCCAAGCGGCGGCAGGCGGTCAGCTTCGAGTTCCCGCCCGCGCCGCGCTCGGGCGAGGACGTGGTCAGGCTGCGTGGGGTGGACAAGCGCTATGGCAGCCGCGTGATCTATCAGGGGCTGGACCTGCTGGTGCGCCGGCGTGAGCGGTGCTGCATCCTGGGGGTGAACGGCGCGGGCAAATCCACCCTGCTCAAGCTGGTCACCGGCACGACCGAACCGGATGCGGGCACGGTCACGCTGGGGGGCAGCGTGAAGATGGGCTATTTCGCTCAGCACGCCATGGACCTGCTGGATGGCAACCGCACGGTGTTCGAGACGCTGGATGATGCCTTCCCGCTGGCCAGCCAGGGTTCGCTGCGCGCGCTGGCGGGGAGTTTCGGCTTTTCGGGCGATGAGGTGGAAAAAAGCTGCCGCGTGCTTTCAGGCGGTGAGAAGGCACGGCTGGTCATGGCGCTCATGCTGTTTGACCCGCCCAATTTTCTGGTACTGGATGAGCCGACCAACCATCTGGACATTGCCACCAAGGAAATGCTGATCACCGCCCTTGCGCAGTACGAGGGCACCATGCTGTTCGTCTCGCATGACCGGCATTTCCTTTCCGCCCTGTCCAACCGGGTGCTGGAACTGACGCCCGGCGGCATCCACCAGTACGATGGCGGCTATACGGACTATGTGGCGCGCACCGGGCAGGAAGCACCGGGGCTGCATGCCTGATGGCCGACGGCACCGGCAAAGGTGGTAAAAGGCGAAGGTGGTAAAATAAAGCGTCGCCACCCTTGATAATACCATAGGGGGGTATAACCTCATCAGGGCACGCATACGGAGCGGACCCATGCCCCAGACCCTTGCTTTCCCAGTTGGCAGCATGTCATGCGCCGCCTGCGCCGCGCGTATTGAAAAAGTCCTCAACCGTCAGGATGGGGTGCATGCCAGCGTCAATTTCGCCACCGGCCGCGTGCAGGTCACACTGGACACGCCTGCCGCCACACCGCAGGGGGTGGTTGACGCCATCCGCAAGGCCGGGTTCAGCGTGGGTGAAGACAGTATCGACCTGTCCATAACCGGCATGTCGTGCGCCGCCTGCGCGGCCCGTATTGAAAAGGTCCTCAACCGCCTGCCCCTGACACAGGCCAGCGTGAACCTGGCCACCGGGCGGGCGCATGTCGTGTTCGTGCCCGGCGTGACCGATACCGCCACCCTGATCGCCCGCATCGAAAAGGCAGGCTATGGCGCGAAACCTGTCGGGGATACGCCACAGGCCGATCCGCGTGCGGAACGCGCGCGCGAATGGCGCGCGGCATGCCGGGCGTTTGGCCTGACCCTGATCCTGTCGCTGCCCTTCTGGGTGCAGATGGTGCTGATGCTGTCAGGCTCGATGCACATGATGCCCGGCTGGCTGCAATGGGTGCTGGCAACGCCGGTGCAGTTCTACTGCGCGCGCCATATGTACCAGCGTGCCTGGAAGGCGGTGCGTGGCGGGGGGGCGGACATGGATGTGCTGGTCGTGCTCGGCACCAGCATCGCCTATGGCTTCAGCGCCGTCGTGGTGGCGCTGGGCCTGCGCCAGCCGGTCTATTTCGAGGCCAGTGTGGCGATCATCACCCTGATCTCCCTGGGCAGGCTTATGGAAAACCGGGCGCGCAACCAGACCGGCGCCGGGCTGGAGAGCCTGCTGCGGCTCCAGCCCCAGATTGCCCATGTACAGGCGGGGGACAGCGTGGTGGACCGGCCCGTAGCAGATGTGCGGGTGGGTGACGTGTTCAGCGTGCGCCCCGGCGAGAGCATTCCGGTTGACGGCCGCGTCACGCAGGGGACATCGGAAGTCAGCGAAGCCATGCTGACGGGCGAGAGCCTGCCCGTGGTCAAGCAGCCCGGCAGCATGGTCTATGGCGGCACGACCAACACAACCGGCACCCTGTGCGCCACCGCCACCGGCGTGGGGCATGACACCGCACTGGCCCATATCGTACGGATGGTGGAACAGGCCCAGGGGTCCAAGGCCCCGGTGCAGCGGCTGGTTGACAGGATTGCCGGCATCTTCGTGCCGGCAGTGCTGGCCATTGCCCTGGTGACCTTCGTGGCGGGCTGGCTGGTTACGGGCAGCGCGGGGTGGAGCCTTGTATCGGCCGTGTCGGTACTGGTCATCGCCTGCCCGTGCTCGCTGGGGCTGGCAACGCCCACGGCCATCATGGTGGGCACCGGGCTGGGCGCGCGCGCGGGCATCCTGTTCCGCAATGCCGATGCACTGGAACAGGCCCGGAAGCTGACCACGCTGATCGTGGACAAGACCGGCACGCTGACACAGGGCAGGCCCGGTGTCAGTGATGTCATACCCGCACCCGGCGTGACGGAACATGCCCTGCTGGCCATGGCCCTTGCGCTGGAACAGAATTCCGAACACCCGCTGGCCCGCGCCATCGTGGCACATGCGGTGGCGAACGGTACCCGGGCGCAGGCGGTCACGGATTTTGCGGCCATACCCGGCAGGGGGGTTACCGCGCGCGTGGACGGGGTGGCGGCGTGCCTTGGCGCCCCCCGTTTCCTCGCGGACAGCCACATCACGCCGGATACCACCGTGACCGGGCGGCTGGAGCGGGAAGGCAAGACCACGATCGGGGTGGCCGCGGGCGGGCGGCTTATGGGCTATATCGCCCTGTCCGACCAGTTGCGCCCGGATGCGGTGACAACCGTCCGCGCGCTGAAGGCCGCCGGGATCAGGGTCATCATGCTGACGGGCGACAACCAGCACACGGCGGAAGTGGTGGCCCGCCAGGTGGGCGTGGATGACTACCGCGCGGGCGTGCTGCCCGCCGACAAGGCGGAAGTGGTGCAGAAATACCGGGCCGAAAACGCGGTCGTGGGCATGGTGGGCGATGGCATAAACGATGCCCCCGCCCTGGCGGCGGCGGATGTGGGGTTTGCCATTGGCGCGGGCGCCGCCATTGCGCTGGACACGGCCGATATCATCCTGATGCGCAGTGAACTGGTGAGCGTGCTGGATGCCATCTCGCTTTCACGCGCCACCATCGCCAAGATCCGCCAGAACCTGTTCTTCGCCTTCATCTACAACATACTGGGCCTGCCGCTGGCGGCTTTCGGCCTGCTCAACCCGATCGTGGCGGGCGGGGCCATGGCCATGAGTTCGGTCTCGGTCGTCAGCAACTCGCTGCTGCTCAACCGCTGGAAGCCCACCCCCCGCCCCGGTACCTGAAACCCCGCTGCACGCAGGGGCATGCGTGGTATCGGGCGGGATACGCTGCTATCGTGCCGCGACACGAGCCAGGAAAAGGGTGCATGGCAAAAAACGGACAGACGGCAGGAAAAGCCGCGGACTGCGCGCGGTGCGCCCCGCAGCCGGACACGAAAAAGGTCGAACAGCCCCACAAGCGGGCCCTGATCAACCGCATGCGCCGCATTGAAGGCCAGATGGGCGGCGTGCTGAACATGATCGAGGATGACCGTTACTGCGTTGATATCCTGACCCAGGTCTCGGCCATAAAGGCCGCGCTGGACGGGGTGGCCATCCAGATCCTGTCCAGCCATGCCAGGGGCTGCGTGCGCAAGGCCGTGCTGGAAGATGGCGGTGACGAGGTGATGGATGAACTGCTGGGCATCGTGCGCAAGCTGATCCGCTGATCACGGTGGAAAAAATGCTTCCCCCATGCCCCCCAAGGGTATTATAAAGCCGTGTCTGCACGTAGCCCCTCTGTGCACGGGAGCCCTGAATGGTCAGGACACATGGCCGGATCTGGATTGGTCTGCTGACCTGGCTGCTGGTGCAGGCCGGGCTGCTGGTCGGTTCCGTGCCCCTGCCCGCACAGGCGCATCCCGCCCTGATCGCCTGCACACACACAGACCAGCCCCAGTGCATGACACCCGCAGCCCATGCCGCCCACATGGCCCATGCCCACCATGGAACGCCTGCGGGCGGGCAGTGTTGCCATGTCCATGCGGGCACCGATATACCCTCCCCCCCCACGGCCTGCCTGATCAGCCACCCTGTCAGGGTTACGGGGGCCTTCATGACCCCGGCACAGGCCCATCACGCGGGCCGCGACTGGCTGCCCCCGCTGCGCCCACCCAAAACCCGGATCGCATAGACGCCACAAGGCGTGCTCCATGCCCCCGCTGGCCCATAGCCATTGCGGGTTCTGACAGCCCTGTTTTCCGGATTTTCCCATGCACGACCGCCAGCGCACGCGCGCGCGCCTGACACGGCGCCGCTTCGTGACGGGACTGGGCGCGGGTGGCCTTGCGGCCGCCCTGCCCCGTCTCCCATCCGCCCATGCCAGCCCCACAGGCACGGTTCCCGATACCCCCCGTGCCGCATGGAACCTGAATGTGGGCCGCACCCGCATCGAAATCGACCACAAGGTGCTCCACGCACCATGCGTGGACGGCGCCGTGCCCGGCCCGATCCTGCGCTGGCGGGAGGGCGATACGGTGGTCCTGACCGTTACCAACACGCTGCGTGACGAGGATACCTCCATCCACTGGCATGGCATCCGCCTGCCCTACACCATGGATGGCGTGCCCGGCCTGAGCTTTACCGGAATCCCGCCGGGCCGGAGCTTCACCTACCGCTTTCCCTTAAGCCAGAGCGGTACCTACTGGTACCACAGCCATTCCGGCATGCAGGAGGCACAGGGGCTGTACGGCGCGGTCGTGATCGACCCCCTGCGCCCCGACCCGTATGCCTGTGCGCGTGACTACGTGATCCTTCTGTCCGAATGGACGGATGTGTCGCCCATGGACATGATCAGCAACCTCAAGATGCAGGATGACTATTACGTCTTCCGCCAGCGCACGGCCGCCTCCCTGCCACGGGAGGCCCGGGCGGCGGGCGGCCTGCTGCCCGCCCTGAAGGACCGGCTGGCCTGGTCGCGCATGCGCATGGCGGCGACCGATATTTCGGACGTGACCGGCATCATCTACACCTACCTGCTGAATGGCCATGCGCCCGACATGAACTGGAGCGGGCTGTTCCACCCCGGTGAGCGGGTGCGGCTGCGCTTCATCAATGCATCGTCCATGACCTTTTTCGACATCCGCATACCGGGGCTGGAAATGCTGGTGGTGCAGGCGGATGGCAATGACGTCGAACCCGTGCCGGTGGATGAATTCCGCATCGGGGTGGCGGAAACCTATGATGTGATTGTCCAGCCACGCGGCAACGCGGCCTACACCATCTTCGCGCAAAGCGAGGACCGGACCGGCTACGCCCGTGGTACGCTGGCCCCCCGGCCGGGCATGAGCGCCCCGATCCCGCCCATGGACCCGCGCCCGGTGCGCACCATGGTCGATATGGGCATGGGCGACATGAAACCGGGCGAAAGCATGAAGGACATGCCCATGCCGGACATGAAACCCGACCGCACCATGCAGCATATGGACATGCCGGACACGAAACCCGGCCACACCATGCAGGGCATGGACATGCCGGACACGAAACCGGGTCACGTCATGCGGCATATGGACATGCCGCGCACGGAACCGGGCCATGCCATGGCGGACATGGATATGTCCGACATGCAAATGGACGACAGCATGCCGGACATGGACAAAGACCATGCCATGCCAGCGGACACGCCGCCGCTGGAAATCGATGATCCGGGGCCGCCGCCCCTGAATGTGGAAAACCAGAATATCGCCCGCATGCCCGTCGACCGCCTGGGCAGCCCCGGTGACGGGCTGGAAGACACTGGCCGCCGCGTGCTGAACTACCGGCAGTTGCGCGCCACCCGTCCCGGCACGGACCCCCGCCCGCCCTCGCGGGAAATCATCCTGCACCTGACGGGCAACATGGAGCGCTACATATGGGGCTTCAACGGCCGGAAGTTTTCGGAATCCGGGCCGATCCGCCTGAAGCATAACGAACGGGTGCGCTTTACCCTGATCAATGACACGATGATGGAGCACCCGATCCACCTGCACGGATTATGGAGCGAACTGGAAAACGGACAGGGGGATTACCGCCCCTACAAGCATACCATCATCTCGCAGCCCGGATCACGGCTGAGCTATCTGGTCACCGCCGATGCGCCGGGCATGTGGGCGTATCACTGCCATCTCATGCTGCATATGGAACTGGGCATGTTCCGCACGGTAATCGTGGAATGAGGGGCCTGATCTACGTGGTCGCCATGCTGGTATCCGGCATGGGCACGGCCGCACTGGCGCAGTCCACCAGCCCGGCCAACGCCAACGCCAACGCCAACGCCAACGCCA